>Ga0058701_10004436_pt1 | contig 11399 bp, 9 predicted proteins | sample AgamicOrMae_FD_97039 | JGI IMG/M metagenome (GOLD analysis project Ga0058701, IMG submission 97039) | Agave microbial communities from Guanajuato, Mexico - Or.Ma.e | ecosystem: Host-associated > Plants > Phyllosphere > Phylloplane/Leaf | place: Guanajuato, Mexico | collected 2012-06-04 | reverse complement strand
CTGATAATCAGTTATATTTCAAGCATCAAAAATGTTTGACTTCAAAAGTCAGTTATTTTTTGGAAAAGGTGTTTGATAGTCAAACACCTTTCTGCATGCATTTCTAAGAGTGTTCGGGTGGTGTTTTCGAACGCACCCTTGAATATACAAACAGCGAGGAAAATTTTAAGACGACATTGTGAAATGAACAATATCATATTGCCTCGATATCATCTTAAAGTAGTCCCAGCTTGAAAATTAGACTTGAAATCTTCTAGATATAAGTCATATCAGTATGGGACATGCTCGTTATATAATCCATTTATATATCTCCACTACTCAAGAGGCGCTTTTGATCAGCTATAGCTATGCCAACGCTCTACTCAATTTTAGAATATATTACTCTCAGCCAATTACTCAAAACTTCAATTCCTTCATTTTCAAGGAAATCGCTCACTTCAGCGCATTAAGTTATATTATTGCGATGGCACCTCAGCTCTCTTTCTCTATCTTCCCTAATCTGATATCACCGCGTTTTTATTGTCTTTGTCTTAGAACTACTCTGCGTCGGATTGCTTTTAGTTCCTGTTTAAATCGGTTTACAATTATTTGAACTAAATAACATGTCGGATCGACTTTGGTCGAAACGCAAAATTGCCCCGGAGAAGACCGGGGGTCCCCGTGGAAAAGAGCGGAATTCCGCGAGAGGTGCGTTTGGCCGCTGAGCGGTCGACTAACCTATATATATGGGGAACGAAACTCTTTATCGTTTCTACTCAACTGTGTGTCGCAAATTGTAGCGAATGAAAATAAGCATGTCCCATTCTAAAATTCGCTGTCAAACGAAGAGGACGGGCCACTGGCGACCGGTGCCTTAAATTGGGCTAAATTGGTTGATGTTACGTTAATTGACACAATCAGTTCCGTCATTTCTTTTTCTCCACGAGGTGCCCAGCACCCAGTTTGCAAATTAGCAGACCGCAGCTATTCGCCAACTCAAAGCATACTTCATAAATTTTCTTGAATGCAAAGTGAGTGCAAGGCATCAAAATCTGCAAGAAACCCTTCTACTTATCCAGTTATTTGCAAAGAAATGAAATCAATTGACTACTGGTCGATTTTACTATGTGTGCGTTGATGTTTAAAGTTTTGCATTTCGTTTTAACAGAGATTGAAACCTTTGCACCAGAAATGGAAATCGTTTCTAGTTGATGTTGGCTTAATTTAAATGACCCTAATGGTCTTAAATCGTACGTTATTAAAACAAAATGTGAGATTTTGCAAACTTGAAAACACTGCGTACATGGCGTATCAATATACAAACCCTTGGTTGATAGTCTATTATTTCTTGTTTAAAATATTTTTAAAAACCTAGCGCTTAAAATATTTTTAAAAACCTAGCGCTTTTAAGTTTTGTTTTGGTTATGTCCTTTTCTCCTTAATAATTTAAGAATGAAGTTGCTTCTTTAGGCGATCGGTCAGTTATTTGTTATTTTTGCCATTCAAAATGAATCTGAACGTATGAACTGTAATTTCAATATTTTTTAACATTATTCATTGCTAAAACAGTTTTGCTAAAATTGTTTTGTTTGTTGCAGGGGATTTCATGATATTCTTCGGTGTTAAATGTCGTTTTGTGATAATTTGCGCTTCTTTTTTGTGATTTTTTTTGGGATCTGCTAAGCTGGACATCGTGTTATTACGGTAAACAAATTAAAGTGAATTTAAATACTTACGCTGCAGGGATCTTCAGATACCAACTTTGCAGAAAGAAGGAAATTTGACTGCTACTGCCAGTAGAGACAGGTGTTTGAAATAAGAAGATTGTTATTCATGAGGCGTAGTACGCCATTTACGTTTTATTTCTCAGACAGTTCGATCAACAAACTTAGGTGTAAAAAAAAAGCCATTAAGCCAGCTGTTCCTTTCATATAGAAAAAAACATAAAAATGATTCAACGAACCTCAAAGTACATAAATGCACACAGAAAAAAACATACTGACTTTTAACCTTAAGCGTGAAACAAATTAACTAAGAACGAGGCAAATAGTCATTAGCATGTTTTCCATGCAAGGCCCGCAAACCATTGGCAGGCCCAGTCGTCTTCAAAACAACAGTGTTTAAAGTTGTTGGAGACAGTTCATAAATTCACAAACTAGTCCATTTTAAGTAAGATCGAGCAAAAGATCGGAAAATCATGTCTTAGAATGTGATAAAAATTGTTAGTATGTTAAAAATCGTAGTTACTGTTCTCTCTTGTTTCGGTCCACAACTCATAAAGTTGCCTTAAAACGGTACTTAAATTAATTATGACTTTTTATTCACGCAAAACGTGAAAAGAATCGAAGAGATCCGCTCTCGAGCGATACGACTACAAATTGTACAATACATTCACATTAAACATTGAGTTTTCATTTTATTTTTCATACAAAAAGACATGGACTTTTTCACAAACGTCGCATTATTTCAAAATGGTAACTTATAGAAAAGCGGTTTTCAACACATTTTATTGTTGTTTGTATATAAAAAGTGTTTCTCACCACCGAAGATAGTACACCGTTTCGTGTGCACAGCGCTTTAGAAAAACAGTTTTATAAGTATATCAAAGATGCTCTTTTTCTTGAAAAGAACGGGATCAACTAAATAAAGGAATATTTGAAGAACAAATTATTGCTACTTATCTATAATTTTCGTACGGATATGTGGATCTACTTTAATCTACGCAACTATAGTAATCGTATTATGCCATCCACACCCAACATTTCAAAAAAAAATATTAAAAAAAATAATTAAAATAGAAAAAAAAAACCATGGAAACGGGCGGGCTATCTACCGTCTCACACACAAAATTCTCGATCTCACAATCCACCTGTAACAAATCATATACCTTCATATACTCAACATAACAGGGCTGGCGTCCAAGGGTGGTCAGCGTTCAGTGGGGTACCCAGAAGTATTATATCGCCTAAGTGAGAGGAGCTCTTTTAACAGGGCCTTCTCTCTGTGGGTTCTCCGGCTGAAACGCCGTGCGCCTGGTACGTCGGCGTATTACACTATATCACACAGACAAGATGCCGAGCCGGCACCGACCCTTGGACAGCTGTAGCCCATACAATCAAATCACAATCGTAGAGGCAACACATCGCCTGCCTTTGTACTTGACAAGTGGGAGGAAGGAAGGAAGGAAGTAAAGGGACAGGAGATACACACTTGCAAAAAGAAAAGAAAGGAAAAAAAACAAAGAAATCATATACTAAATGGGACTTGCTTTGAGGTTATGTCGTCATAGCTGTTGAGCAATACGCTATACAAAAGTTGTTTTCTAGAAAGTGTTTAAAAAGGCGTCGAAAACGTGGCCACCGATAGTGAGTTCCCCGCCTATCGGATTTGGAGGTAGCAAGTTACAAAAGACTGACGGCGCTAAGGCCGCGCGGCTGTCGTTGACTTGGGAGCCTGGCGCGCTGGCGAGTTGGGCGCAGCGCCCCCTAGCGGGACTAAACCGAAAATTATGGAGGCCCGCAGAAGGTATCAAAATAGGTCAGTCTTGTGTTCATCGGAGGTTTCTAGGCTTCGGAAAGGGACCCACACAATGTACAGATGTCTATAAAAACACGTCGACACATCACTACGCTAACTGGTGCAAATGAAATAAAAACAAAAAACTACACAGGAATGGGTGCGCGAAACGTAGAAAATGTTTAGGCCTTAAAAGTACTTGACTTTAGCTTCCTGCGTCGTAACAACCGTCCCGGCAATAAACCGAACTGATAACAAATGAAAAAAAAAATATCCCCGACCGTGTGCGTATCAACGCCAGAGTGACATAACATGGATGTTGGTATGAGAATTAAGCACTGCAAGACACACACAAGCGTTGGTTAAGTGAGGGTTATGACAAGTGGATGTGGTTGAATGCCCTTGCAGAATCAACAAAAACAATAAAGACACACATAAAATTGGGTTAGGTGAGGTGAGGTTGGGTAAGGTGAGGTGAGGAGTACCTGTACACCTGAATGCCCTTGCAGGTACCGCACTGAGAATTTGATAACAAAGGGTGTGATAACATTGTAACGAACCTCAGATTAACCTGCGGGAATACCAAACATTAACCTTCACAGCACTAAAGAGGTATTTAAGCATGGCTTGTTAGCAGTACATGAGGTTTTTTCTTTGTACATTTGGTTTCCAGCAAGGCGAAATCGTATGTTTGTACATGCGGGTGTCTGTTAAAACTGTTAAATAGCAAATCTGTCCATATATATCTCAACTTTCCATATATATTATTTGTTATGACTATAAATACTTGTATAAATTTTTCGTCTGGAAGATTGAAAATTAGTGTGCAAAACCAGTTCCATTTTAATATCCTTTTGTAAGTGTATGTAAACAAAAAACAGTTTTTAGATTTGTACACTTTCGGGGAAACAACCAATTGTTCGCCATTTTGGAAGAGTGCGTGGGACTTTTCTGTATCTGAAGCGAACATTCCCGAGGCTAAGCTTCCATTTGTTTTGTACTAAGCTTTCAAATAGACTATCTAGAATGTCCAATTGTTATAAAGGATGAAAATCCCTGCATCATAACATTAACAAGCTATAAAACAATAACTAAACGCGATGGAATAAAGATAAGAGACTAAAGGAGGGCACCACGAAACAAGTTAATAACATCTTCGTTTGCACTGTCCTGAGCACTTGAACAACTTGTCCCTGAGTTAGCAGTCCCTGGGCACAGCTCAGCTTACACAAATGACGCGTTCAACGGACGCAGTTTTCTGAACATGTCCATCTGGTTCAGCGCACTGGCCAGGCCGTACAGCTGAGCGGGCTCGCCCGAGGTGGACGACGCCGAGGAGGACGACGAGGCCGGCGGGGGCCAGGTGGGGCTCGCCGCAGACACCGACGACGACGGCGAAGTCGGTGACAACGACTGAGGCGGCCACATCTGGAACTCGTCCGACGTTTTTCGGATGCGCCGCCCCAGTTGCAGGGGCTTAGCAGTGCTGTTGTCCAGGCAGCTCTTGTTGTCGAAACAGAAGTCCTCCAAAAGACCCAAGTAGTCTTCCTTCCACTCCAGCAGGGACGGCTTGGGCCTGCTCGCTCGCTCCGCCTCCTGGGGCATCGCCGATGGCACCATGGACGCCACCATCGGCGGCACCATCGGCAGCGCCAGAGGTGCTGGTGGGGAATTAGACGAAGACTTGGACTTGCGCCGACTGTGACGATTCGGAGGTGGAGGAGGGGCCGCCGCAACCGCGAGCACTTGCAGCTCCTTGTCGATGACAATGCTGCATTTCGGTGGTCCCTTGGCAGAGGAGTCGTCTGCCCAGGCCGTGCCCTGGTGTGGGGCCGCCATCTGTTGCACTCGGCTGTTGCAGCCGTCTTTGGAGGCCAGCACGCGCGCTCGGCTGTCCGCCGTCATCACGTGGCTCTTGGCGATGGCTGTACTAAAGCTCTTGCTCGGCTTGCTCTTGCCCGCTTTGGTGGCCTTGGTGGCAGCGGCCGGGGTTGGCGTCGCGGACACCGCGACACCCTCCGCCCCCCGGGTCGCCAAAGCGACACCGGAGAGCGGAGAAGCCTCATGTTATGGTGACGGCAATTCAAACAGCGAAGCCAGCGGCTTGATGAAGTGTGTGTCGGTCACACCGCAGTGTGGGCATTCCAGCTCTTGACTGTAGTCCGAGAAGTAGTTCAGGCGGAGACTCCGCAGTAATGGCTCCGAACAGGAGTTGCACTGCAACAAAAAGCACAATCGATAAGAAAACCATTCTGAGGTATTCTGTATCGTTCAATCAAGTAACGTACAGGAGTCACCGCTTTCCTATCAATGAAATTACTTTTTTATATATAATTGGGAGCTCGATATAAGCAAACTCATTTTTTGTGTGGCCCACACCTGTTTTGAACATGTAGGCAAAACGAGTATCACACCTCATTCAGTTAGTTATGATAACTATCAATAACAACATCAATCAAAAGGGCTGGAGCCTTGAACATTGATCTGTTGATTGAAGGGATTATGTCGAAAACTGACCAAAATGTAGTTTACGTATAATTACGAAAACAGAATTTTCTACTCTGGGAATCACAAGCAACATCGGTGATATCGGTTCAGAGCTCTCAAATATTGTTAAAAACAGAACATTTCATTTAGTGTTCGAATTGTTTTGCAATAGAGACTTGGATTGAATTACCAGCTCGTTGAAAACCTCAACGGTATTCGTGCATGTATATCTTTCCAAAGAGGTCGTCTGATCCATCCTATACTCTACTCATCGCAAAGGACCCTTTCACCAGCAGCCACTCAAGGTGGACCCCATAAATAAAAAGTGCGTAAGGGGTGAAACGCTCTCTGAAAAAAAAAAGAGTAAAAAACGAGCGCTGACCTCAGCCCGCTAGTAAATAACGCCCCTCTTTTTTTTCTCCTCTCTCTCTCCTGACCATGACCACAACAAGGCTGTCTGTGTTCGTTCATGAAGAAATGAAAAAGGTGGAAAAAGAAATAAAGAAAAAATACACCGCGGTATAGACGTTTCAATTTCAACCTAATGTTTGGTGCAGCCGCCGCGTGAGTTTAAAAAGCCACGGGAAAAGTGCCCTCTGTTTGTCTTTGTTATCAAAGAGAACTTTGATCTTTGCAGACTATTTGATACACGTTAATTTGATGGGTCAATTTGCACACAAATTCTCTATCTTTTCCTATATTCGAAAATACTCGTACTCAAGGCTGTTGTGTGACATGTCAAAAATGTAGTTATAAATACACAAAGGCCTTTGAAGTAGAGTATATTTTACGAAAACTGTCTTTACCTCTTGAATTATTAACCCATAACAGCCCAAAGTATTTGGAGAGACATTGGAAGGTTGTTTTCTACTAAAATACGCAATTTTAAGTTTTGGAAAATGCCTAAATTATCAAATTCCAGGTTAACAGAGGTGTGATATTTTTAATTTGTGACAATACTGAACTGAAAAGATCCTCTAAAATATTTTTTTCTGTTTCCGAACGGCATCGCTGGGCGATAGTGGGTTAATTGCAGTTGCATCTTTCTCAGACCAATTTACTTATCCACCCCCAAGGGCTTTTCTGGACGGCCTGTTATATTTCGTAAACCACAAAAATCTTTTGATTCTGGTATTTGTTTACAGCAAGAACGTACTCAATCCCAAACCCACACACCACAAAATGTAAGTAAACAAAGAGCATTTTTTAAAATTAAAGGGAGAACTTGCCCTTTATTTGGGTTGGCAACGAATAGAAAACAGCACTATGTTCTTGGCAAAATTAAAATAATTTCACGTGCCCGGGAACTTAAAGTTTCCAACGTGATGACATTTAACCATACAGAAAAAGCTCACGGTGCGTATCGAACAGGACCCTGCATATTGTCAGCGAGAAAATTTGGTCTCGAAATTTGTGCTTCCAAATTTCCGCTCCGCTCGCTAGTCTACATTTCGCGCCAAGTTTCAACTCAACACCCCTTTCTCTGGAGCTGGAACAAGGGTTAACCAAGACCAACAGTGAGACGAAACACCTCTCCCTGTCGCCCCCCTCGGGACAGGCGTATGTCCTTACCAAGTTAGGCGCCGCCTGGGATAGATTCCCTCCCCGCCTTCATTAACATGACTCGTGCCGTGTCCATTGCTCACCAACAATTACGCCCACCCTTAGAGGTTAGTTGCCGCACAGGCATTATACCCTGGTCCGTCCTGATGAAATACTCACCCGTAAGCGGTGCATGCAGCAAGGCATGGCTGCGAAGATGTCGTACGAGTACATGGTACCCAAGACCAAGGACGACCCGTCCCAGCGAACGCCACACCGCGAACAGCGCGCGCTCCTTTCTTCTAGACAGCTCATACACACGGCGGAGAGGTATTGGCTTCGACCTTCCACCTTCACCTGGAGAGATCAATACAGCTTAGATCAGAGTCCTTCATTACAAGAATATTGAAGACCGTGGGCGGAAATTATTTCTAGTTTTTGAGTTCATCAAAACTGCAAGTAATCGTTTTAACTCAAACCCGCCGTTCCTAAACGCCGCGACGAATTACAGACTGAAGATTGGATAGCTACGTCTAATTGAGCTGTCCTTGAAGAAAGCTTCAATACCTGGATATCAATCCTCGATATAATGTGCTACTTAAATATACAAATGAAACAAAAAATAATATAATATGAAGCCAAAAAAACAACAAATATTTTCTACAAAGGCAATAACAACCAAAAATAGTAGAAAAAAAACAATAACACGAGATTACACTAAGCTGGAGGCCTTTTTTCATAATATTGTCATCAGTTAGAGTAAAATTGTGTATTTTGAGCTTGAATTTGTCTGGCTTATTTATAGCGCGTCTTAAAACCATAACCCATTTTAACAGCTTAGGTCATAATGCCATACACAATTTTCTATAGCCATGTTTAAAGCTATACAATATTTTCTGTTCTGCCATGTGAAGCCCGGGTGCTCAACTCACAATCAGTTCTCTGGTTGAAATTGTAATAATGCCGTATGTATCATGTTAAGGCAAAAGTGACTAAGAAAGTTTTATTGAGATATAAGAAAATGGGAAATATTGAACGTGAACAACGTCAACGAGCTTTAAACTAGTCTTAATACATATTTAATGGGAGGTTGTTTTGTGTGCGACTCCGCAAGTCGGCAAGTAACTCGTTAGTGGACTCTTGTTTGAGACGTTTTCGACTGTTGTAACTTACATTTACGCACTGTGCTGAGTGTTGTCGTGGGCTAAGGAAAAAGGTGCCGTCGATGAGCGGATAGCGATCGTAGACGGGCAAAGGTGCCCGACACAGCAGGCAGGACACCCGGGAGCACTGGTGGGCCGCCAGGGTCGACAGGATAAGGCAGCGCGTCTCGTCGTTGCCGTGATTCCCTTCGTCCTCTATCTGCGAACAGGAAAAAAAGAATCATGATTTAACAGGGTACATGGAGAACACATCGGTGTAGAAGTCGAATATAATGTTTGATTTATTTCCCCCGAATGTCAATACCTTCAGTCAAGACCAGCCACTCTCATTTCCTCCCTCCCTCCCTCCATCTCTATTCCCTTCCTCTCGGGACAGACGCCTACACCGATTACCGTATCGCGCAGCCACAAAAACCCTCTGTCAGCCTTGCTCTTTGCGTCACTTACACCTTGCCAAAAACAAAGAGTCTAAGAACACTCTAAAGTCTCCGTCCAAGAAAAAAATCCCGACCGACAGATTAAATTGGTCGTTAATTAATTGAAGAATAGCGAGTCGCCCTTTTAAATCAAACAAGAAGGGAGAAAAATTGAAAACTCACTTCTTAAAAGTTATTAGACGGGCAATAAAATTAGCTGATTGCGGAGAGATTACAGGAGCGATAAGCGACACTTCAGCAAACAAACAATGCATGGACGAGTTGTAATGTATTCATGTATGCATTTCGAGGTCCGTAACAAGAACGTAAAACAAGAGGCACGCAAAAAGGTAGATCGTGACGAAAATAGTTTCCAATAAGCGGAAACCGGCGTTGTGTCCCCTCAATTAGACGTGCGATTCGCATGTGCTCGCCACAATGCGCAGCGTATATCCGTGGAAATGCACCATGTATACATACATGTGGTCGACGTCGGAAGAAGACTGCAAACGACTTCGTAACGATCATCCGCAAACATCGTTGAGCCATCTACGACGATACGCTTGCACTTTACTCCCTATTTTTTTCGGGAGAGATGTGCATTTTCAGTGGCGATAAAATTTTGTGTCTTGCCATATGCGTACACAGCGCCGGCACAGCCAACAAAAGGATCCGATTTTCTCTCTCTTCCCTTCTATTATTAACGGCATTGCTGAATGGTCCACCCGCGACATTGCCGATAGAGCTCTGAGCAGAAGCTAGCCCTCCCCGGAAGTTAACTCGACAAGAATCCGTTCCAACGATTTACGAAGCTTCGCCGGAAACACTGCTACTTGGACTTGCCGCCTTTATCCGGGTTAAACGAGACATCAGTTAGCATTATTCGCTTTCGTAGCGCGCCCGCTACATCAACTTTGTTTCGGCGTGTTGTGCAATGTTAGAGTGAGCTAGAATCTGCCACAGACTCCAATTTTTTTAGCCCTCGCGTGAGTGAACAGTGACGCAAGGCCTCTATTGTAGACTAGCTCAGTATTAATGATAGAATCATGATGGAACCTCAGCTGAAGAGCATCACAGTGATTACCCTCTCTAATTTGTGATTACCGTATCATTGTTGCACGAACGCATGGAGTGAAAAGAGTCATCGCATCCCTTATCACAGTATTCCTCTGCACGCCTGATTTGGCGCGGAAAGAATGAAGGCACTCACGACGGATCCGACCACAGCAGGTTAAGCCAACCTCTTTGAGATGCAAGTATTTGATATAGCAGGCGGCCATAATGTAGGGGATCCGGGAGATCTCTTCTTTCGCCAGACGAAGTGTGTCCCTCAACCCGAGAATGGAGCGCCAACCTGCATTCCCTCTTGGCGCCCGCCATATTGCCCTGTACGCCGTTCAATAAAAACTAACGGGCCGCATTCTCGGACGGGAGGGTATGACATAGACGTCTTCAGTTATAAGAATTTCCCCATCGGTTTACGCAAATCGGCCGCCACATCCTAACGATGTGATTGTGGTTCTACATAGTTGACCACAAAAACAGCCCTTATCAGCTGTTTAGAAGGGAGATCCCGGTGGAGGGAAGGGGTGGGTTGGTCGTGGCTTATGATTGAAGGTGTACCCAATTCTGCGAATGCTTTGAAAGCTGGTGGTGGTCAACAGGCTCCGGCGGACCTGGCTTATTCCTCCGGCCGCCTTGATCTGTGTCTACGCCAGAGTCTATTCAGACTTGGCGTCCAATCAAGACCTCTAAGGGCAGGCTCGAGGGGGAAAACGTTCAGTCACGTTCTGCTGATGAGGTCGCTGACAACCCCAGCTGCTTCCAAACTACCTTATTTTCCTTTCCAAGTGGTTGCTCGCTGACAAGGTCACTCGATCAGCGACACACGCTTTCATTCAAACCTAGGGAAAGGAAAAGTGCCCCAAAGGAGACAGTCAGTTCTCAATCGCAGGTGATTCGCCGGGGAAAGGCACTAATCACAGAATGAATTTACTTTAACTTCTTTAATACAATTACAATATGTGCTCCTAACACGGCAATGACATTGCACCGTCGTTATTTCGACTTTCTAGCGCTTGAATAGAGCGCCTTTTAAGGAACTTTCCTGAATACGTTTTGATTGTAGGCTGTTATTCCAGATATAATCGTCGTCGACGCGTTCCGGTGCCCTATATTCATAGCTGCTGTGAATTATAGAGCTCTTAACTGTATGTCGATACCTAACGTTGATATTTTAACACATTAAGACTTTGATTTCCTCACCCTGATGAAGATTTCTCTTATAACTGGCAAT
>Ga0058701_10004435_pt1 | contig 11400 bp, 5 predicted proteins | sample AgamicOrMae_FD_97039 | JGI IMG/M metagenome (GOLD analysis project Ga0058701, IMG submission 97039) | Agave microbial communities from Guanajuato, Mexico - Or.Ma.e | ecosystem: Host-associated > Plants > Phyllosphere > Phylloplane/Leaf | place: Guanajuato, Mexico | collected 2012-06-04 | reverse complement strand
GCGCATTTTGGTTTACGTTTAGGGTGTTGGCAACGCGACTGCAGCGCCACTAACGGCGGACCCCCCGAACTAGACCATTCAAATAAGGGCACCGGAAGTTCCATAAGAGTCGACGCACGCTGCCCAAGAGGCTTCATCTGCTTTGATACAGTAGAATCTCAGTTATACGTCTCAGTTGTAAGTCCCACTCGTTTGTACGTCCCATTCGTATAGTCTCATCCAGAATACTTTACATGGCGTTATACGGAAGATTATTTTCACTTGTACGTCCCTCTCTATGTCCAAATTTTTTTGAGTCCCGACTTGGACTTATAACCGACATTCCACTACAGCATTGCATTTCTAAAAATATGTGTGCTTCGTCGGGAATATTCCCAGCAATCAGCCAAAATCTATGGTATCCTAACAAATTCACTGGATTTTTTGTGAGAAATCGTACCGGTACCGATTAACTTGGTTTACTAACACTAAACGTGTATCTATACGTAAATTTTTCCTATATTTAGAAATCTTAAAAAGCTGGCTCGAAAAAGGAGGGTCAGGGCCCTCTTGCGTCTCTTACTTCTCAGTGGGTTAACTGCCGCTGACAATGAGGAGTAAGCGGAACGGGAGGCTTGCGATAACCGAACAGAGCAGTAGCGAAACGAGTCTTCAAGGCACGTGACTTAACCTTATCGATTGACCTAGCCGAGGTCAACCCAACCTAAATTATGTGGTTGTATGTTTGTGGTTAATCGTCGTCATGCCATTTAAGATATTGTTTAATTCTAATTCCTACGAAACAATAAGTCTGCAAAAAAATAAAAGTGTCTTTTTGTACTCGCAGGGAGCGAAGGAAGACCACGACGAACCGCAGGCTGATGCTTCTTGTTCAACGAGATTTTTTCGAATAGCGTCACCTCTTCCATCAGTAGGGTCTCTTGATCATGCTGAATATGATTTACCAAGCGTGCGATTAGTGAAATTGGAAGTCTGCCTAAGATGTTTAGACTAATTAATGGTACCGTTACGAGGTTTCTCGTTTTGTCGAAGTTATATATATATAAATAATATAAAATATGTGTGTGTGTGTGTGTAAAGAACAACTGCTTTGGTAACCCATCAGGCTGCGATAACCCGACATCAACCCCTACAAGTTTCTCACCGGTGAATACTGTTTACCCATTCTGGTTGTGCATTTTGATCGGAAGAGATCGCTGAGAATCTCCAAAAATCGCACGAGCGTCTTATTTCTGTTTCCGCACTTTCGAGTGCTTCAAACTCACGATTAACGGTACTAAAACAAAAGGGGTATTTAGGATGATGAGCTGTCGTAATTTCGCGTGCAAGTTCGATTTTAGGCAGCCGGAACGACACGGGTGTAGGTCTGGTTGCCTATCAAACTCATCATTGTCAGTTCAAGCGCGTTTTCTTAGGTTAATACTACGTTTCTTTATTTTTATTAGCGACTTGACGTGGAAAAATTTAACGCCAGTTTTTGCTATCCATAATTTATTTATTCGATGTAAACCATCGAAACAATTAGAATGAGATGTGAAAAGAAGGGTTCAAAGTTGACCTACATTGTTGAGGATGGATATTCATTTGTTACGGACATTTGAATCAATGATATTTCCATTTCATATCTAGTCGTGCCTTTTCACTGGATTACTAACACGTACTTGTCGGACATGCCCATTGTTCGCTGACGTGATCGCTTTAAGTAGACGCGATTAGATTCCGACTGACGGAAAGGCGATCGTTATCTACCTGGATGATGGAATTTTTCGCTGGGCTGCAAAGTACGTTTGAACGTGAGAATCACGCAAATCCGTACAGTTATCACCTTGATAGCGGTGCCTGTGCACCTTAAATTTCTTTTCGGAAGAGGGTCGCAGAGTCGGTGTACTAAGAGGTTCGTTTGTTAGTTTCTCTGCAAAATTCTAGGATTAGGAACGATTGAGCAAAGTAAATGACAGGCACATAGAGTATTTGAAATAAATTCATCCAAAAGAGTAATATTATTCATATAAAAAAATCCCATCACATTCATCATTAACAAAAGCTAAACTCAATTCTTAGACGCTGAAAAAGATTTTGTTGACTTTTCAGGGACTTGCTGTCCACTTTCCCTGGTAAGGCTTTTGTAACAAAAGCCTTACGTCTAAACGAAACGAAAAACGTTTTGTATGAAAACAATAACAGTACTCGTTTCTGACGTTGAAAGTAATAAAATCATGAGGGCTGGTCGAAAGCGTCTGGTCCCATAACGGATTGCACCATTTGGAAACTGAGACTCCACAAAAGAGAAGCCAATTTCGGATCCTTGGCCAGTTTGCTGGGAGCGCAAACGCAGCAATTATTGAAGTAATAGCCGGTGCAGCCTGACAGGTCCAGTGCAGTGGCGCAGTACACGCTCGTGCTCGCGCCTTGTTGCTACAACAACAAACCAATCAGTAAACGCGCTGTCCTCTCAGCAGGCAGCGATCAACAACGAAAAGACACTATTCTCCTTCGGATTTCATGTTTCACAACTAAATAATTCCGCTTTGTATTAAAGCCGGCGTGCGACTTTTAACTAATCGGTCACTAGCATTCAACACTGTATACATGGAGGTCTAGGCTTCGCTTAAATCAATGAGATGACGGTTATCTACAAACCAAACCGTTTATAAAGTCCGGGTAAAACACGTTTTTTTTTGTTTTTGGTACTGAAACTTACGGGGGGCATTCGATAGCGCCAAAAACCACAAGCGGCAACGCCGCAAGCGCCAATCCGTAACCGCCAAACGAGAAAAGTCGCAAACGCCAAAGTTCGTATAGGTTAGGTCAGGTCAAGTTAGGTTAGGTAAGGTTAGTATTGCGGTTAAGACCTTTGGCGTTTGCGACTTTTCTCGTTTGGAGGTTACGGATTGGCGCTTGTGGTTTTTGGCGCTTTGACAGCTACCCAAACTTACCAGACTTTTCGTAAATGGTCGAACGAGTGCGAAAGCCAAACGATACAGCCACCAGTTCCTGCTTAAATCCGTGCTGATCATGTTGCCGGGATGGACAGCAAACACCGATATATTTTTGTTTTTCCACCGATTCGCCAGTTCAACGGCGAATAAGACATTGCACAGCTTGGATAAATTGTATGCCATCATATCCGAATATTGGCTGGCCGACTTGGGGGAAAGCACGCTCTCCGACAAAGTTTCAGCGGAAGTTGAGGCGAACCTGCTGAAAAGAAAAAACGGTTCCAGGGCACGCCAACCGGAAATAGCCCTCTACTTTGCCAGGTTTACAGCCCCTTAATCTTAACTGAAAATTTCAAAGGTTGTTTTCTCCAACTCTTGGTTTTTGTCTGAACGAGAAGCAAGGCACTTTGATTTGCAAGCCTATTGCCGCCTATTTTTTGGTAGTAGCCATAAGCTTGGCCGGGCTAGGCCGATCGGAACAAGTAAGGCACCTTAAGGATATTCCCCAGCGGTGACAAAATGAAGACGAAAAGCAAGAATCGATATGGTTTGTAGCTACCATACATCCTCGCATCGTTGCAAAATTAAAACAAGTTTCACCATCTAGCTTCTGAGTTTGAGCTTGTAGAGAGTGACAAAAAATACACGGTGATAAATAGGGACCTTATTAAAAAAAGTTCTTAATCCAGAAATTAAGTTATAGTGAAGACGAGAGTAAAAAAAATATTTCTCTCTGTCTTAACGCGATAAGAAACCTTTTTAGCCCCAAAACTTGAAACTTCACTGTTTAGTTAAGAAAAATCTGAGAAAAACCTCAAAAGGTCAAAGAAGACGAATTTTTAGTGGAAAGCAAATCAGCAACAGTAGATTTCTTTGAAAATTCGAAATCAATTAATGTAATGGTAGATAAATATTGGGCCCGTATGTTACAGTCTAGAGATTCTGAGCTCTAGATTATTTTTAAACCTGCATTTAAAAGTTCCGCGTGAACTTGACTAGTTTGCCAAGGGGGAATATCCTTAAATCAACTCGCGCGGCTGTTGATTACAGTGTCGTGGAATGTTGAATAAGGGCTGGACACAAGAGCTGAAAAATGCAACCTTAGAGGATTGTGTGAGATTCTCACCGATGACTCTCTGAGGCCACCACGACGACTCTGGAGCCCCTCGCCCTTGCATTGCTCAGCTGCGGCTCCAGGAGTAAAGTCAAGTAAAAGTGACTCAAATGGTTCACTTGGAATGTCGTCTCGAAGCCGTCAGGTGTCACAGAGAAAGGAAGACCAAATACTCCAGCGTTTAAAATGAGCATGTCCAGGCAACTAAACAAGAAAAATCACAGGCGTCGTATTAGAACAGTCAGTAAAAATAAGGGAAGTGAGATTGTCCATTACCACCAACAAGATGCTGTCCGACAAGTCGAAGTTTTCAACGAAATCTTTAACGCGTACTGCGGGTTGCCTACAACGAGGAAATGCGACTTAACCTGTCAGGAACTAAGATATGCTTGCAGAATTGCTTGTTGGGAAAAATCAACGACTTGGTCATCTAAATGTGCTTACAGCGGAGATTCGTTCCTAAGTGACACTCAAATAGCGTTTATCACATCTTAAGCTATCAAAACAGTTGTCTGTCTGCAACTTTCTGCCTTGGATAATGTTTCATCCATGGCTACATTGTTGCTGGACAGCATGTGTATCCTTGAATGAAAATGCAGTTTCAAAATTTAATTCACAAAAAGCTTACCTGTAATTTTTTTGAAATGCTGTGACAAAGTTTTTGACACTTTGTAATGATTGTAAGTCCAAATGCATTACATGGCAGTTGACACTTGGTCTTTCACTCCGTACTTTTGCAACAGCCATTTCTGCGGCTTCAATGTTGCGGCAGGCAAATATGACAGTACAACCATGTAGAGCTAGTGACCTGGCAGTTTCAAAACCTGCAACAGATGTATTAATTAAATGTATGTCTGTACTTTGCACAGCCCTAGGAACTTTTGTCTTTAGAAGAGAACATGATATGAACAACTCATGACCCATCAATTTTTTTTGTAAATGAAATAGAATTTCTATGACCTAGGGCCAGGGATGAAACCTGCAACAAGGTGCAAAAAATACTTTCTACAGGGTTTTAGTAAGGCAGAGAGAATAAGTTGTGAGGGCATGAAAATATTTGAAATACACACCTACTCCAGTGTTTGCACCAGTAACAATGGCTACCCGTCCACTCAAATCCCTCCCATGTAAAACCTGTAATGCATTGCTTGAGCCATCAAATCTCTGTCGGAAGTCTTCTGGATGCTCTTTCTCTTCCATGGCAAAGGCTAGTCGTGGATCAGTGAAAGTTGTGCGGTTGGTTTCAGTGTCTCTAAAGTGCACTAATCCTTGTTCATCAACAAAGCGCTCCCAACCATAGGGCATTTCTGCAAAAAGTTATAAATATAAGTGTTTTTCATATGTGACTAACAAAACATTGTGATACTTGCCTTGGGAAATTCTCTTTTTTTTCCAGGTACGTGGATGATTCCACTGGGATGCTTTTGTGGCATGACTGCAAAAAAAAAAAAAGGTATTAAGAAACAAGAATAGTAATGTACAATGCATGTGCAAAGACAGAGATCTGTAAGATGTGCAAAGATAAGGTTAAGTATTCAACTTATTTAGAAAACAGAAGGTTAATTGTGAAATATATTAATTACTTGACGTAATAAACTGAGCCATCGACCGTTGCCCGCTCTTCCCATCCAGGAGGCAATTCATCCTCGCTGTCAGAATCTGGCAAATTTGTGGCCATAACTTTTGGAGTGAAATATTTAGAATAAACAGAGCCACGTCCTCACGTCTTCATTTCCTACGATTTTTGCCAAGGTTCAAACATACTATTGTGGTCTACGATAATAGAAGGTCTAGTTTCGATTCAGACTGCATAATGTCTTAACTTTTTTTAAACGAGAACACTCACAAAATGGAAACGACGAAACATCAAAATAACAACAAACTCCGGTTATCGTCTGCTTTTTGTTGTGATTACGCAAGACGCCTCCTTGTGCCTAGAGAAGGGCTCTACTTGTGCCGGCCACGGTGCAGAGCTACTCTCTGCACCGTGGTGCCGGCCAGTGCCGGCCTTCTGGTTCGCTTTGGGTTAGCGGGTGTAGCGACTAGCTACACTAGCAAAATAGCGACTTTTGGGTTTGTACAACGAATTTCTCATACCCGTGAAAATGGCTAGTTAACCTCGCGGCAGGGGAAAATATCATTTTACACCAAAATCACAACAGGATTTTTCTTTAGTTTACCTCTGTGGTTTAAAAAAGAATAATTGATTTTTGTGCTTAGAATCACTGATGATACCAACGCCAAATTAATGCAGTTCAAAAGAGATTGTTTTCCATGGCCTGGCGTGAATGAGGAAGGCTGAAGGCGAGGGCATGGGTATACTGGTTATTACTGGTTTGGAATCGCCCATTGCACATCACTGCGTTTCAAAAAGGGAAATTGTTCATAATTACAACTTATCAGAGCATCTAACGTGTTGAAGTTCCTAATTTATTAATGTGGCAAAGCTGGATATTCTCAATGTCGCTGTTGGGTACATGACGGTACTGTGACATTGTTTGTTTACTTTCGCGAGTTAGGTTAGTTCACTTTGGTCTTTGTTTGACACCTTCGTTTGGTTGTTATTCATATTCATTTGTTTTATCGCATGAGAGTTATTTTTATTTACTCTCTTGTTCGTTGCGCCACTATTGTGTTTCTCGAAGTTTATGTTGAACCATTCCATTGTCGTAGTAGTTTTCCACATACATAGTTAACGACCACTTTCTGTATTTTCCTTCCCCCCTAAATTCTTTTAATTAGATGATGATGTTAAGGGTCCAAACTGTTCCAGTTACATGTCTTTTTTTATTTCTTGAGAGTTTTATTGCAGTCTGGAGTGACTCCTTTCTCTTGTGTTTAGGTTCAAGCTGAAATGGAAGAATCACCAGTTAGACTTTTGGTGCAGGAAGAGGGGAGAGCTGCTCGCAATGTTATCGCCTTCAATGTTCCCTGTGATGTAATGTCACCTGACTGCAGTAAGTTTTTGCTTTGTAGTCTAAATAGTCATGACTAGCAGTATGGCAGTGATAATCAGAGATAGAGCAGAACTATCAACATTATTTCATCTGAGAGACATTAGAGTTTTAATTGTTGTACTCTAGGTTTGGTATTCCTATGTCATCATGCTGTTGTTTTCAACTATGAACCCATATTTCAACTAGTTTGGTTTCTCAGTTAAGTCTTAAGTAAAATTGGTTGTGCTACTGGGCTTCATTATTTCCACAACATGTGGTTAATTTATTGATTTTATTTTCAATGATGATTTTGAAGTAACATATCTTTTCAATGAATTTATCTTGTTGTCTGGGAAATTTTCTCCCACCATTGTGACCCTATCTGTTGACAACCCAAGTGTGTGGGAGTAGGTTTGTGTGGGTTGGCCTTACACTTTGTCTGCACATATTAGAATGTGTCACATTTTAGTTCTTACATTCAGTCATTATTAAATTATCCCTTTAATGATTATGTAAATCTAAAATTCAAGCTCTAATTGTTATCCTTCACATAAGTTTGAATCAGAACTACCTTATCATATTGCTGTGCAGTTAGAATATTAATGTTGATGGGTAAGTCAGGAGTTGATTGCTCTCAAATAGTTTTAACCAGGGGATTTGAACACGGCTCTCTTACCCTATTATCTACTTTCTCAAATTGCTTGTCTTACATGCTTTAATTTTCAAAAGCTTTACTTATGTCAACTGCCAATGTTAACCACTGCAGGTAAAATCTCAAGAAAGCCTCCATCCTCCCCAAGATGTGTGCAAGAAGCTAAGAAAGACAATGGGAGGAATAGCAAAAGAACTTGTGATGTTGGATCTGTTGATAGCCGCCTACGATCAGCCTCTACAGGAAGAGACAAAAAATCAGGTGGGTGTTATAGCGGATTCAGCATCCCTCCTTGTCATGACTCTCTTTAGTTTAGTTTTCTTTTCAATACTTGGAACAACATGTCAACTCAAATTAATGTACTTTTTACCCTCAGAGCTCCATGCAAGGTATTGGGCCTTTTTATTTGGAAACTTGCAGAGGGCAGTGGATGAGATTTATCAAACTTGCGAGACTGATGAAAGTGTTGCAGAATGTAAAGTGAGTAGAGTAATTGTTTTTGTCTACACCTAATGGAATGTGGTAAAGTGTATACTTATTTTTGTGTGAAATGAGTGAAATTAATTTTTTATATTTGCTTTCAGGAAGTAATACTCGTTTTGGAGAATTTTACTCGGGATTTTCACAGCCTAATAGAATGGTTTCGACTCAAGTGGGAGTACGAAAAAACACCGCCCCCGCAACGACCAACGTCTCTTGCCTGGGAAGTGCGAAAGTCATCTCCGGGAAAGGTACAGTTTAGATCGACGTGTTGTCGGCAATCGAACGGTGTAAATTTGAAGGGTGGAATTTTGCACATCTTGTGCTCCACCTTTTGCCGCCAAATCGAACGGAATGAGTTTAGAGCACTTAACCGAATCCTACTTAAAGAAATTGACCTCTGATAAGATCGTCCAGCCTGAGAACGCTTTCTTTTTGGTGGCAGTTACGGAACCCTCGGTGAAATTCAAACCTTAGCCTTGTCTGAAGTGTAAGATCTTATCTGCTTCAAAGGTCCATCATGAAAGATTTGCGGAAAGAGAAATCGGAATAAATTTTCGCTTTCCCTTGAAACTCTTACAAGTGTTTGTCTTCGATATCCGCAACAGTTTTTAACAGATAACAGATTTTATAGGTAACAGTTTTTTGACATCTGGAGAGGAATGACGATCCTGATGGGACATTGGTTATTTTTTTCCATATTTTTTTTAAGGTTCACCATATTGCGCCTGTCTTTGATGGAGGCACGCCTTGTAAGCGCAATCTCTCGTTTGAGGATGGGTGGTCTGACAAAACAGTGGACCCCGACCAACCAGCTGACAAACTCGTCGACAAAACTGCTGACAGATTTGCCGATCCATTAGCCGAACAACCGACCGATCAACGGGTCGACCAAACGGTTGACCAAACGGTTGACCAACTGGCCGACCAAACGATATACCAATCAATCGAAAAGTCGGCCGACGACCCGGGAAAAGAAGTACAGAGCCCCGTCGCCTCGCAAGAGCAGTCGCTGCCTGACCGCACAATTGAAGATGTTACCCAGGTGGTACCAACTGAAACACCTTCGGAAAATGTCTCGAAAATGTCTCCGGGAAACGTGCCGAAGGAGGCAGACGAACCAACCGATAAAGCGGTAGCAGAATCGGATGGAGAGGATGTTGGTACAAGTTGCGAGAAGATCGATCAGTGCTGCCAAACTGATTTGGATATCGAGGAAGCGGGCGAGTCGGCCGCAGCCACCAAGTGCGCCGACAAAGCAGTTGGCACCACTGGCACCTTTCTGCCTTTGAAGAGTGCGTCGGCAGTTAGTCCCCTGAAAGCGGGAAGTCTTTGGAACGCGGCGACTCGAACGTCCGCGTTGAGGAGCGGCGTTGTGAGGAGCACGAGCAGTCCGGCGCCGTCGAAGCCCGCCCCGGCCAGTGCGAGTGCTCGGCTCGGACCAGCCACGACGAAAGTGTGTGTGGCCAGCGCTACCCCCAAATCGCAAACGGCTGCCGCTGCGAAGCCGGTCAGTCCAACGACTTTGAAAGCGGCTCCGACTGTTAGCTGTGCAGCTGCGTCCCCCGCGAGCAGTCCCTCCACGGCGACGGCTAAGATGTCCATGGCGAGTGTGGTCACGAGGAGCCTACCTTCAGCAGCCAGTGTTGTCAAAAAAACTCCTGCTAAACCAGCTGCGAATCCGTGAGTTAATGACTTTTTCTACACCGCAAATTCTAGTAGTTGCTACCTCATGCGTTCCGGCTTTCGTCGTCTAGCTAAAGGAGCGGAACACCAAGCATCTTGCCTATCCTAGCTTAACCACCAGGGTATCCCATCCCAGGGTAACCTATCCAGTTCAAGCGTTTGCATGTCGTAAATTCCAATGATGAACGAAAGACTCAAACAAGGTGGACCTTAACGGGTAGCTACTTTTTCGAATTTACACCGTAATTTGTTTAAGGCTACTTTCAAGCACTCATTTTCGTGATCTTTAAAATATAAAAAATACTCTTTACGAAACGAAGCTTTTGTATCAGCTAAACAATATCTTTAATTATTATTATCCTAGAGGTCCCTTGGGACTAGCCCATTCCTGGAACAGAACAGAAAAAAAAATTACCACGAAGAACATCATACATCACCATCATAACTTCTAAAACAGGAGGAAAAAATCTTTTATACGTTTACAGTCGTAACACAGAGAAACTCGTCTTAATACTAAACGTGATGCTAACTTGAAGTGTTGTCTTTGAATTACAGAGGTGCGCGCGTTGCACCATCTCCGACAACCGGAAGTTCGGGCTTGACTCACCGCGCTCAACACTCGTCAAACGTTGATCTGTCGAGAGCTGCAGTGCCGACGCTGGTTCGCAGTCGGACCATCGCGGAAGTTGTGCGGCCGGGAGGCGGCAGTGATGGAAGCCGAGGTGCTCATAATTTGTCACGCACTGCGCGACTCAAAACGACAACTAAGCAGGTCCGTACAAGTCCTTCCCGAAACATTGGCTACGCCAAACACGGACACCTCTTTGACTTCAGTAGTTAACTCTTTCAGTCAACGCTGTTGTACCTGCGAACACTGTTCCACCCTGCCTGGTGAATGTTTCAGTCTTTGGTGAGCGTAGCGTCTAAAAATGAGCGAAATACGAAACAGCAGCCCGCGGCGTCGGACAAAATGAGGAGCAACCAATCGACGCATCAAGATGCCGTTGAGAGTAAAAATAGTGGCAACACTTGTGATGGTGAGTTTGTTTTCCCCCCCCCCTCTTACACCATAAATTTGAAAGGTTGTATTTTCTACCTCTGTGTGTTTATCTTTCGTTACCAAACCTCGAAAGCTTTGCTGCATTGGTAAGGCAACACGCATTGCATCGAATATTATTGATCGCTTTGACCGTGTTCCGTCGCATTTGCTCCAAGTTCCAAGTGTTTTCTGAACCTTTTGAATTCAAATCACGTGTTTGCCTTTGAATTATACCAGGAAAGCAGCGTGGAAACTATGCTTGGCTTGATGATGCTTTCCGTCGATCGTGCTGTTGCTTCACTGATTTGGTCTCGTCTTGCATTGACTTTTTGTCGCTAACTCTGGCATGTCTTTTCAAAATTGATTAAGCGTCATCCCCTCCTCAATCTGATATGGGGAACCAATAAAAAGAGACATTGCTTCGTCTATCTACAGCATAAATAAACTCGAAAAATAAAACTACCCGTGATTAAGCCCCCCCTTAACTTCCCAGATCTTACGGGATGGGGTGTTTGAGGGGCTACCTCCTGACGCGCAATTCGTCAGATTTGAGG
>Ga0058701_10004434_pt1 | contig 11401 bp, 7 predicted proteins | sample AgamicOrMae_FD_97039 | JGI IMG/M metagenome (GOLD analysis project Ga0058701, IMG submission 97039) | Agave microbial communities from Guanajuato, Mexico - Or.Ma.e | ecosystem: Host-associated > Plants > Phyllosphere > Phylloplane/Leaf | place: Guanajuato, Mexico | collected 2012-06-04 | reverse complement strand
GTACCATCGCGAACAGACCCCCCCCTCCCCCCTAAATGCGTGACGTACTTTATGGATGACCCCTAAGGTATTCGCCACAGAATAACGATATTTATTCCGGTTGAATACAACCGAAGGAAACACTACGAAACCAAATCTAACCAAACTTTACTCTTTTTTATGCTAGCCTAAAGAACCTAATTTATATACCTTTGAACTAGTCAACTCTACCATAATCTCAACAAAGCGGATATCTCTTCTCAACCTGGAAAATTCCGTACTTACCCACCGTCAAAGAGCGTCTTCCTCTGCCTCGCGTGTGGCTGTATCCATGTTCAAGAACTTCCTGTTCTTGGTATTGCTGTGGAACTTTCGCGAAATCAAACATGCTGAGGCGACTTTCGTTGGTTAAATAATTTCCATAGCACGCTTCAACGTTATTTATTTTTGCCAGAAAAAAAGAATGCAGGAAACGTATCTACCCCGTTTGTTTCGTTTTCTGTTATTCAATTTATCAGGTTTACCAGGAAACAGAATGGGCGACTTTTTACACTTCTGTAACGACCTGGATTTTTTTTTATTTCCTCGTGGCGGGCGTCCAGCTTGCCTTAACAACGTGATTTCGTGGCCGGCCAAAGAAACAGTTCCTTTTTTTCCGAGACAGGAAATAAAAAAAGTGCATCTGTAATTAAGTAACTTTTTTTTTACCCTCTTCACTCCATTTCTATCGCGTGTTTCGGCTCAGGTCCACTTAAAGCCATTTTTACTTAGGCTCATTGTACCCTGTCTGAATACGTGACCAGCGGTCATTCGCTGCCCTTTATGGTCACATCCGAGGAAATGGCCGACTTAGTTTCATTTGGATTTTTCTCGACGGAAGGGAGGGAGAGCTGACGAGAGTATTACGTTGCGTATGACCACCTGCCCATCACCCCCTCACGACTCCGTAATTCTTATCGGATGAGAGATGTAGGAAGCTCTTTCTCCTTATCTTCAATAAATGCACGCACATCTACAACGCTGATTATTTTTAAACCTCAACATGTTTTCATAATGAACATGTTACTTTATATGACGCTGTACTGTTCAACCCATAATAGTCCAAAGTATTTGGAGTGAGATTTAGCTTGAGAGAAAATCGAAGGATTTTTCCCATTAAATTACGCAATTTTCAGCTTCGGAAAATGCCTAAATGAGTAAATTTCAGGTTTCTGGAGGGCTAATATTTTTTTTATATAGTTACAATACTGAACTGGAAAGATCCTCTAAAATAATGTTTCCTGTTTCCGAACGGCATCGCTGGGTGGTAATTCGTGTTAGTAAGTAGTGATGCTGTTTTTAAAAAGGAAAAAAAGGGATCAAAATGCACTCGTGATATATCAAAAAGTATCCTAATCAGATGGTTGAATTCATAACCCTGATTTAGTGCTAGTTTATGAGACGTGTTTTATGCTTTTTTTCTGATAAAATTTAATGCGGTTCTTATTTGCAATTTCTTCCGTAAAAACAATGTAAAAAAAAGAATTCTCAAAATTCAAAGCCGGGTGATTCCGCGTTAAGTTTTGAGGGTCGTATAACCTTATAATCATTCGTAAAAACCATTTATTGCCACGTTTATTTTTGAAAAGTATAGTTAGAGTCATAAACGTTCGATTCAAAAACTATCATTCAAAAAGAACTCCGGTCGAATAACCCCTCTTTGTGTCAAATAAATTTACTTTCAGACGGCATCTGTCTCTTTCTACCATCTTCCAAAAGGTATTGCATCAGGTAATACTATGAGCGGGCCACCTACTCAGAGAACTCAATAGTTTTATTACAAAGTTCGTTATTATAATACAAGCGCAAAGCCCGTTAGCGAAAAAAAATAAAAAGTCATCAAACGAGTTTCTTCGATATTGCCGCCAAGAGATAAAGTGACTGTGATTTTAACATTCTTTTGATGTGCATGGCAGCGGCTGCTAGACGATCAAGCCATCACACATAATCGCCCTTCTCTCTCGCCCCATCTAATATATTCCTTTGCAAGCACCGGTTCACTTTATTTTCTTCACACCTCCTCTTTCACACATTCAGCTTGGCCGCTGAAAAGAGTAGCGCATGGATGTGAAGTAAAGATGCAAATTGTGCGCCGGTCGCCATTCTAAAGGTTTTTTTTCTAAATGGACGACACAGTAGTGCGCACTCCGGCGCCAGATGCGTGCTGGGCATAGGGCCCCTTCGGCTCCTATAAGGGCCCTCTGCATCGGGGCTGTACACCTCCCTTGGTCACTACGGACGTTAAGTTTGAAGACGTTCCTAGACGTCGTGAAGAAGATTTTTTCCCTAGCCCAAAATGGCGAGTTGCTTACTTTAAGATGTCACAGATTCGATGGTCTTTACACAAGTATAAGAGTAGAGCATCATCGCTAGCTGTGGTTGTCTTCGGTTTGTACAAAAGAGGACCCTCGCTGTCAGGGTTTTTGTGTTGTACTGAATAGTTATTGTTGTGTCCCTGTGTTAGCTGTGTTGATGTTTGTTACTTAGGGTATTGTTTATATGATTTTTACGGTTTCTAGTGGGTCGTTGGTTGCAACTCTGGTTTATGCTCTGTGGGGTCATCATTGCCACCGAGTTAGGTTCTTCAGAGGCGGATATCGATTTTTTCCCAATTTCCGCGATTCCGAATGGTTATCAGAAGACTAGGCACAGTAAAGCGATTGGTGACAACCTTCGGAACTTTTCAATAGCTATGTTCACTCACCTAGAAGTTTACTTTCCTCTTGTACGATCGCAGCAGATAGTAGGGCAACTACAAGAATGTTACAAGCACAAACCAAGTGTAACCCCTCATTTTTTTATTTTTTTTTAAATATAGTCTCTTGCTATGTGAATCGGCGAAGGATATAAGCAACTGTCAAATGAAGAGGGAGTGCTAGATGAATAGCGAGACGAAAGCGATGGTTAGGTGATGAAGTCGCTCGGCGCGGCGGATTTGCAGAGGTACTAGGTACCAACCCGATATTCACCTGGAAAAGGAAGGAGAACCACTGATAACCTTCCCAAGGTGGCCAGCCTCGAGCGAGAATCGAACTCGTGCCTCCCGAGTGAACGTTACGTGGGCTAACCACGGTACTACCATTCTCGGATGAAGAAAAGTTTCAAACAAAACTTTTCACGTCGGTAGTTTTGAAAAGGCTCCATTCTGTGTGCACGGCCCGATGTCACATGAGTCATTTGAACGTCGAAATCACCCCGGTTAATCACTTTGTTTTAACACGACGGTTTAAGCTCATTTTTTTTTCAAAAAAGGGGAGGGGGCGGAGTTGGTGGGATCCAAAAGTGGGTCTGTGGGTCTACTGTAAAACTGAACGGGCCTAACAAGCCGCAGGCTCCTGTGGAAAGCCCAGCTGAGTTCTTGCTATCTCGATTGAGTGTCTTAATCTTGACGTCAAAAGCTGTAAATCTGGCATTTGCTCTTGCCTTTAGCGGACCCGACAGTTGATTCAGCGCTATGATTCAGAAATTCTCAAGGTTACTTGGGACAGGACCATGGGGCAGCGGCCTCTTTTTGTCCAGGCCCCTGAGGCGTGCACAAGTAGACTGTTTTACCTGTACAAAAATAGGGCTTTGTTAGATTGCGGTGGGCGGATAAGGGACCAAAATGGAGTTTGTTATCCGCCTTGCCCCAGGTCCTTTGCGATGACCTTAACATCATATCAAATTCATGTTCAATTTGATGTCCTTTTTAGACGGAAGGAATTCCGCAGACGTGGACCACAGTATCTTTCGGGCAGACGGCCGACACAACCTTGGTTGCATCTAACATTCGTGGAAGCTGGGGTTAGGCTTGGACTTTAATTAAGGTATACTAATCAGAAAATTTCTGTTTAAATGTGAGGAAATTGGATTCAGGTGCTTAACTTCCTAACCCAATCAAACTGACAAAATCTTGACTAAACAAATATTATTATTTTTTTTTTTCACCGTCCAACGTTGAATTACATGTGTACTAATGCAGCTAATAATTCTAATGCATTTTCAGAAGCCTATCCTATTTACCAAACATTTTTGCCATATTTGTTTTATTTGATTCGACCGTCTCAAGCCGCATCGAGAGATATTCAATCTTTTGAACCAAACACACACACTCAATACTTTGGCATGGTCAAATTTTGGTTTTAACGAGTGAATAGCACGGGAAGGTTTTTAGAGAGCAGTATCATTTGGCCCGGTATCATCACGAAATGATTTGTCGATTGTACAAAGTTCTTAAATGCGCCCAGCTTATGACTAGGATCTCTTTTCGTTTGATCAAGAAGTGATCATTCATGCGATCTTTTATTTGCAAGTGCGATAGTTTGGTAAGGTATGTGTAATGTCATCTCGTTTAATACCGCATATTATTTAAGAGCCGTTTTCCTTTTTTGATGGAGCTTTTATATACGAGGATATGGTTGTGTCTGGCGTTGGAATATTTTAGGGGGGGGGGGGCAGCACAACCGAGGGAAGGGGGGGATGACGCCTAGAATTGAGGAAATGAGAGAGGGGCAGGGGAAATCCCGTCTGTGTGCTGACGTGCCAATGTGGGGCTCTAGAAGTGGGGCTGATGTCAGCGGGGGTGTGGACCGGCACCATATGCACGATCTTGGACGAAACGGTTCTGTAGGTCCCATTATTATCGGAGGGACATTTTATATAGGCCGAGAAATCGGACTTTGTTGAGAGTAAAGTGTTGTCACGCATATGCCGGAGACCGGGACCTTTTCGGCGTGACCCTCTTCCTTTACATTTTATCATTTCAATTACGATTTCGTCAGAAATTCAATATTCTGATTTAAGAGCCCAACGTATGGTCTCACGCAAAAAAAGGAAAAAAAAGGCTGTCAAAATTACAATTTTACGATGACAATTTTTATGTGGTTACAGTTACTAAGAAAAATTTAAATGGTGACAAGAGAATAGCAAAGGTGCCAAGAAATTATTGTTATTGAACAGAAAGGGTTGTAGTCGATACAGGAACAAAGCGTGATTTTCATTTGTCATAGATATTTGTTACTGTGACGAGGGCATTTTTTGTGTGGCAAGTCCTTGATTTATATCAGCTGTAAGATGAGTTCCACATAACTACCTTGGAATTTCAGAGTTAAAAGGGTTTATTAAAACCAGTTTTTCCGCATTTTCACGTGGTTGCCAAATCAAAAAGGTGTGCATTTCAAGAAGATATACAGGCTGTTCGGAAATTCCCCGCAACAATTTCTGTGACGGGTCGCTGGGATCAAACCAAATCGAAAATGTGTTAGAAGTATTGGCAAAATCTCGACCGTTTGGGCGCTATGACTCGGACAAACCAGCCAATCATTGTTCTTTGCGTCAACTTTTGCCGCACCACCTACCTGAATGGGTCAACTTTTGCTGCCTGACTTTAATGGCTGCAAGCCTTAGCCTGGTCCATCCATAAATACAGTAAGTTGCATCTTTAGCTCAGACGGCTCCGCGCTCGCTTAGCAAACCGGGTTATCGTGAGTTCGGATGTTCATTAGGGTAACGCGTCGATAAGTTTATTTGTTATCACTGTTTAAGACTGATTCATTTTTTTTATTTTTTTTTGCTGTTACCTTTAAAAAGGAGTGAACTTTGCAAGACATCAAACACTAAGCAATGTTGAAGGCCCTTAAGTTACAGGAAAACATCTTTTGCCTATGAAAGCAAATGGCATGGGTTGCTCGTCAACCTGACAGCTCACTTGTCAGCTCAAGAAAGTAAACGTAAACAAATCCTTTAAGGTCTAGTCTACTGTTGGCTATGGTGATGGCATTTTTTTTTCGAAAATGACGGGATTTTACATTGTTTTGATGGTAGGTGAAACTTAATGTATCCTACCGGTTAACGTTACCTGTTACACCATCTTCTTAGCTTGCCTGTTTTAAAAATCTTTGAACGTATCCTACCGGTTAACGTTACCTGTTACACCATCTTGTTAGCTTGTCTGTTTTAAAAATCTTTGAAGGGCACGATTAAGAAAACAAAAACAAACACACAAAGAAACAGAAAAAAAAACAAACAAACTTCCCCCAGAGGAGATTCGAACCCCTAAAACTCGGTTCGATGTGCGATCTCGAATCCATCTGAGCTAATGAAGCTACTTACAAATAATATGGATGGACCGGGCCAATTAAGGCTTGCAGCCATTCATGCAGTGTAGCAAAAGCTCACCCATTCAGGCACTGTAGTGCGGCAAAAGTTGACGCAAAGAACAATGATTGGCGGGTTAGTCCGCGTCGTAGCGCCCAAACGGTTGAGATTTGGCAAAAATTTCCATCAAATTTTCGATTTGGTTTGGTCTCAGCTACCCGTCACCGAAATTGTTGCGGGGAATTTCCGAACAGCCTGTATTATCTGCTAATTTTACGGAATTATCGTGGTGAAATTTGCGTTTTTTCGTCAAAATTAAGGCTTACCATAAAAAAAGGAAGAAAAAATGGCTCGGATTTTTTTTTGGGCCCGGTTACGGTAAAATTAAATTGTTTTATACCCTATAAAACATCTTCACACGCAGAAGAAGAATTAGACTATGATACATTTGACGTTAAAAGGATTAGTGAAATAACAAGATTCCTCAACAAAATCCTTTCGAGTCGTGAGGGTATTCTATGTTGTTGTGATGATTCATGAACATACTGTGAAAATCGGCGACTTTGCGTTCTCAAACCAATGGGTTAGAAAAGGAAGTTTAGTATTCTTCCGACAAAAGTTAGCTCTCTGTAAGTGAAGAATCTGCTCAAAAAAGTTTTCTTGTCCCTCTAACAAGGAAGATAAGTTGCAACACGAAAACATTTTGTTGAATAGACTTTGTGAGACATCTGTGTCCGGCTGATTCTTGTTCTAAAAATCCTACGATATTGCTTCGTGAAGACATACAGTAAGTGAAAACCCGGCTATCAATGGATGTGAAGTTCTTGAACTCGGTTCGTTTAAGCGCTAATAAGACGATTCTTTTTTCTATTCTAAACTGTCCTCAGAAACACTTTCGGAATCAGCTCTGACGGAAAATGTGTTCGACATTTTATTTCAGGATGTTTAAGATTCCATTTTTTTATCTTGGTTAACCTTAGGTGTGATACGAGGATGAGTAGCATATCTTAGATCAGGTTAACCCAGGTCAGGCTCGGTTAGTTGCCTTTAGCCTCAAACCGCTGTCGCTCTGCGTGGCAAGTCGGTGGGAGGCGGTACACAAAAAATTGAAAATCATTTTAATAGCTTACACTGCAGGTCTCTCCACTGTTGACCTAATGCAACCTAATTCAATTGATCTGTAGTGTAGGCGTGACAATCGATCTTGGACAAATGCGAATGTCAAAGGTGATATGACACGTTGCTACATAAATTTCCAATAGCGAAGCTGATGTAGCCAAGTAATTGATTCCCGGAAGCACGAGCATTGATTTTCATGACTGCCGTTTTGGGAAGATCAACACCTCTGCCAAAGCTCTAATGAAATCCTTGTAAAATGAGTTTCAGATAAAATCGAAGGTTTTTTTTTTTCACAATCAGCGAGGTTAAAACAGGCATAGCCGGTACCAAGTCGTGTCTTTTCTTCCTATCCTGTCGGTACTACAAGACTTGATTCAAATTACAAGACGCACAGGGTTCACAACCCTCGCCAAGGGGATTTCTTTTAAGGGTGAACGTCGAATACAGCCTAAGCTCGAATAAAATTTTGAAATTCACAGACGACTAAACGTCCGTTTCTCCTTTGTTGCAGGTGTGTAATCCGAAGCAGGGAATGGGATCAATCGCCTCGAGGTAATTTTCATCGCGTGAGAAATTATATGCCTTACTTCTAAGGTCGTTATTACGCTGCATGCGAAAAGAGGTAATACCTTCGTAATAGCATAAGAGGCATTTACGGGTCACTGAGGTAGTATGTGCAAGTATTAACTTGAGATCACAGCCATTTTGCCTTACATATTATCGCGTAACAGCGCACTTGCACTCTTTATAGCTCCCTACTCAAGAAAGAGGACTATGATTTTCTGAAACATAAATTCCTTTGAAAAATGGGCCCATAACATATTGCAGTTAATGAGGAAAACTCGAAAAACTAGGGACCCCAACGTATTCATCTTCACTATAAAAATATATAAGAACAAGTATTATCAAGTCATTTTTACAGGAACCTCACTTATCCAAAATGGGCCCATAACATACTGCAGTTTTTTGAAAAGCCTTGAAAACAGGATTAACTTGAATGGCGTTTTCAGCTTTTACCGTAATGTTTAAGGACTTTGCAAAAGGCCCGCGTCGCAGCAGGCCCACGAACGTGTTTTTGATCACGCTTTTTAAACAGGTCACTTTTTTCGCCTTTTCGGATAATATGAGAAATGTTTTCATCAGCGTAACCTTTTCCTGACGCAAAGCTTGTGGAGGCCTATGGACCAATGAGAACATGTTTTTTAGGGTCACGCGCTCCGTCAACCCATGCATTGGTGACATTGGTTCGCCAAGTCGTGAGTTTTATGACACAGGAGCCTCTTCCAAGCCAGGTCCACGTTTGTGCCAGCCTTTTCAATGCGCGAACCCTTTTTCGAATAGTTAACTCTAAAGGAATATCGAAAAAGTGGCCAGACGACCCCCAGCAATTTGCCAACAAAATAGACCCAACGATCTCTTGATCAAAGCCTCTGTGTGCTTGTGATGGATATTTGATAACGTCCGAGGACAAGACCGTTTAGGAGAAGAGACCGTTCAGGAGAATCAGAATCGTCGTCGATCTTTTGAGCTCTGTTTCTTTGATGAGGCGTCAACATCGATGAATAATGCACTGCATTGGGGCAGGAACACATGCCTCGGGAAAAGTATTCCTGTTTTATGCTCCTGTCGGTCAATCACTGCAAATTTCCGGCCTTTTTAATGAGACGTTGAAAAATGTGTGTCCTTTTCAGCAGAACCATGGTAAATATCTCAACAAGCAACTGCATATACATCAAGGACATTTTTTATGACGATACATGTTGACATGCAATGCGACGGCATGTCATTATTCCCTGGACACGATGAGCTCTATTGGTAACAAACATACATAATTTGGTTCCAGCGAAACAGCGTATTATTAGTGTATGACGAGACGTGCAATGAAACGTAAAAGAAGAGTTCAGCTGGTCGTAAATCACCCTCATCCCTTCAAATTAGCTATTACCTGGATACTTCTTTTTAGCTTGGCGCTTTGTTTTCTGCTTTAGCGCTGGGAATGTATTAACCTGCGTCGACAGAATTTTTGTAGAACACCATTATTGACTGACTAATGAACAGTTTGTGATGTAAAATAGATGTTACGTTTGGTGGCTGCCTTCCGCTGTCAGTTTTAGAGCAGGTTGAAATTTTTGGTCTTGTTTTATCTTTCGTTGTCGCGGACCTGTTGCAGAGTAAAGGGCAAGCCCGGTTACTTATTCAGGAGTTTGGTTGTTTTTGATGTTTTCTTACCGATTGGTGCGCCTGGAATGCGAACATTTTTATTAAAACACAAAATTCAATCTCCTTTGTCTCAAAAATCTTGAAGAATAGTATTTTTGGATTCATGGAAACCCTGCTTGAGGCAAAGTAGAAGTCGTGGTTTCTCTTTTGAATTAAAATACCAATTTAATAAAGCATTTTGTTTTTCTTAAGTATAAGCATCAGTAGGGAGCCAAGATCAAAGCTTTAAATGAATAAAACTCTGCGGAACTTTGCAAAGCGTAACGTTGGTACCTTTCGTTTTTGTGTGAAGTGCAAAGAAGAATAAAAAATGCAAACGTTGCCACTGCATTGCCGAGATCTCATTAATTTGTGCGTTAACTTTTCGGTACCGTTTTTGTGGCACTTCGGTAATTCCTCAGCTTAATAGGCTATGAAAAAATCATTGGTCAGGGACATTTGACTTCCCATAAGCAGCAAGTGGAGCGATATTTGGTGTGGAAGGGAAGTCCATTAAATGCTTACTTGAAGGGACAAGATTAATTGTATCAACTACATCAATCAAAGTGCCTCTTGCGCGCGGCAACTCGCCAAGCATGATTTCCACCGCATATGACTACTGAATGAGAAAGCAGATATTTTTGAGATGATGCAGCTGAAAGTGTGCCGCGCCACATGACCAAAACAGGACAGCGATTAACCTAATTTCCGTTTTCCCATATTCTCACGATACCAATCTCCGTTTCCCATTATTCGTGTCTGCCTTTAATTATGTGACATGGCTGCTTTTTTTGGGAAGGCTGTTTTTGCCAATAGTGGGCCCATAACCTGATACAGTTTCCGGTTTTTTGTTTTCTCGTACGCTTTATCACTTGCTACTACTATTGCGATTGTGACAAGCAATCTTTTTTCCCGAAACTTCTCTTTAGATAATGGTTTCTAAAAAAATGAAAAATAAAATAAAATCACCGCATGTACAATACAGTCCAGGGCATTAATGGCTGACATGTGCTTTTCTGTTCTTTTGAATGTAGTTGGCAACACAATTTAAATTGACTGAAACGCGATAGCACCTCCTTGTCTAAATACATTAGTAGTGCCAACACAAATTGGGAAAGAAATAAAAATTATTTGTCAGTCATTTATGCCCTCGACTGTACGTTTTTTTTTCTGTCTTGGATTATACTTTATTTTGTAAATACCAGCTAGTATGATTACATGAGTGTTTATTGAATCATTAGTTTGTGAAATGAAACAATGTGGCAAGAAGCCTAGCGTATTGTCTAGTATTTAGTTTTGAATGAATAGACCATTCCGAATGATGTTTTCCTCATTATAAGAACGGGATTTCGGTGGGCTTATATGTTCGGTGCGATACCGGCTGAACACTACTGCAAGGGCATAATTGATCTGACCTGCGACTGATCTGGTTCGGACCTGTTTTTTTGTTGTTTTTTTCCTTCAAACTTCTGTTCTATCTATCCAGAGGTGCGCACCAATCTTTAGTTCGGTTAGAGTTAGGGGTCAGCTCATACTGTATCTGTTAGGTTAAGCTAGGTTAGGCTAGTACTGCGGAGAAATCCTAGTTTCCCCAGAAACGCTTAAGCTTTCGCTCAAGTAGATGACAACTAGTTGACAAAGATGATCCCCGTGGCTGGAGTGTTGTGTACCGTACTCTCCGACACGGCGGTGTAGCTCCGAAGATTAGCCAGGTCAGAGGCTTATAAAGTTATTCGAAGCCTCAGAGTGTTTTTCACTCCTAATCTGTTTCACAAATTAACACTATGTCGAGCTGGATTAGGTAACACTAAACTATAAGTTGTTCGGGGTAAGCCTTTTCCCTAGCTATGAGGTGACTTTAACCTCCATTCAACCCTTACGCGCTTCTCTAGATCATTTAACCTAAAAGTGATGCGGACCAAATCAATTGAGATCCAGATCACTCGCTTCGGATAGTTGTATAAAATGTTCATTTTTAATGATTATTAGG
>Ga0058701_10004433_pt1 | contig 11401 bp, 8 predicted proteins | sample AgamicOrMae_FD_97039 | JGI IMG/M metagenome (GOLD analysis project Ga0058701, IMG submission 97039) | Agave microbial communities from Guanajuato, Mexico - Or.Ma.e | ecosystem: Host-associated > Plants > Phyllosphere > Phylloplane/Leaf | place: Guanajuato, Mexico | collected 2012-06-04 | reverse complement strand
CTATTAAAGAGCTAATAAAAGAAATCATGATGAAACGAGCTACCGATGACCTTTCAGAGATAAAACCAAAGAGCCCAAACCTCTATCGGGCACTCAGCCAAGTGCGCCCCCTTGATACGAACGGAACAACTGTGATCTGAAACATTTAAGAGGAGAATATTTTAGCACAATACTGTTACTCACGACAGACAAAGGGGTAGGGAGAAAGGAGCTGTTCGTCAAAATGACAGAAAACACCTTCTGAACTGAAACTCGATCAAAGGCCTCATCCCAATTGATACGTAATCGGGGAAACATTTTTTTTAGGGAAGCCACGTGTTATTTGCTTTTTTAAGTCCTCATCCTTTCGGAGAAGGGCTTTATAGTATCACTCGAGTCCGTTTGTATGTATGTATGTATGTGGGTAGGTGGTTAGGTGGGTATGTATGTATGTTCGTATCCTGTCGTCGGCTCCGAAGATTGGTCGGCAAGTTACGATCTGTGAGATAGACGTGAAACTGTCCCGTGGTGGACCACCAGGTGGCAGCAACTCTTAATCCTTATTTTGAGTTATTTAAGGAAAAATGATACAGTGTCAGTAACTAGAGGTGGAGACTATACCATTGCTTGGTCTATTAAAATTATTTTTCGGGTACGAACCAGCGCTTGTTTTGATCCCATATTTTTTCCTTAATACGAACCATTTTTAAAATAATCACAGAGTATTGATTAGGCGAGCGTTTTCATCGAAGACGCAACTTCGTTTAAGGAAATTGAAGAACATTAAAAAATAAGTGGCCAAAGTTTATGACAATATCATATACGCATGGGGGACCCATTCTTCAAAACATCCGCGGACACCTGAAGAAGAACCCACAAATAGAAATCAGGCGGGCATGCCCGATTTTGAGGATATGGCACCGGGTTCTGCACATTGTGCATTTTGAAAGATTCATTTTGTTTCTCTTTTTCCTATTCCTGGAGCGGAGTTTTAGCGGCGCGAGGCACATGCCACCCAACTTAACATAATGTAACTTGTGACTTCCAATACGCCTAGTTTAATCTACCTAAAATACCGTAACTAAACTATCCCAACGTGAACCCAACACAGCGCCTTCAAGCCTGGTGCTGCAATAACTTCTTTACGGCAGCTACTTCCACTGAAGAGTACCAACTAATGCGGAAAAAAGAAATTTTAAATAGAGACGCCGTTATTGGCATCTAAATTATTTCTTTTGACGTGGCCCATGCTCCAACAATGAGGAACGACAATTTAAACAAGAGAATCATTCTTGCGTTTCAAGAAGAAAACTCGTACTCTGATTAGAACAAAAACACCTTCGAGTCTTTTTTCATTAAAACACAATTAGTCATCGTTTCGACAGTAGTTTTTTTCCTTTATTTTTTTTCTTTTTGCACGCTGAGGAATACGGAAGTGAAGCACGGGGTATCTAACTTAACCTACGCGGCTTTTCTTCATAGTACGATGAAAATCAGAACTGGATTGGAACACAAGTGCAAGGAGGTGCAACCTCAACTTACTGTAAGCTCTTTTAATTCGGGAAACTTTAGATTTATCGAGCGATTTCCTCGTTGACGCTTAACAATGTTAATTACAAGTAATTTATCTTATCTAGAGATTGCGCGTGCGTTCTTACGTTTTAACTTATCCTAATTTAATGGAATTGGGTCATGTTTTTTTATATATTTTTCAGGAGCAACTGGATGAGAGGTTAAACTCCAGGGTGGACGACATGGTGTCTTCAGGATTGGTCCAGGAGCTCGAAAAATTTCACGAAGACTACAATTTGGATCGGTTGACGGAAAATCGGTGAGTAATCTACCATTACTAATCGTCCGCAACCTAAATATGATTTTACAATCATTCGTGTGTCTGGCAGCACTGATAAATTCAAATCTCCACGCAGCCTTTGCGTCAATCAGTGTTTCGCCAGCTAGGGACGCTCCTCTAGGGAAATCTAACTGTGAGAAGAATCCCATATTAAGTTTTTTTTCCGTTTTCCTTGAACAAGCAAGACATAAGTCCCTAAGCTAATTTAAAATCATTTTATCGTAGGTATTGATATGAAAATTATATCGCATTGCCCTCAATTTAAGGCTGTTATCAATCCATATGACTTACTTGGAGGTTTTGGTAACGGCCCACTATGCCATTCAAAACTAAACTTTAGGCTGTGCGGAAATCTCACAAGTCAAGGAGTATGCAGACATGTAATAGTTTGTAGCCTGCAAATCTTTGACTCTCGTAGTATTAACCCACTATTTTACGGATGAACCTTGCTCAGCTCTGTTTAGTTTACGTCCTGCCACCTTACACGTCTGTTCAGCATACAACTACTGAGCTCTACTTGTCGACCTGGGTAAAATGTGGATTTTTAATAACCAGTTTGGAATTCATTTCAGATTTTCGTAACGCTTTACTTTTTTATGTGGCATATGTTTCAAGAAGTCGTAAGTTTTGCTCGCGTGATAGATGTACAAAATTTGCTCTGGATGTAACTTAGTTTTGTTTCGTTGACTTTTTTGTCTTTAAAGGCAAGGTTCTTATTTCGATATCTACGTTATCGTTGCTGCAAAATTTTTAACGCTGTCAATTTAGTTAATTTAGGCTTGAATCTTTCGTTTTCCGATTGGCCTTTTTTATGTCTTACTACAATATTTGCTCAACGACTACAATATCTTTATTTGTGTTGAATGGAAATCCGATTTTATTTTGCCTTTATGAAAAAAATTCATCAGTTTCCTTAGCAGTGTCAAATTAACTTTTACGCCAATTAAAAATATGTCAAAAATGAAGTTTCTGATCGGGGAGAAAAAGCAAGAAATGCTGGAAACTTTGGAAAAAAGATGGCAGATCCGAAAATTTCTTTTTTTTATGTAAAGTCTTGAAGTCCGTTTTCGTGCTTTGCAAATTCGATTTACAAAGCAGGTATCATGCTGGGTTTCTTTATGCTATTATCAAACACGGCGTGATATTATTTTGGGAGGAGCAACACATGTAGTCTATGTTAGTGTGTGGTCAATGCGACAAAGTAGCAAGCCCCGTTTTAGGACACAAATAGTTTCATGTTTCTCATTCACTGTCAATATGACTTTTTCTTTTCCTTGCTGCAAACTGTCATGCGACCTCCTCAATACCGCGCGGACGTATTTTTAACCTCCCGCAGGAAAGTTTCAACTCCAGACCCACTGAATGTTTCATAGTTGCCGTCTGTGTAGTCCTATTAGAACAGCTGGGTGGTATCTTATGGCACACCATTACCGTTTCTAAATTTTCAGTAACCCATTTTTTTGTTGATATTCCTTGAATTTCCGTAGTTTTTTCGGTCATGTAGTTCCTCATACTACACGATTCAGGTTAACCTTCTGTCGCTAAAATTTTCGTATTGTAGGTTTCTTAGCCTGAACTGGTATTACTTTTATTCCTGCAGACCTTTCCTCTTGCGCTGCAGATCTTTTACACGAATTCCCTACCTTGATCACTTTTCCTCGATTTCTCTTGAACTTGGTCACTTCAGGCCGAGCTAGCGTTGTAAGTGAACCAGTAAAGGATTGTATCCGGCTGGCCGTATGAATGGGTGGACCAGCGACGTTGTTGAACGCCCCGGTGAATTCCACGACTTAAATAATAAAAATTTCATCCGAAGCTAAACCGGTTCGGAGGAGTGAGTCGCCTCTCGCACTATTTAAATTTTGTATCGCGATGAATCACAGCCCCCAGTAATTCTTATCTGATGAATCTCGAATCAGAGTTTGCCCCAAGTCTTCGCTATAACCGGGTGCTTCTTACAAAACTTTCCAAAATTCCTTCTCATGGTTATTGAACCAATGGAGCTATTCTTAAAATTTAAAGATCGAGTTCATACCACGCTTAGCAAGCTCCAGTGACCCAGGTGCAACTGGGAATTTCAGTGCCGTAGCACTGGTCATTCAGTTAAGTTTAACTGGTTTCCAGTAAATTTTCACTGGTTTCCAGTGGAATTTCACTGAATTTCCAGTAGGATATTCCACTGAATTTTCCAGAGGCACCTGGGTCACTGGTAACCAGTGACCTTTCACTGGTTCATGCTACGAGAGTTAGAAAACGGTCGAGCGGATCGGTAGCGAAGCGAGGCACAAGTGACCAAACCTGACTCAGGTTAACCTAATTCAACCTACGCAGTTTAGTCGTTGATCCATAGAATGTACGATCCAACAGGGGTCGTGCACAAACGAGGCAGAGAATGCGCACTTAGGCCGAAGGGTGAATTCAATGTTTAAATTCATCAGATCGCTATAGGGTGGTTTTAAAACACACAATTCATGATTTGCCCCTGTTATATTACCAGTTAATCGCCGTTAAATCTGAAAAGGTCGCGTAATCTGACAACGATATCTTCGAAGACAAAACAGCTGTGTTCTAGCGAATAGGCCTGTCGCATTGTTGCGGAAAAAGTTATACGGCTGAATTTAGACACCAGTTTTGTATCATTTGGCTAGTCATATTAAACAACAAGACTATCTGGTCAATTGAGATGAATACCTTGATCGTAGAAAAGGTTGAGCTCAATATTTTAAGTGAAAGTTTACGATCTTCTATGATTTGGCGGATGCTGAATCAGATTCTTTTATTGTTTTGATTGGAAAGTATAATAAAACTAGCGATGGTCGGAATCTCCGAGGTATGAGCATTGTGCGATTTTGTGTCAAATTTATCAATGAAAATTTGACTATATTTTCCTTTCTTTCTTTTCAGAACCAAAAGGATCTTTGATAATTAGTTTCAATTGAAACATTTGGGATCATTTATTAATTTCACCTCCGCGATTTTTTGAGACTCGTTTCCGTTAAATTAACTGAAAATCTGTCCAAAAAATATTTGAAGAATTAGAAGAAAAAATCCTTTGTTCTTGGTAAAAGTAATTTATTTACTAATCTTTAAGGCAAAAATTTAGCGAATTTCCGTCACGTGCGAGTTTTTGGCTCTCCTTGTTAGAAAAAAAAATGTAAACAGAAATTTTAACCGTAATCGTCGAAGTGTGTACGAAAACTCACGCGAATGTAAGCATTAACGTATAAACATTATACAAACGAATCGAAAAATTTAGTTACCCTTGTTTAGCCCAAAACTTTTTGTTTCATTCTTACACGTAACCTTTCCCCATGAGAGTTACTCCCATGCTTTCTTACTCGTTCAGCAACGTCATTTACGTACGACCCCTATCAAGCGCTTCTCCTAAAATGTCAAGACTTCATAAACGCAGCTGTTTTTGTCGGAAGTTGGTAGTCCTCACGCAAATTCAGGGCTACCAACATCGCATCTTCCTTATTTAAAGACCCTAGAAGTCATCTATGCAAAGCCCGGAAGGATGACCAAATGGATCACAGAGGAAGTAAAACACTTTGACATTTGGCACCTCTCGCAAACAATGGCGCTTCGCCGCGATTACGTTTCCCACTGAGAACGCACGAAATCCATAGACATGCACTAATGACACGTTTGCTGCTCTATGCTCCCTTCGGCAATACTCGTACATTTCGCCTGCACGCGATTGCAATTTTTGTTTTCTTGCTGAAAGCGATAAAATTTAATTGATTTCTGGGCGCGAAAAAGAGTATGTTAAAAGACTGACTGGAAGATCGTTTAAGAAACCCCATTTCATCTGATTCAGACTCCCCTAAAATTATTATTCTTAAAAATAACGGCAAAAAATTCGCTGAAATTTCGCAAAATATCAATGTGGAAGAGGATGAATTCTTGTTTTAGGCAAAGTTCACGACGTATTTTTGCTTGAAATACACAAATGATGCGAAGATTTTCGTCTGTAGACCTAAGTGATGATTTCTATACCTCCATGCAGAAAGGTCATAACTGAAACACTCAGTGCTGTAAGGGCATATGTGAGAAACCCAGTGCTGTAAGGTCATAACTTTCACGCTAAAAATTTTACTGCTTTCAGAATTTTAATTTCTGCGCCTATGGGCTAATTTCAGTGTATGTTCCATATTGGTAAATTTTGAACTTGGAAGAAAAAAATGCTGGAAAATCGATCCGCTAGCGTGAAAATCAGAAATATAAAAGCGCTATTTTTTTCGGGCGGAAAGTTACCGGACAGCACTAGATTTTTCAGTTTGTGACCTAAATGGAGGTATCGATTTGCAACAGGGTTGAACAAAACACAGCCCAGCATTAACGGTCTAACTTGAAGATCAGGTTTAAAATTAGGTTATAGCTTAAAATCAGCTGGGTTAGTGAATCGAAATTGGGTTAACTCCGATGCAAATCAATATGCTTTACATACTGATAGAAGAACCGACAATAAAAGATGAAGGACGTCTTGAAAATATTATTGGAGATACCTTCACTCGCAACAATGTCGGTCCCTCCAAGCAAATATTAAGGCAAACATAAAAAGCGTCAAAAAAGTTTGCAAAACATGGATTTAGTAGTGCGACAACATCGTTTTGCTATTTGCACGTCGGGCGAATTATTGGCACGCGAGGTGACTTGCGACTTGGCGAGATGTCAAATTCGCTACAATTTGATATCTTCATTACACTCGGATTGCAATCTGCTAAATAGCTCAATGTCCAGGTGCGATTTTCCTATTTATAAAGGCCGTTTTTCTCCGTTTTGATGGCTCAGAATGACTTTCCGGAACAACTCAATTTCTGGCTTAGCCTATCTACCGGGTGTCCCAGAGTCTTACGCTGCTGTAAGGCGCGGTTGCCTAGTATCTGCAAGCAAAGTAACCCTTCCTTTGAAATACAACCTACAGATGAAAACTCGTGCGTTTTTCATGGACGTTTATTCCTCCATTTCTTTGTTTCGTTCAGTTAGTTTTCGTTAGTGCAGGTATGATACGCACAGTATTTTCAAATTTCACGAGTTTGTCTTGACATACATTTTTTTTTGCCATTGCATGCCGAAATCGCTTGAGATTTTCGACATAAATGAAATATTTTTTGTCCACTAAAAATGTCTATAATGTTGCTTTTGTTAACAAAACAGATCTTGTTTATTTACACACGCAATTTTCAAACACTTTTAAAGAACAGTTATTCTAACCTAATCACCATAAAAAAATGAAAATAAAACAGCAGAACTTGCTTTGTCCTACCCATCGTTTCATAATGTAAAAGTGAACACGTCTCGTAAAGTTAGAGGTCTACCATACATAATTCCTTTCCCTTTAAATTACAACAAAAAAATGAAAACTTTCGCGCCGAGTCGTTTTAATCATTTGATATAAAATCAAGAGGGACACCCTTCCAAAATAGGGATTCTCATCGGTGATTCCAGAAAATTTGACAGTGTTGCCGAATTTCGCGACTTCACTTTCACGCAAAGCGATTTTTCCGAAATGTAAAGATAATGAGAGTTTCATATTGAAATTGCTCATCTCCGGAGCAATCTCAAACATAGCCCACAAGCTAATTTATCTCAAATTGTTATGTTAAACGCGGTTAAAAATGGCGCAATGTTGTGTCGGGGAGGCGATATATTGAGGCCGTTCTTAAGTGGCGGAAACGCTCAAAAGTAATTTCCATTTGTACTGAATATTACGCGACGCTAAATGGTTTTACATCACGTGGCATAGAAGCGCCGGCGCTTAGTGCGGCTCTGCGCTTAACGCTGCTTGCTGCCCCCGCAGATGACCACGGATGACCCGAGATACCACCAAGACGCTAATTATATTCAGGCTGTACTCCTTCCTGTTTACCTTCTTCTTCTTCTGCTTTCAACACTCGTGGAAAATAAAAAATAGTGCAGTTTGACCTAGTTACGAGAGTGTCATCACAAATCTGCGCTTCCAGCGAAATTTTGCGGCGATAACTGAGGGTTTGATTAACCCTTACAGCCCACAGTATTTGGAGAAATATTTAGTTTAAGAGAAATTGGAAGGATTTTTTTACACTAAAATACGCAATTTCTAGCTTTCGAAAATGCCTAAATTATTAAATTTCGGGTTTCCAGAGGGGTGGTATTTTTTAGATTGTGCAATGCTGAACTGAAAAGATCCTCCAAAATATTTTTTCCGTTTCCGAACGGCATCGCTGGGCGGTAGTGGGTTAATCTTTAATTTGGGGAACAAAGGGTCCAATTATGCAGGATAATTACAAATACATCTTTAAAAGCCTTTAAGCTTCCTCGTTAATTGTTACACAAATTAATGTTACTAATTATTTATACTAGTTAATTTTTTTATAATCATTTATAAAAAAGGAGAGGTAGATGCGTGCTTTTACGTTTTACTAAATAAATTTGATACTCTGAGGGAATTCCTTGAAATTGTCCTGTCTTTATGATGGTCCGTTGCCGATGTGAGACTGGCTTAAAACAAATTAATGAAAAATTTTGCAATGAATTCCAGATCAACATTATGCAAAATGGTATCTTGGAAGTGATATGATTCTTTATTTAACCTAAAGTGAGGTCACTTTTTTAACGTGAATACATGAATTAACGCGAGACTCTTGTCATTAATATTTTCATTTAGTCGAGAACAGCCCTCATTTAAAATGGATAAATATTGGCTTTATTAAAAAAAAACTACACGATTTATGCGTGGTTGTTCAACATTGATTATCAAGAAAGAAAGAAGAGAAGTAAGTCTTTCTTAATGGCAGCTAAGTAATACAAGAGATTTTACTATATCGTACGTTGCAAGATTTTTGGGCCGTTTACGATATTGAGGAATACCTGTCTTTTCGTTAGAGCTTTAAACTTAAGCTTTTTAGGAATGAAAAAATATCCTCAAATTTCTCCAAAGAAGTGTTTAGTATATTTTATATTCCTAACAAACCGCGGCTTTTCGCCAAAATATTTACAAGACTTCAATAAAATACTGAATTCATAATCGTTCGGAGACCCGTTAAGTATCATAAAGTTTTTTCACGAGTGTGTCAACTTGTAGCATTTCATAGAAATAAGAGTATCAATCTTACAAAAGCACTCTCATAGCATAAAAATGTACCGTGCAATAAAATATTTGGAAGTGACTATTCACACGCTGAATAAAATGTATTAGGTTGATTTCCGCGCGTTCAAGTCACCTTCCATTTAAAATACATTAAGTTGGTTTCCGTGCGTTCCAGTCACCTCCCATGTAAAGTGCATTAGGTTCGTTTCCATGCGTTAAAGTCACCTCCCATTTAAGATGCATCAGGTTAATTTCCGTGCGTTCAAGTGTTTTTTTTTTTTTTGTATTAACATAGGCGTGCGAATAGAACTAACGAAAATATTTTACTACAAAAGCGTCCATGAAAGTAGCGTGGTCTGTTTTCTAGAAATCCTTCCTAGATGTCGACAGCGGTGTTTATTTTGGATCTATTTGGACCCTAGAAGCAGTGTTTATCTGGGCCCGAATATGGTCTGAGGTTTCCGCCTCATCACAGGGCTCAGCCTTAAACTAGTCCGGGGACCGGCCTTAAACGACCCATGTTTATGCGCCCTGAACTCAGGTAGTAATTTCCTCCGGACCGACTTAAGTCCTGACCTCAAAAGTTCTACGACACCATATGTTGTTACCTCTGTGGTGTCTCGCGTTTATGTTTAAAAACAAAATACTCGAACGGCACTCACACAAGTCGAGAATTAACCAATCTCAACAAGGCAAGTTGACTCTAAAACACTGCCTAGAGTTTGCCGAGCTACCCTGGTTTAAAATAAAAGTGACGTTTGGCGTTTTTGTACCGCTTTATCTTTTGTGTCTACGCAGAACAGAGCGATGCTGCGACAAGGTTGGATTTGACGCAATCTTGGGATGTCCTGCCGAGATGAATTAGTAAGCGGCATCTGGCTTGGCGGTGACGGATCGGGTCAGGTTAGGTGTCTTGTGCTTTATTATTGCGCATTTCAGCGGGGCAAAAAAAATATGGAATGCATGAGGTGAAAATATAACCCTTCCTAATAAAAATCTAACAAAAAACTTTTCATGTTACGTGTGACATAATCTTTGATAACGATTGTTTTTTGTAAACACTCTTATGTGTCTGAAGGGCTCTTTAAGAATAAGGATTGAAGTTGCCAAAACAGAAATTTGAATAGTTGAAAACACGCAATTTAAAGATTTGCTAAATATCTATTAGTTAAATTCGTAGTACTCCGAGTGGTTCTTGATAACGATGGAGGCGTTTAACTTAAAACAAGAGCAGGATTTGCCAAACAAACTTTGAGCTTCTGATAAAGCCAAAATAGACTGAAGTTAAAATAGCTCTTGAGTTGCCTGTTTTCTTGGGGTGGATTTATGTTTGAGTATGAGCCGTTTCTGATCTCACTTCAGCGTTTTTGACTCAAATAAAAAGAGAAAATATTTTATGCGGCAGAGAACTTACAAAGTACTGCTGAAATGAGCGTTTTGATTCTGGATTGAAATTCAGTTATAAGTGCGGATTAAATTAATTCGTGGAATTAATTTTAATCAGAGGAGTCCAGAGATCACGATTAGGCTACCGGTAATTCAGGTTGAAGGATAATAGGTTATTTTTCGTCTAGATCACTTTTAGGTTAGGAGAAACCGGAAAGCAGTTTGAAGCTTACTCGTAAAACAAATTAATGTGAGCATTTTTTTTTCTATCAAAACTTCTTTTTGGCGAATTGGGTTATGACGCAATATGTTATGGGCATTGGAAAAAAATGGCTAAAACTACAACTGTTCGTGGAATTAGTTAAGCTTCAAAACCGCACCGGAATAAAAGGTTTTCGGACAAAAAAAAGAGAGAGAGAGAAACACTTTAACAGGTGGGTCACCACCCTGACCAATTCCATTATCTTTGAGCTCATCCTGAATCCTCTTTAAGAAGATGAAAACCTGATTTCTGACATCCATCAACAAAAAGGCCCACCTGCTAAACAGCCCATAGATCTCCTTGTCTGATTCACGTCAGTGATCCAACACCATACACATCGACGAAAACGTTTAGTGTCGGCGTTTCCGGGGACGTAATCGGAAGGAAAAACGGTTTCCCGCCAAAAAAAAGAAAAGAAAGAAAAATCACGTCGCGTGAAAAATTTGGTGTTGCCTCGGCACTCGTATGGGAATGAGCATTTTGATGAAGATCTTCACGGCGTGATAAATTGACGCGGTTTAAAGGAGAAAAGCGTTCCCTCTTTTTCTAGATGTCCTTTTCTTAGAGGTTAACTAGGAAAAAAGGTGCTTTGAAAAGTACCGGCGACCTCAGCACGTTCGCGATTCCCAATGTCAACAGTTTGAATGAGAGATGATCATTGAACGAACCGAATAGTGAGTTTTTCTTTCGTGCAATCCGGAAAGAAATCTCCGGATAACGTGGGATGACTAACATTTTCTTGTCTCCTTTCTTTATTTATTCCTTTTTGAGAAAAGATCCTGACATGTTGGAGGAACCTAACCGCCATTTCATCTCAATAGGCCGTTTTCGACCAATACAAGCTCACCCT
>Ga0058701_10004432_pt1 | contig 11402 bp, 5 predicted proteins | sample AgamicOrMae_FD_97039 | JGI IMG/M metagenome (GOLD analysis project Ga0058701, IMG submission 97039) | Agave microbial communities from Guanajuato, Mexico - Or.Ma.e | ecosystem: Host-associated > Plants > Phyllosphere > Phylloplane/Leaf | place: Guanajuato, Mexico | collected 2012-06-04 | reverse complement strand
GGAAACTTGGCAAAAAAAAAAATTTTAGCCCAACCCCGGCTAGGCCCTGGCCTAACCTTGTTCCTTTTTTTGGGGTTAACAAAACCCCCCCCCCCCCCCCGAACCCCGTTTTTTTTTGCTCGCTCGGGTCTTCCACTTGTAATCCAAAGCGATCTCATTGGATGGGAATGCCCGGGATTACAAATGGTGGACCTGAGCGAGCGAGAAAACGGAGTTTGGAGGAGAGAGATGGGAGATCGTGCAAACACAGAATAAGAAACCTTTTGTGCCTCCTTTTGAAGATTGTCAACAAGAGGGGCAAAACGTTAATTACATAGATTACGCGTGATAAAAATCCTCGTCGGAAATATAACGCATTCGTTGTTTTTTCTTTTGATGACTTCTTTAGGTCCACCAAAGAAACTACCGCCATTAAGAGTTTTCAATGTTGGTGCGTCCACCGCCCGCCATTTCTGTGAGCAGAATGTTTTGTCCTACCTCAGGGCGAACATTAACTGTAATTAGGGTAGCTGTTATCACGAATTTTCAGCGGACCCTCCTTAGTCCTCAGGGCTAGTTCCTCGTATTTGCTCGTAGTTCCAAACTACGCACTTACTGATAAAACGCTGATAAGCTCGTTCTCCGTCGGCTATGCGTCTTCCATTTATCAAAATTATATGACATTCATCGAAGGTAACCCGAATTAGTAGGACTAGGAAACACAATTCACCGAACATTTCAATAAGCTTGCATTACTGTATGTAACCTTTCATCGCCAAGCCAACTGAGGTGATAGCTGAGGCACATGTTAAAGCCCAACCTAACCTTGGTCTCTCGTAACATTAACACTACATCGCAAATGCATCATAACATATTTATTAGTTCAAGAGTAATGAGCTTGAAACGGGGTTCAGAAACGATTACTAATCCCAAAGTAACAATGAAAAATAATTTTGAACGCAATAATTCGGTAGGATATAAGTTAAAACGCACGTACCGTTGCTCCCATACATTTTCGTTATTTTTCCCTGCTTCATTTTTCGCAGAAAAAAGTTTGTGTACGTGCAAGAACTGGCGATGAGGCAGATCCTGTTAGGATGTAACGAGATGTGTAATCAATAACACTTATCCGCCCGAAAAACATGTTGCTTTCAAACCGAGCTGATTGTGAGCAAGAATAAGTTTGTAGCTGAGTTTTTCCTTGCATGTCTTGGAAGCGGGCCTCTTAAGAAAATTGCAAAGCCGTGTAAAACCACGCAACATTTTGTCGCTCGCTCTCCGGCCCTTATCAAACTTTTAAGTCTTTTTCGTTCATTGAAAGCGGCTTAATCATCTGAAAATTGTGCTAAGAACGTGTGAACAGGACAAATAACACGCTTTGGGATCGGTTAAGCAAACGTCAAACGCAAATGTGAATGTAATGCACTCTAAATTTTAAATGTTGTATCGTAAATCTGTCAAGCCGGGTGGAGCTTAGCGAAGCATGGCTTACCCTACATCACCTTAACCTAACCTTTATTTCAATATCGACTTTTTAAGATCATAAAATCGTTTGATTTTCAAGTGTCGTTAGGCAATTTTAGCTTTTTTTTGTATCATTTTTTTTGATATGGTCTGATGGTGTTTTTTTTTTTAAAAAAAACTATTTACATTAGTTATCGAAACTTATTGCTTTTAAATCCTCCAAAAACTAGTTCTAAAATGAATGTTCGGCAGACTATAAAAAACATTTTTTTTTAAAAAAGCAAAAAATGCTCAACGATTGTAACTAAGTTTTTCGTCACTTACAGTTTCGGTTAGGAAGGAAGTGTTGCGGTTATTTAGGAAAGGAAGATTTTTGATGTGATTATTTGATGCGGCAAACTTTGGTAAACGCATGTTTGGTGGATCAGTATTCACATAGATTTCTTTTTGTTGTTTAATTTTTAACCACATTTTATGTCATCAGTTCAGATTTATAAAAATTCAAATATTTCAAAAACCATAGCACTTGATAGCAACCATAGAGCCATGATAAATGTGCGCGCATTGGTATCAAAACGATTGAGATTCTGTCTCAACTTACTTATATAGCGCTATGGCGCACCCTTAAGTTAGGGACGTGATAATTGAGTCGATCCGACGTAAAATGACTCAAACGACATCGAGGTCGTTCTGATGGGATGGAGTCGAACGGGGTTGTTTTATAGCGTCCCCTGGACTAATATGTTGTTTTTTCTTTTCGGGGACGGTTTTAGCGGTAGCACAAAAATCGCACAAAAAAAAATGTCATGCAAAAAATAGGTTATTTTAGGTTAGGTTCTCCCCTGCAGTTGTGTGTATACTACAACACGCATTCAAGATTCGCGTGCGCATTTCTCAATCAGTCGAACCAATTATAAGCTGATCTGAATCACTTCAATCGAAACCCATATCGATCAACTGCAACGGGTCCCTCAAGATCTCTTAAAAGCGTTGAACTCGGCTAGTAGGAAATCAAAAACATAATAAAGAGTGTCGTTGAAACTTGCTTTTGAATCCGTATTGCTGCTTTATCGCTGAGGACCCGTTGAGTATTTACCGAGCTTATCTTAGCTAGAGGCCCGGATATACTAGAGAGGAGGCATTGAGGGTGCAAAACCATGGGCGCCGCCATCTTGTTTTCGAAGTTTCTCCGTTAACCTACAATGCATTTGACGGTTCCGTAAGAAACAAAATGGTTGCCCAATGATCCCTCTCTATTATACCTAGGCCTAGCCTGTGGTTAAACATTATGGCATTTCTCGCTATTGCCGAAATCTGTAATATTTCTCATTAAACTAGAGTATCAGGTAATCTCTTGGCTACAAATGGGGGAGTTTTAATGTTGAACGTTCACAGAGTGATTTTCATATGTTTGTTTGGAAGATTTCCATTAAGACATTAGGAAAACATATTTAAATTATTTTTTTTTCGCGGAAACACATATGAGTGAAAGTCTAATATTTAAAGTTCAGTAACAATTTTAAGACCGTAAAGTTACTGAACTTCAAAACCTTCGAAATGACAAAATCTGTGAGTTGAAAAAGTAAACAAATGGTAAGGATTTGGTGGTTTTAGGAAAATTGCGGAGAATAAGAGCAAAAACTTGTCAAAACTAAGTTTTCTGTATGCAAAATACGACAGCTAATGAGAAAATCTATTCGCTCCCCTCTCCTGTTCTGACAGTGCGAAATCGCGTGTACATTACTTGAAACGTATTATAAGTGTCGTAAGACGGGGGCGACAGGTGCGCTGCTGAAAATTGGTGCTCTCCGGAGGATCTTGCGCGTCATGCATTTTAATTGAAGTCAGTCTCTTTGAACAGTTTGAAAACGTTAATGAATAGCGTTGAGATACCATTCGGGGACTTTCACATTAAGTTAACACTAGAGCCTTTGATGCCAACCGTCAAGTTTAATTGTTTTTACTTTCGAAATTTCAAATACATATTACTTTTTTTTTACCTTTTTGCTCCACTGTCGCATCGAGCCGATGTGAGATATAACGCAAGGATACTTAATCTACGTAGAATAGGCCTATCGCTAATCCTTTTAATGTAATCAGAAGATTGAACCTAGGGTAAGCGGTAGAACAGAGCAACCTTCAAATATAGTACGAGCCAATATTAAAAAAAAAAAAAACTTAGACACTCATTTACGATGTAGAAAAGCTTATTTTTAAGCTGGAGCAATGCGATTAATGTTGGAATAAGACAGGTAAAACCAATCGAGGGTATTTCCTAGCGGCCGGATTTTTCTCAGCTGTAAAGATGCGAGCCTTGAAAGAAACACTAAGGGCACCTTTCAAGTGTCATGAAATAAGGGTCATTTCAGACTAATGAGATATCGAATCTTTTATGAGTGACTTAAGATTGCGACCTTGAGCCTCAGATTTCGGGAATCAGATTAATTTCAGCTCCGTCAATTTCGATGAGGACATTTTCTGGGAAAATCAACTTGCTTCGATTACTTCCTCTCTGACATTACCGAGCCAACAGCTGAAATTATGCTGAAAGTGTACTCACAACTGAAACGTTCATAAAAATTTAATTTACATCGAGGAATGTATTTCTTTCCTGTTAGGTGAAGTATCGTGAAAAAATCGCTTTTAAGATTTTCACCGAATTTTCCTGTTTTGAGGTCCTCTATTTAGAATGGTTATGTCATGGGAGGTAAGGCCGCCAGCTAGGAAATCTTTTTTTAAAGAATACATCAGTCCTAGACCTACATGACCGCCTGCAAATATTTAGCAAATATCAAAATGTTCCTTTTTTGTGTTTGTATTGTGTTTTTGTAGATTTCGCACGATTTCATTTTTTATTCATAACTTATTTTGCCGTTCTTGCAAGCTGCTTTTGCCACGCAGTTTAATTTAATTAAATTTTTGACCTCCAGTACTAATCCATTTGTCCCGTGCACATTTATTTAGTTGTATGTTTTCCCTAAAATACTTGAATCCAACACTTTGTCAGATATGAGAATCTGAATGTTTTTTAGGTGTATAGAAATATATAATTGAAAAACAGTGCAATTATGCATGGTTTGTACAGTATTATTAACAGGAAAACCGTGGAACATGGTAGAAAAACCACTTTTTAACGATTTTCATAATAAACTACGTCGTGTAGGATACACTAGGGTGTCCTATATCTCACTTTTTTATCGCTATCGTCAGCGACATTAGGTCAACTGTTTATAAAATGCAAACTTAAAAAAAATTGACATGTTTAAATTTTTCCTTTAAAAGGTTTAGTGCAACAGGGGTAGCGGTCATCGATAATCGATAAGCTAACAATAAACGCCAACCGCTGCAAAATGCAGATTATATTCTCGTAGTGGCCTATATCCGTTGGATCGCAGACAGCGTGAGTGATAGAGCCTATGTCATTCGGCTGTCACCCCACCTATCGTCACTTACATGTCCCTGTAGCGGTTCGCAAGCCACATTTCCCTGTAGCTTTCGCGGGGGCTATGCCCTGCCCCGAGACGGGGTCATCTCCCCCCTCCCATCCATAGGGCAGTATAAGCCTCATCGTCCCCATAAGGTTTATGAACGGACGTCCTTCCGACCTCCTCCAACACGTACCCCCCCCCACGTCCCGATAACCGGGCCGCGAGCCCTGATATTTTGACCGGAAGGCTCGCCTAGCCTTTTATGTATGTGCTTGATCTATCTGCCAGCAACACTGTTTTTTTAAGCCTTGCTGTATTTTTTGTTCAGCCGCGTTCTTTTTGCCCGGATGCGGTGAACAAAGTCCGCAAACTTAATGTGATTTTTTCATTTTTTAACTCGAAATATTAAGTGAGCATTGAACGTAGAGACTAAAGTCGCTGATGGACTAATAACGCTTAACCTATCGTAGGTCAACCATATATACTGAAGTTACACGGTTGTAGATCGTTAATTCTCATCTGACAATGAGAATTAATAATTGGGATTAAAAATTAAACCAGGGCGAAAAACAAACGAAATAAGGAAATCCTCGAAAAAATCCCCTTTTAAATTTACTGCTCCGGAAAAATAGCAGGAACAGCTAACGACGCGTAAAAGATAGCAGACATCGCTATCTTTTTAGCAGTGAACTCTAATGTTAGATGTAGCCGCTAAAATATTAGCTATGCCTGCTGAGCAGACAAATCAGCTCAACTTGTAGCCCTGGCGTACATTTGCAGTGAACAGCCGATTCGTTTGAAAACTCCCGCTGTGCACGTTTAGGGAAACATTGGAACGCTACCGTGCCCAATATCGGAGACAGCCGATGTTGCCCGAACCCCCCTCCCCCCTCCGCTACAAACCTCAGCTAAAGAGAGAAGCGACATCTATCGCAATTACTCAGAGGTACTTTTAGAGACAAAGCAGGCGTATTTAAAGGTATTATCGAATCCAACCCTTTCGGGAAATTCCAATGGGAATAATTTAGGCCCAACGGACTCGAACTTTTTTTTTGCCTTTTCGTCCATTTAATTGGACATTGCCCTCGTACACGGGCGATTTGCGTCTTTCCCCCCCCCTGTTTTTAATCACCCTTTGCAATGCCAGGTAAGATTTTTATCTCTTTTGTAATTCACTTGTTTCTCGGAAAGCCAAGCGAGGTACGAATCTAACCAAACCTAGGCGGTAGTAGGTCGTTTTAAACTACCGCTGTTCCTAGAGAAGGAACACTGTTTTACCGATTCCAAAGAAAAAAAAATATGTAGTGACAAAAGAAAGTGTAGTCTTGCCGCAAAGAATATTTTTTCGTGGCACAAGACGGTTTTTCTTGCTGTGGAAAAAAAAACTTGTGACAAGAAAAAAATTGTTTTGTCAATTCATCAAGAAACCATTTTTCTGGCATCAGGAATCATTTCTGTAGGAGTAGCGTTATGCTGATCGATCGGAAATCGCGATTACTCTCTGTTCACTCCGCCGCAAAACTTTCTCATACATCCAAGCTCTCTATTTAGTTGGGTCGCTGGATCAATTTTTTAAACAGTCTGCGTGGAAGCGTTTCAAATGTAAAAGTTTGTTGGAAACGTACTTTTGTTCGTGCGAACAATGCTGCTGATTTTCATATCAAACTTTTCGCGTGGATTGAACTTCTATTGCTGCGTCAGTTCGGGGTTCTTTATCTGATGGGTTTACCGTGTAAAAGTTCCATTTTTCACGTCTTGAGTAAAAGACTTTCCTTGTAGTTCCATGGAAGTCGTTTTCCATGGGAACTGTATATATTTTGGACGACTTTATGTTGGATTGATTCGAAGTACTAAAGACGATATTCTTCGGAATCCATGTATATGGAATGTGTTTCCATGTTTATAATTCATTAAAGAGCACTAACCTCATCTTCCGCTTTCATCTAGTACTAAACTATCAGGACCTAACTACCGTTTATCCTATAGCCTGCAATCGATGGGACAGCGCTGTGCTTAAAGGCCAGTAAATCCATATCGGCAATAAATCACATCTAACGACGCAAGACATTGCGAGTGTTGGAGACAAAATTTTTTTTACTTGCTCTTCTGGTTATTTTTCTGTTTATATTAATTAATTTCATTGCTATAAACCTCTTTCCATGAATTTCTTCGTCATGGAAGCAAAATTTCCCGTCGGAAAATTGTTTCCACGAAACATTGGACCATGGAAAATTAGTTTTGCTGGAAGGAATTTCCTTTTAGTAAAAATTTATCGGAAAACTTTTCACCATGAAAAACAGTGCATTTCGCTTTAAAGTTTTGTATTTTCTATAAAACTCTGTTCTAGGAATTCCATACAAGCCATGGAATTTCGGGAGTGGAATATAGGTCCCGTGGGCAAGCCGGACACCTGACTGCCTACCTTTATCCAACAAAATTCAAATTTACGCGGTCGTACTGTACAGTACGTACAGTGGGCCTTAAAAGTCATGACCCCTGCTTCCATGTATTTCTTATGGAAGCAAGGGTCTTGACTTTTGTGGCTCATTGTACTTCATCCTCACGATACTACGAACGGTTAGATCAGGGCAGAACATAGAAGAGGTGATACAATGCAACCTTTAAAAGAAAGTGTTCTTCAAACACGCTAAACGCAAAAAAGGGGGAGGAAATATTGTCCAAAGGCATAATGGAGAATTCCGTGAAGTGTTATCGCCCAGAGTATCGGATTGATCCCTGCGAAAAAATTCCATGGAAAGCCTTCAGGCAGAAGAGCAAATCTGCGCATAAAAATGGGACCACAAGGAAAACAAGCTCAGCAATCGCTCATAGCTTTTATCCCTCGACGACCAAGAACATTTTATCCTGGAAATCCACACAGCTGTTAAACACCCGTATCTACAAATCCATCCAGGCCGTTTAAGATACAACTAACCTAACGCGACTATACTCGATTAATCGATTGATTGATTTTTACTTGTCCATTTTACCTAAATTAGGTTATAGCATCGTCATTTTTAGTGGAGGACTTCGAGGAAAGACCTATTGGACTACGATTAGTTTCACTTTCCCAATATCTCGTCTTCAAAGAAATGAAGACGTTTAGCAACGGTTTCAAGGCATTTTGGATGGACGGAAAAGAACATAGCGCGGCGTTGAGACTCGGTCTCCCTCAGCGCTTCCTTCGATTCCATCTCGAAATGGCCCAACTTCCGGTCCAAGGGGCTTCGCTTCCGGTACGGATGAAGGGCACTGGGTCCTCGGTTCAACCCTCGCGCGCTCCGTAATGCCAGCCAGTTTGGCACACTTGAAAATTGCTTTCCTCCTATTGGACTGACTGATCTCTGTTCGCACGGAGTCCCTTGAAATCCGTTGTCCTTCGACCTTATCCTGCCTAACAAGGTCCCTTGAGGTTCTCGTAAGAGCGAAGGATGCCATTGTGGCTTCCGGACAGATACGCGGAGGCTAACGTTACGTAAACGCCCACTGTTAAAGGGTTAACTACAAGTAAGTAGGTTTATTTTTTATTATATTATTTTTTTAGTTTTTAAGCAAAATTCCGTCACTTTGAGCGGCTTCAGGAGCCTTATTTATCGATAAAGGAAACTAAGTGAAACGTCACATGCCCTTGTCTAAACCCTCAAACGATTTGCTTCATGGAGAAATTCAAACGTGAAGGGATCAATGCTTAAACTGTCTCCTAATTTCTAAATGATCCCAAGCCTGACACTAACTTATTTGATAGCCGTAGCTTATCAATTAAGTATGATAAATGCATCTCGCACCGTCCCTCACTGTATCGCATAATCTGTCAACGAGGATTTCTGCGCAAGCCCAAACCTATTCCTTCATTAGCATGATTCTCGCGTTAATATCCTAGTACTTTAGTCTGATCTGTACATTTCGGAGATGTTTTTATGCTCTCAGTTTCATATGTAGATTTTCCACCTGTGTTATCAATCCACCGTTTGTCGCTGAGCCTAGCGGAACGACAGCGCAACGAAGTTACCTACAAGACAAATTTACAACGAATCAAATTTATAGTGAATTAATATTACTTCCTATAGCGCTAGATGGGTTCGTGAATATTGAGGAAAAACGAATTTAAGACGTATTACTTCTTACTTTCTGCTAAATCATATCAATCTTTAGACCCTTCGTTTGGTATGGCTACTTATAGGTCTATCTTATCCATGACTATATCTCATCTATCTAGATTCTCTTTGGACTACCATAAAATGGGTACTCTTTTTATTACAAAAAGAAAAAAAACTCATCGGAATCGTGCCAAATGGCTGAGCTCCTGAAATCAGTGATCCGTTTTTCAGTGCCTTCTTTCGTTAAAATTGTAATACTGATTTTATTGGTTTTTTTATTGGAGACGTTTCCGATCTAAGCTATAGAACAGTTTTGACGGTCGCCCGGGAGCAGCGGCAGGCGGAAGGGCGGCCCTATTCGATCGGTTCTTTTTTCTTCTTCATTGAAATCACGTAGAAGTTTATGTCCTGTGATAGATAGAATTTCGTAGAAGACCCGGCGGGAGACTCCTATCAGACGTTGTGCAAATATTTAGTGGGTTTTCCGAGAACTTGCGCCTGTATGACACGAATCACTTCTAAATTTAATGTTGACTTCTTGCAAAGGGATGACGCAGAATATTAATGAATATAGATTATGATGCGCAATTAATAGGGGATTTAATGTCCTACTTAAAAGAAGAAAAAAAAGCATCAAGAAATGTAATTATTGCGAGGCTAACCATGAACCTTTTTAGCATGGGTACCCACGCTAAAGCCCATTTTCCTGCTGCTTTCTCGGAAATTCAAGATTTTAATCAGGGAAATGCTGTTGTGAAAGGCTTTCGATTTCCCGGCTTTTCTTTGTGATGGTTTCGACAACGTCAGGCTTGAGGGAAAAACGGCGTATCTTCAGAATTGATGTCCTCAACTGCTCGGCTCGCCTCCCAGAATGACGAAATAATATTAAATAAGCAGACGAGGAATTTGCGAAGGGTTTTATGAATGTAAAATTACTCTTTTGATGTCAGCGGATATTACCCGAGAACGTGCATCGTTTTTAAAGGAAATGATGTTTCGCAGATTAATTCTCTGTGCGACAGTTCTTAGCTTACCAACGGCCAGCAGGTAAAGTGCTTCAAAGTGGACGAATGTACATACGAAAAACACTGACTTATTAGTGTAACCGAACCATCGTCATGTGTAATGCCGGTGTGGCCGACTGTAATGTATGGGGCGAATCCGAGAGAGCCCAACCATAACGTGGGTTGAATATATCCTAAGATTAGGTCAACCTTGGGTTAGTTAACCCGAGGTTAAAGTTAGGTCAGCTTAACCTAACGTTAACCCCTATGCCCTGAATCAGGTTAATCCTAGGCTAGGTTAGCCAAGGTTAGATAGAGACCTAATAAGGTATATGTTGGTTAAATTACCCAAGGTAAACCATTGTTAGGTTCCTCGTGCCTCGCTCCGCTGTTATTTTTCGGCATCCGAAAGGTGGCACTCAAGAGGCAGAAAAAATGTGAAAAATTTAAAAAGACCAGTTTTATTTGCACGCCTATGTTAATATAAGGGAGGCATGAGAACCCACGGAAACCATACCCTAATGCATTTTAAATGGGAGGTGACTTGAACGCACAAAAACTAACCTAATGCATTTTGAATGGGGCGGCGTGTGAATAAGCCGCGTTCATTTGAAAATTGATCGTTATTTGAAAAAAAAATAATAATTTTTATTTCATTTGCTTTGAGCACTTTTTTCGTGTCATTAGGAAAGTATCTTCCCTTTTTCGGTCGCAAAAACGAAGTAACCTGTCCTAAAAGCTCGTATTTTCTTCCATCCAAAGTGATAATCTGAGTTTGCGTCGATCGCAAGGCCCTTCGAGTTGCTGGGATCTGCAAAAGCCGCTGTTAAGATCACTCCTAACGCCGCAAGGCTCACGCGTAGAGATTTATTCGACGAAATACGGGCCAATAGACTGAGGAAGGGCAGATCCAAGGTCCAGTCTAGTGCCCTCTCGTAATATAGAGGGTTTGTTGTGTTCTACCTTTCGTCACGGCCGAGCGAAGGGCGAAGGGACAGCGGATCCAGGCAACAGTATCACAACCTAACCTGATCTAACCTAAACCTAACGGCAACCTGCTTACCGCTCACTTTTCGGTAGTATAGTAACTGTCGATGAACTCCCGGTAATGCCCACGTGCGAGCGGAATTGTTCCCGCCAACCGATTTTTAATGCCAAGATTATTCTACTCATCTGAAAACTACTTTTTAATTTGGAAAACTCCTTAAAAGATGCATTTTTTTAAAAAAGAATTCAAGTAGCTTTAAAATTATGGAGATCCTTTTTATTTTCTTAACTTGCTCTTCATTATTATTTTTTGGTCAGTTCTATTCGCACGCCTATTATAATACAAAGGGAAACTTGAACGCACAGAAACCAACCTAATGCATTTTAAATGGGAGGTGTCTTGAACGCACGGAAACCATTCTAATACGTTTTAAATATGGCAG
>Ga0058701_10004431_pt1 | contig 11402 bp, 10 predicted proteins | sample AgamicOrMae_FD_97039 | JGI IMG/M metagenome (GOLD analysis project Ga0058701, IMG submission 97039) | Agave microbial communities from Guanajuato, Mexico - Or.Ma.e | ecosystem: Host-associated > Plants > Phyllosphere > Phylloplane/Leaf | place: Guanajuato, Mexico | collected 2012-06-04 | reverse complement strand
GCGCGGGAGGGACCAGCTCTCTGTAGGCCCGCCTAGAAACAAGCCACCGAGTGCCGGAGAGTGAGGGAGAGAGGTTGGGGTAGCGAAAGCCTAGGGATGCTCGTGGGAAAGAGATGGGAAGAGTGCTGGACACGGACGATGCCTCAGCACAAGCAGACTAACTTTCACGTCCATTATTTAGGATTTTAGTGAATCTTATTTTACCGTAAATAGACCGTAGGTACTGTAATTTTCGAGTTGGATTAGGTTCAGTGACGATAGGCAATGCAGTTCGAGTGGCCTATGTAGCGCACGTATTAAGTCTTTGGCTTCTCCTGTCTCCTGTATGCTGCTCCGCCGTGATGGGGACTTTTGTTCGATAGCCACTGCAAAAACGCGATGAAACCATAAATAGAAACAGGTTTTGTTCTTACTGTATTCCGCAAATCTGATTTCTCAAACTAGGCCGGGATTGGACGGGCTGAAAATCACTATTTAGGTTTAAATGTCCACGATTGGTCAGGCGGCAAGATGGCCTTCGCCATTTTTTCCCGTTGGCTGTTTGGCTTTGCCGCTTCGCCCGACACGCTGCGTGGCGTACTGCGGCCCGCATCGCATCGGTTATTTTCCGATAGCCGCAAACAGCATCGAAATTTCCAATACAAACAAAAGTTGTCGTTTCTCGGTCAAGTTAAAAGCAGACGGGAGAGAGCGCGAGCAGCGAGGATTCAGGCGCTAATGGGGAGCCCACGATGATGAGATGATCGGCCCAGTCCGGCCGACGACGCTGGTCCAGCGGTCAATCGCGGACAGGCTGAGGCCCTCCGTCGGGGGAGGCCCAGAGGGCTGCGTCACGGCGTGGCTGCCACGTCGAGCCGCGATGGGCGCCATGGGCGATGCCCACTGCCCATGCCCCGGTGCGCCCATTGTCCGAGCAAGACGCCCGCCACTGCTGGAGTGGCCGCTATTGTTTTGAATTTCGCGCCCTGTGACGCATGTCTGCTTCAAAATTAGGATTTTACGGTTATGCCTGCGCGCACAATGCATCACTGTCCGTCGCAAACTAGATTTTCAAGATACCGTGTACAATCGAAAACTGATTCAAAATCGTGAGGGAAAAAATCAAAAGAAAAAACTTCTAAAAAGTTTTTAAAAAAATATTTTAAAATTTAATTTTGAATTATATTTTAAAGTCTTTTAATTATGTCGAAAATTGATTGAAAAAGAGAAGTTTTTCAAAAAATTATGATAACTTTTATATTTTATTTTTTTGTTTTCTCGACAATAGGCTTATAGTGGACAGCATAATCGATTTATGTCCCGGGAGTGCTGATAAAATATCGATTTTCAAAGAATGAACTACTTTTATTTCCTTAGATTTCCCTAAATTCCTTAAAACTGTATATTGCATGGATTATAATAAGGCTACAAGCATGCGATTCCCTGACGAACCCGTGATGAAGGAAATAGTTTCTGTTCTAAAATGTGTGGTAAAAGAGATATTGGACAAATAAACAATATTTCCAGATTTTAATAAAATAGACCTAAGCTTTTTCAAAGACGTCACTTGCTAGAGCCCCTTACTTTCCGAGAAATACATTCACACAAGGATTTACATATGACAAAAGCAAATTGACGTGTGATGTGACTGTGTATGGTGACCCAATCGCGGCATTTTTCTTCGTAACGTCTCTCTAAAAGATTCCATTAAGACGACAGACGGGATAATATTATAATGGGGCCGCGTCGACCAAAAATGTCCCTTAGGATGGAAAAAAAGAAAACTGGGAATCAGGGCCGATGTCATCAATCAACTGATATCCGAGTCGAGAATTTCGCGTTTCACCTTTAAAAAAATGAGGTGAAATAACGTTGCTAACTTACTGGCGTCTGTCGACCGATCACGTTGTTTTACGATCTTTTAGACAAGAAGAAAATGCGCCCATGAGACTTAATACCCATTACAAAGAGAGTGCATTTAATCCTATCGAAAAGGTGTGCGGGTGTAGTTGAAATATAGGCATATGCTTTGGTTGAGACAAGCAATACAAGTTAAAAAATGGTAGGACACTTTTGATGAAATGTACACGTATGTTTGAGTGGAGATGGTTTGCGTTTGATTTAGAGTAAAGATGAGAGGAACGCCTGTGAGGGAAGAGAAACAGAAGTTGAAGCTGTTCGCAACATTTTGACGAAATTCATAACCAGACTTTACAGCACTGAGAAATAATTTGTTGGAGTATATAATTCCACGAGCCGGAGCCCGCAAAACAGACCGTGAAACGCAACAGGTACAGCTGAGAGAGGGAGTAAAAATAAACGAATGAATGCTACAAAAACTAGTCTAGTGAAGAAAAGAGAAGAGGTTATTCCACGTTTATTGAAGCAGCTCGCCGAGCTCCGGCCGCCACTAATGGCCCTCTTAAAAGTAAGCCGTACACGCATCCAATATCCATTACATCTACAAAAAGAGACGCGCTGCATAGAAATGCATCAAAAAGCACTCCGATCCATTTCACATTCAAGAGCGGAGCGCAGGTAGCGGAGAGGAGGGGAGAGGCGAATGGAGGAGATGGGAGGAGGCGAGAAGAGACGAGAAGAGGAGACAATGAGAGGAGACAAGGAGAGGAGACGAGAAGAGACGAGAGAAGACAAGAAGAGGAGACAATGAGAGGAGACAATGAGAGGAGACAATGAGAGGAGACGAGGGTACAAGGAGAGGGGACAAGAAGACAAGGAGAGGAGACGAGGAGACAAGGAGAGGTAACGAGGAGACAATGAGAGGAGACAAGGAGAGACAATAACGGACAACACGAAACGAGAGAAGATAAGAGACTAGACGAGAAGAGACGAGAGGAGACGAGATGAGACGAAAGGAGACGAGAGGTGACAAGAAGAGACGACAAGAGAAGAGAGAGAAGACGAGAGGAGACAATGAGAGAAGACAAGAACAGACAAGACGAAAAGAGAGAAGATAAGAGAAGGCGAGAGGAGACAATGAGCGGGAAGGTAAAACGAGAGAAGACAAGAAGAGACAAGAACGGACAAGACAAACCAAAGAGAGGACAAGAGGAGACGAGAGGAGAGAAGAGACGAACGTTAGTTGCCCGAATGGCGCCACCGTCGCTTCTCAAACTTTTTATGTGACTTTTGTAGAAAGTCTGCGGATGACAAATGCAACTGGATGATTTAGCAACCACCAAGCAAGATGCGGTACTCGACCGCAAGCGGGGCGAGGGAGCGGCCAAGGGACAAGAAGGGCTTTAGGGGGGCGCTGAATAAATGACTCCTGGTTAAGGGAGGGCATAAGGCACCGCAGCGCCACCAGGCGCTACACCGTCTGTTGCCCTTCCGAAAAGGCGTCCTGCTCACAAATGGCGACAAGGCGCACAAAGACGGCTCTCTAAAGATTCTAGCTGCTCCGTTTCGCGGTCTTTTCTAAAAAGAGACCCTCCCCCTTTTTTTTCAAATAAGAGATTGATTTGGTTGGCTATCATTAGTTACAGCCCACGAATAAGAAGGGGTTGTTTGGAGCAACCAAGCATCAGGTTGTTTGATATTTACACAAGCAAACGTTTTGGTTCTGTTGTTTGGTTCTCTTTTGGGCCTGTTTTGGTGCAGCCACCTTGCCTGAAACAACAACCCTTTATCCTTAGAGAGAGAGAAAAAAACGCGGCAACATGTAATATTTTCCGATGTCTGCTAAGCTCATAATTCTTCTAGTCTTTATCCCCTTCGTAATCCACTAACATTGCTGTCAGGTTTCATGTGTAGACGTAGTTTCCACCAGCACCTTACATGCATCAATCTGTTTATTATTTTTCCTCCGCTCTCATCTTAACATAACTCACGGAGGAGTGATAGGCTACGCGAAAAATGATCCCACCGTTGCGTTGCCTGAGGTCGCACCGCGGAGAAATTCGAAAACGCCAAGCAAACAGGTAAAATTATCTTGTTAAGTACTAAAGGAAATCGGCGTGAGGTAATAAGAGGCCACTTAATTTCTCATTATCTCAACGCTTTTTTTAAGGATTTAGTGGACACGACAGGACTTGACCTGTGGATATGGTTACTGTTTCACATGCGACCTAGAGGTACCGGTAATGGGCTGTCACTCGCTTAGCTTCATCTACATGTCTATGCAGGTAGCATGGTCATTTGATTTGTTAGATACTGTCCGTTGTTTCGTCTGCCCTGTCAATTTGAGAGGTGGAATTTCCTATCTGTCGTGTTCCAGCTATCGTCGCCAAACCGAGCGGAACAAAGAACAAGACTCACTCCAAATCTGAATCAGCGAGAATCTCTGGCATTCAGTTAAACCAAGGTGGAACACAAGCTACAAGAGAGAACTGCCACCTCAAAATTGATAGTGTAGATCTGCGTGTAAATTCTCGCTTCTAGAAACAGGACGCCTCTTTCGTGTAAAGGCACTGAAAAAGGAGATAACAGTATAACAAATTCATATAGGAAGGATATTGCGTAAGCGTTCGATTTGATTCTAAACTCGCTCTAGTTACTTGAGGGATTTGATGAAAGCCCGCTTGGGCATATCCGGCATCCAGCCGGGATAATCTGGTGCAAGCGGCACGCATCGCGAGGCGCAGGTGGGAGTCGGTGAGGGCGACCTCGCTTAATCCGACCTGGCAATGTCTTCCCCATAAATGGAATATGAGGATACACGCGAGCTAATCCTCGCTGAACGAGAGACATTCCTCAGGGACCCATCACTGCGTCTTGGCAAAGCTAGCCAGTGAACGCCTACGAGTCTTCCACGTAAATTTACACACTCTGTATAGTTTTACATCTTTGAAGGTGTTTCTGTACCCAGTTGGGGCAGGAGATTGGAGGGAGGAGGAACAATACTCATGCAATTAATGGACGACCCCTTTCTAAAGCTGAAGCTGCGCTCTTAGCGAGACTCTATGTTTCCCTACGCATCGTCAATACAATAGCTACTTGGAACGTTACAAGTGATGTACATTTACTGCACATGCACTTGAACGAATAAAGACCTCCAGTCTTTTACAAGTAAATGTGCAGGCATAAGTTCTCCGGTAGCCATTAGGTTCATTAGATAACAGGAAGTTTAAGCACACTCTCTGGATTGTGTGCACTCTAAATTTGAATCAGTGAGTGTCTATGAGATTCAGTGAAGATTGAATCTCAAAGACTCTCATTGATTCAAATTTAGAGTGTGGAGCCATATTCTGAAAGTGGATCATAGGTTGCATTTTTTTTAAATTTCCTTTTTAAGTAAATTATAAATTTACTACACGGAAAAAAATGTTTTGTTACCAACAAAGTCATTTGTTAAAATAGGGATAACAAAAATATTTTGTCACAACAAAATGTTTAGTTCTATCAACAAAACGTTTGGTTGCTGCAGCAAAATTTTTGGTTGAAGCAACAAAAAATTCATTTGTTGTCCCGAATTATGTTCCCGTAACAAAACCATTTTTTTCCGTGTAGCGGGGCATAAGTTACTTGATCGAAATATATTATCAATTTTCAAAATGTAATGAAAGGTGGAACCAGGATGGATAAAATGGGAAACTTCACGTTTAAATCTGAGTTTTTTTTTAAAAAAAAAACTTTATATATTAGTGGGCAGTGCGCAGGTGGTGTGTAAGGCTGAATAAACAATGGCAAATCACCGTCCTGTCATTGAAAATTAATGGCAGATTCAAAAAAGGCAGCGGGGAAAGCAGAGTTAGCATCGCAGAAATAAGCTGTTTAACGAAAGAGGATAAGCGATGAGAGAACGAAAAACAAAGGTCCCAAAAGCAGACATGTACTCGCGTTGCTGCTCATGCATTGTTTAAATGGAGAGAGAAAGCTTATATGAACTTGCACGCAGCAAACGGACCGGCCCCAGCCCCGGCCCAGTTTCACCAGATTCGGGTAAAAAATTTACCAAAGTATGCCGGCGTACTTCACTAGACGGACGGACTTCATCACGGATCAACAGGTACGTCGACACAAACATATATGCATCATTTCGCGTGAAAGCTTCGAGAGCTCACGTTCCGATCAGCCAACGTCGATCGAAACCCCGCCAAAATACGGACTGTATTTTTAATGTATGCTGATGGGTTATGTTTTTCGCAGACTAATGCCATCTCGTTACTGTAATTTGTTCTTCTACATGCAAAGGATACACAAATTAAAAACAATACCCCGTTTTGGGGATACCTGTTTCGGGCGTGAAACCGAAACGGGTTTGGTACGTATTAAAGGTTTTTCAAGATGTTCAGCCATATTATTCTAAAGGTCTCGGCGAGAGCTTTTCGTTGATGTGGCTGACTGTCTACGGTGAAAAATTACCGAAATACGCATTACCCCTGTTTTAGTTTCTCATACCTAAAACAGGTATAGCATTTCCCAAAACAGGTTTTTTGTTTTTACTATGGATACAATTTAAAAAAAATTAAAAAATGATTATTTTTTAATGTAAAGGATTTTTTTTGAAAAAGAAAAATGTGATAATTTAAAAGAAGCATAAAAACGTAACTAAGGTGATTTAAAAAACAAAGCAAAAAAAGTAAATAAAAAATTAAAGACATCCTCCCCCCCACACAAAAAAATTACCTGGATGATACTTAAATATTTTGAGAGGAATATTTTAAGATTGAAAATCATTATTCTTGGAGCTTAGAAGTACTTCAACGAGACAAAACGGATCAACATACATGGGCTTAATGCGTAATACGGTGCCATAGCATAATATTGACTCCCGCTTCCCTTCAACGTCGTGCCCTTCATTTTGTCAAATATCACTGCTTGCTTTACTTGGTGACAAGTTTGAAAAATCGATTTTGGACTGAAAGAAAAGCAAAAGTCGGTTTCCGTGAAAGGAAATCCACCATCGACGGAAAAACCATCAGTTGCGGATTCGGCCTTGCATGATTGAGGAAAATCGCGAATGTAGGCGCGATGCCATAAATCAGTAATCAGAGGTGGTCGCCGAGGGGCCTCGGTTCGGTTCCGGTCGGAGGGCCGCGCGGGCAGCTCGGCAGCCGGGCAGCTCCGAAGCCGGGCTGCTCCGAAGTCGGGCAGCGAACGCCTAAAATGCGATGAAATGCACGCCAACTCGAAATGAGAGTGATGAGCCCCTGGAGAAGCAGATCCCCCCCTCGTTACCCCCTCCAAGGTAGGGGCAGAGTGGGAGAGAGAGGTGTTACTCTAATGGACCCTCAATCAAAACACAGTCTAGCAAAGGTTTCGAAACCAAGTTCCCATTAACGAACCCATTTCATCCCCCCCTTCACCCCCCCCCATTCCAGCGAACATCTGGAGGCTCTTTGCGCCTTTTAGATCTATGGAAATCCGTGCACATTCAAACAAGTCCATCTTTGTCACTACCGAGAAGACCGTACACTTGTTTCCATAGCCTGAGTCATGGACTAGACATTACTTTCACTGGGGACTGAGTACCGTGACGCGGACTGCGTTCTTAGTCCCTGACCAAACAAACGACCGACGCAGATTTATCACTTTTCAAGTAAAATAGAGATAGGTAAACGATGAACTTACAGGCTAATTCACCCTAGTCAAATCGTTAAGGCTACGATATGTTCGAAAAAGAAGTCTCTTTTCTGATCGGAGAAAAATTTCGTTTCATTTTTCTTTTAAACTGAAAAAGCTTCTACGTCCGATGTTTTTCCCTTTCTAATCTGATTTTCAATTCGAACAAAGACACGTGCGGTCCGCCAAAGCGCTGGTCTCAAATAAACGGGAATACGGCAAATATTTAGCGGTAATTTAATTTTTGCGGAACAATAGGCGTAAATGACGGTGCTCGTCAATAATTAAACATGGCAAAGAAAAAAAAAGTTCTCGGCCAATTCACCTGGTTTATCAACCCGTTGAACCGCCCTGCAAATTTTAAATGCGCTCTCTATTGGATTTACTCTGTTTCAATATAAAACAACATGATGCCGAAAATAGATTTACTCGTGATATGGTCTAGCGGAGTCGGAATACTACGGCGATTTCCTGGAAACGCAAACCGCATTGTTTAAGTTACGCGATTATACGCTAATTTTCAAATATTTCATTATCTCCTAAGTACTGCCTTACGTCACCAATCAAAGTAAAGTGAAGTACAGGGCACAAAACCTTTGCATCCGACACTTAGTTGTTTTTGATCGCCGACTGAATGTGCGTCCCGGTTTAGCTCGCTCGCTTCTCCTTATTTCCGACCAATTTCAGCGATTTTTTTTTTTTTTCTCTAGGAGACCTTGTAACCACGGGCGCTTTGGTGCGACGGCCACCGGCGCTATGTCTGAGGTATGCGGTATCGGTATGTGGTATGCCGTGTGCGGTATGCTCTGCGGTATGCTGCACGGGCTGCATGCCCTGGGAAAGCCGCGATCATCAGACCACATTTGGTCCAGCCCAGCAGCCGCGCCGCCGCGCCGGTCAACGGTTATGGCGCTCGAGATAAAAATTTGTTCCGCACGCTGAACAATCATGTGTAATTAGCGGTCTGCATGCCAGGTTGAACCTGAACGCCAAATGTTTCATACCAATTCAAGCATTTTAATTAACGACAATTCAATTCCGAAATTTTGGCACGATGAGCGGGTACATCACTAACGTCATTAATTTTATTAATTTTTTCTGATTCATGAATTTTTTCCGATGAATTTAACGAACTCAATGAATATGCGGACAAGAACTGGACGAGAACTTGGTCAAAAAATGCAATCGTCACCGGGTTCGATGTAACAAATAATCGCACGAGGATAATTATCACCGCTTAATCAGCGACGTAAATCTTACGATAAAAACTAAAATCTTTCTAAAAGTTGAAATAATCCGTCAAAGCACCCACCTCAAAAGTGCTGAACCACAGATGAAAGTCCGGTTAGAATATAACTCAGTACCATCACTCGCCTTTTTAAATTCTGCTGAAATGATTACATTTCTTGTAATCTCCATGTAGTATTCTGCTTCCGGATTTTTTTCACAAAGAACAAACAGAGCCTGGTCCCTTAGAGAAGATTGAAACACTACAAAAAAAGATCAACTGAAATCTTCGAGGGAGCGCTATACTCTGGGGGATAGACTTGCAGTATCGTGTGAAGCACCTATTGAGAGCGTGAGTGAACGGGAATGCAAACATATTCATGCTCCTCGTCAGAGGGCGCTAATAGGCATCGATATAAGGCTTAGGCTTAATTCAGCTAGGTTAGGCAAGGTTAAATCAGGTTTAGTTGGATCATAGGTAGTTAGGTGGTCAGACTACTTGACGGTTTACTTCTGACATTCTTGTCAATAAGTAAAATCTCTCAAGTTGAATCCAGTCTTTTCCATAGGTCCCTGTGAGCGTGCGAGTTGGGTCAGGGGGGAGGGGGGTCACAAGTAACAAAGTTGCACCTTGCGCTCCTGTGGCGGCCTCAAATACATTACTTTTTCTGGGTTGCGAACTCGGCACGGCGTCTCCCAGACACAATTCCGTTTTAATTAGACTCCCCTTATTTCGCGGTGGAGTAAGCTTGCAAATAACAGTTCGCGGTTTTTATCCGTCGGGATAAATAGCCTTGACGAAGAATAGTTGATGTGGGGCAGAAACCGTGCATAGTAGAAAAACCAAGTCCAACTATGGAATCGCACAAAACATAAATACACCAACATTCCACACAGCTTCTTTTCAGTATTGGATGCCTTATGCCTCGCTTGTTCGCTCTTCCCGGAGGAAGACTACGAAAATACGAGACAAGAGGAAGAAAATGAAAGGTTTAAATTATACAGTGTAACCTGATCCTTCTCTTCTGGCTGGTCTCATAAAATTAAGATGATCCCTCAATAGCACTCAAGTTTACTGGTGCTCAATTATGAAATAGTCGATTGAGATCTGGGATAGTTATCGGCGTGCAGGGCCGAATAGGGCCACACAAGACGGCGTAGGGCCGCACAGGGCCGCGTAGGGCCGCGCAGGGCCACATAGGGCTGCATAGGGCAGACCAGATGACGAAGCGGTACCCACAACTACCCACAGGTACTTGAAAGTTTTCGAACTTGAAGCGGGAGCAGGTGTTGTCGCGGTGAGGCTGTAGTCATTCGCTTGTTTGCTTCTCTAACTTAATTAAGATCGTGAAATTCGGAGCTGCCTTTGGTTAAGGCTACTCACGTAAAATTACGTTCTTCTCCTAACGATTCACCTGTGGCTGCTCCTTTTTACAACCCACCGTTTGTGTTCCTTCACCCTCGCAAAATATCCAAGAATAATTAGGTAAACCCAACTCACTGATCGAGGATTAACAAACTAAATGAAATTTCTGCCGAGAGTCCAGCACATCAGAATAGGTTTGTCAGGATGCATCACGCTTATCAAAAAGTGAACTATTAACATCTCTCAAAGAATAAAACTCCTGAAATGTCTTTTAACCCTTTACCGCCCAGCGATGCCGTTCGGCAACAGGAAAAAATATTTTTGAGGATCTTTTCAGTTCAGTATTGTCTCAATTAAAAAATTTCACTCCTCTAGAAACCTTAAATTTTATAATTTAGGCATTTTAAAGGGCTTAAAATTGCGTATTTTATTGAAAAAAATCCTTGCAAGTTCTCTTGAGCTAAATTTCACTCCAAATTCTTTGGGCTGTAAAGGGTTAAAAGAGCCGAAAACTTTTGGGGTAGACGAGACACGGGAATGATGGAGCGAACAGATTTGTCACTAAAGAAAAGAGCAATGGATCAATTTCAAAAACGTCAGTTAAATAAGCAAAAATACTGTTCAGGAACGACTGTAGCTGAATCATATAAGAGGAAATGAGGGCAGATAAGAATTTCGATTATTGGGTCATTTTGTCCAGGAGTGTCACTTGTGACTGCGGCTGAGCAGGCGAGCTGGAGCGATGTCACAGCCTCCTAATTGCAGACACCGAAAAGGGACGCCGGGGGGGAGAGGGGGACACCAGACACGCTAAGGTACACGACCAAGACGGGGTGGGGGCATTGGCGAAAAGACCAACTGCCTTTGGCCACAGCTCAAAATAAGTTGGGTCGCCCGTGGACAGTGCACCGACACAAAAGGCAACGAAAGCGGTTAGAATACGATCGACAAGATTGGTTTAGAGGAGACATATTAGTCTAAAAATGGTCCAGGTTTCTACGGTGACGTAGAACCTACGAAAAAAACGTGAATTTTTGACATAGCATTTTCTTGAGTTCGATACCTTCCTTCGCTAAGCCAAACGGAGCGAATCACAGGGTGCATTACTTCACGGAAAAAAGGTTTTGTTATACCAACAAAACCATTTGTTAAAATAAGTATAACAAAAATATTTTGTTACAACAACAAAATATTTGGTTCTAACAACAAAACGTTTGGTTGCTGCGGCAAAATTTTTGGTTGCAGCAACAAAAATTTTATTTGTTGTCCCTAATTTTGTTGCCGTAACAAAACCATTTTTTCCGTG
>Ga0058701_10004430_pt1 | contig 11405 bp, 9 predicted proteins | sample AgamicOrMae_FD_97039 | JGI IMG/M metagenome (GOLD analysis project Ga0058701, IMG submission 97039) | Agave microbial communities from Guanajuato, Mexico - Or.Ma.e | ecosystem: Host-associated > Plants > Phyllosphere > Phylloplane/Leaf | place: Guanajuato, Mexico | collected 2012-06-04 | reverse complement strand
GTCAAGGCCTCTGGTACGGTCCCGTGACATAGGGGGGAGGGGGGTAAAAAATGGCCAAAATTTGCGTGACGTACTTTATGGATGACCCCTAAACATCACGCAAAATCGCTGAAAACAGCCATGTTTCCATCGACGCTAACTGCTGGATGTCTACGATATCAACCGGATGTCAGCCGGATATCAATGCCTTTTGTACACCGGATATCATCAGCAGTTGTTACCCCTTGACCCAACTTCTCCGTACCAAACTGTTTCTCACCTTATCTCCTAACCTAACGTTTAACCTACCCCCCTACCAATCCTCGCTCTATTCTACTTCACCTAATCTACCCTCACTTAATTTAATGTTGGTTTTTTCTTCTATCATTCTTGTTTCCCCCCCCCCCAAAAAAAAGCACAACGTATTGTGCTGGTAACCTACTTTCTCGATCCGATGTTTTCGAAATGTGCCCTTTCTTGTCGTAGCGTTTTTATTATTATTTCGAATAAATGTTCGAGATAGATCAAGAGGAGAAAGTGATATACGAGATGATCTCTGGTGTGGATCATTAAAGCAGCGATGTTTTGGCTGGTTGAGAAAAGATAAGCCGGTCTCAGCAATTCAACCGAAGAATAAAAGTCTCGTTTCTTTTTGAAGTATTGTGCTACTGGTACTTTTCGACGGGCGCGCAATCATGTAAACATAAATCGTGATCAAAAACACATCGTTTTGAAGAACGGGAACAGTTTGTGTCAAGCCTGATTCAGCTATGATTGTTTGAGCAACATTTTTAATTTACGTTGGAAAGGGTTTCCGCTTCTTTGAGAGCTGTCCTCGAAATAATCACTAGGCAGCGCTCATTAATTCGTATAGTCAAAGCAAGAACGTTGTAGAATGCAACACATAAACAGAGGCCTCCTGCGCATGCAGATGGAAGAAACGTAATGGACAACTGAACGTCGCGATACTGATCGTATTTCTGTGACGAAATGGGATTGTTTACATCACTTTAATATGATATGGTATATTTAGAGCTTAAACATATCCCAATCATGTTTATTTTGAGATGGAACGTCGATTCGATTCTGATTGACATTTTGATTCGGGCTAAATTCACCCTAATCCTCGACGGAAATTGTTTTCCATCAGCTAATATTCAACGACGTATTTCTCAACAACAATTAGTTTTTATATTTTCAAAAGACTTTTGATTAAGTCTGATGCAATTTGATCAGCTACGATTCACCATCCGGAATATTCCGCGAAAAAAATATTTGTTATATTTTTAGAGCAAAAATGTTTTAACTAATCCGTGGACACAAATGGGAAATTATCATCCTTTTAGGAAATGTTTGATCAAACGGTCGAGTCAAAAACAAAAGGCTGGAAAGATAGTAAATTTTACGACCTCTTTTGATCCCAACTAAAAAGTCGTCATACTCTCACCGAACTAATTTTGACACCACAGAGCTTCAAAAGTGACCGTTTTTTAGTCGAAATATATGCATTTAAATGGCACCTTCAAAACCATCTAGAGTCGAATTATGGCCGGTGAGGTTACATTTATAAAATGAAAATCGAAACAGCGCGCTAAATTGTACGTCCAGTTAGTTTTTCAAGTCCCTGTATTAGATTTTCCCCCCATAATGCATTGCATAAAGTAGACCGTTTGATCAAGCAGCCTTAACCCACTACGGCCTAGCGTTGCCGTTCGGAAACAGAAACATTTATGTTAGAGGATCTTTAATTATGTTCAGTATTGTCACAATTTAAAAAATATCACCCCTCTGAAAGCCTGAAATTGAATAATTTAGGCAATTTCCAAAGTTTAAAATTTCGTCCTTTAATGGGAAAAATCCTTCGAATTTCTCTCAAGCTAAATTTCACTCCAAATACTTAAGTCGCTCATGGATTAAGGTACCTTTTTACAAACTGATTTTAGCTTGCGATATCGAAATAAAAAGGTACTCGCCCTCGGAAGAGGGGAGCTTTAGGCTGCCAAACAATGAGAAAGCGATGATATTTCGTTTAGAAGGATTTCACAGGCCGTTAGGAGAGAAGACGAACGGGAGAGGTGTTGATCCGTGCGCTTCTAATCCCTAAGTACGGCACGGTAGTTGCAGACTTGACACGGAGGGGGAAAAGTCGCCTTCGCCAATGTTGCCAATGTCCTGTTCGTCCAGGTGGCTCAATATTTGCTCTCCTCCTATTCATTGGGAACCCTCTTTGTCATTAGGCTTGAGTCAACTCCGAGTCTTGCCCATGTTTGTGGCTCTGTCGGACATTTGTACAAAAGACGGGCACCAAACAGGGGAGATGGCTATTTCTTCCAATTTGTTGACAAACATCCGACGGGATCTCCACCTGCAATGAGATTTACTCAAGGGACCCTCAACGACCAACTTACGTGGATGAGTGTCTCAGACGTTGACTTCGATATTGTAGGACATGATCAACGACATCTCGATGGACGCGGCTTATTCGACGGGGTTTGTCCACCATCCTAATCTAATGTCACCTGACTTACAAAGCGTAACTTCACCTGGAATCACTTCTATTATTAACCCATAACACCCCAAAGTATTTGGAGTGAAATTTAGCTTAAGAGAAATTAGAAGGATTTTTCTCCACTAAAATACGCAATTTTCAGCTTTAGAAAATGCCTAAATTATTAAATTTCAGGTTTCCAGAGGCATGATATTTTTTAAACTCTGTCAATAATGAACCGAAAAGATCCTCTAGAATAAATGTTTCTGTTTCCAGTTTTCCAGACGGCATCGCGGAGCCGTAGTGGGTTACGATAAAGTCTACGCCAAAGAGATTTTACAAGGGGAAGCTTATTTTGATGGCTTCAAATGAAGCTGTAGTTGAAAATGCTGTTTCAAAACTGTACTTGTACTTGCAATTTATAACCATAGCAATTAGCTTATTCTTAAACGAGCGTTTTCAACTTAGTAAAGTGTCATTTGAAGCCATCGATTTCCGCCCTTACAGACAATAACAACTCCCTGAGATGCAGACGTGAATGTTCTTGAAAACAACGATGCTTCTGACGAATCTGTGAGACATCGTCGAGGCCTACCCAACACTGCTAGAGTTTCTTTATCCCGACTCGGATTTGAGCAATACACTGGTCCTGAGACTTTCATAACGTTGATGGCGGGCGCTCCAAGGGGCAAAGGGTAAGTGGAATCATGTCTCTGGATCTCATTGGGAGTCTTGTTGGAAATAGGAGGGTCTCGGGATCGATTAGAGTAGGCAGAGGAAATGACGCCCCTCCCTATTAGCGCCGCCCTTCGCCGCCCTTCGGCGCCCTCGTCGCCATGCCACCAAGGGAGTCAGTCCCGACTAGACTGCAAATAATAGCGCTTTGTGCCCCGCTCAGCTCAATATTGTCGCCTTCGCAGGCTACTTGTTGACTCCGCTAAGCCGCTAAAACCGTGCCGTTGTCTTTGGACACGTGCAAGCAGGCGAGATTACAACTTCTGGCTACAAATGGGGCGGCGAGGACCAGTGTTGCCAGATTTCACTTTCTTAACGAACTTAAAAGCGGTTCATTCGAGAATCATTGAAGGTAACTCAACAGCCCCATCACCCTTCAACTGAGCAACCCAAAATCTGGGAATTTTTACATGGATATCTCTTTAGTTGGGTGGTTAAATTTGAAGAACACGCATGATCTGGCAACAATGTAGGGCGGGAAGTCCAAGCGGGAGATCTCGCTACAGCCCGGTTTCTTCCGCCGTACTTTTTAATAAAGCGTTGTGAATGTGATATCGTTTGACGAGCATCGTGAAATGAAACTGGCACTTATTTAAAAGCTTAGGGGACGTAGTATTTTCGTTTGTTCTAATGCTGATTAGTTTTTTCAGTTTGATGTACTAACTACTTCTTATGATGCTGACTGATAAATTTGAATTAATTCCTTTGAAGACTGAAGTGGCGGTTCATGCCAAATCTAATAAATTTTTACTTGATCATGACCAGAGGGCCGAACTAAAATTGACCTCCCTCATGGGCCCTTGGTAATGTGATACTCTTTGAACAATATGATAAAATAAAGAGGTATCACACATATCAATTATGTTACTGTTCGCTTTTAAGGGGAGGAGGGAAATTTATAGAAGCGTAACCATCCACACTTTTGGCAAAGAGCAATGCGCAACCAGGGGTAGTCCAGAAGTAGCACATCCACCATAAGGCTTATTTTCGGATCGCTCTTAACATATGCTCGCCACCCGATACACAGTAAAAAAGCTGCAGGTTGTGCTATACGTATAGTCTGCCCATTAAAAAAAAGAAAGAAAAAAATATAAAGGATGATTAAGAAGGGAATTTTTAATGTCAAATTATTTAAGTTAAAAGAAAACTTTTTGTCAAAGGGAAGGAAATTCTGAAATCTCTTTGCAAAGGCGTTCAAACTTAGGCGGAGAACGGGCTCTGGACGCCCTATATTCTCTCCATACGAGGCTACGCAACTGTATGTCGCCTCCTACCATATACCTACGTATGCCTCGTTTCTTCGGCACGTAACTGTATTTAGTTTAAGTTCCCTCATTCTGAAGGGGCTCTCGAACTGATAAAGACGCTAATCCTAAAACTTTGAAGTATACCTGCACTCTATGGCCGAGTACCCAACCCGTTGTATTTCCCCGTATAACCTTTAAAACATCTGTGCAAACATGCGAAAGTGGACGGAATGCGATTTCCTCGCACGTTAAACCCGAGCGCCTGCAACGGCGGCGGTTTGCGGAGCGCGATCTGAACAAGGCTCTCGCAGCGCCGTGTGCTGCAGTCAGCGGTCAGTGTTTCGGTCCCCATTTCGTCCGCAGAACGTCCGTGGGACGTCCCAGATGCGCCGTCAACGTCCATCCCGTGTGTATATTTACTAGGAGACCACGCGGCGCGAGGAGGTTGCCAGTGCGACGCGATCCGCGCTCGCTTTGATTCGCGGCGGGGTTCACGCGGGAGAGGGGGTGGTGGGGGTGAAGGCGCTGCGCTGGTGCGAGTGAGAGGGAAGATGGCTGCGTGTCTTGCTCGCTACCGCGGCGCGTTACGTTTCACTAAATTGGTGGGTAATTTCGGTGCTATCATAATGGAGATAATGCAGTGCAGCACTCTACAAATTGTTTGGAATTTCATTGCTCGATAGCACGGATTTGCGGATTGCTGGGAAAAGAAACATGATCGGTTCTAACCCGATACTGCCCAGCGGTGACCGTAAAAAATCGTCAGTGTGCTTCAGAAAATCTCTGATAAAATGAAAGTAGTATTAGCTTGTTATTCCAAAACCCTTGTATTAAAAAAAGAGATTTTAAACATTAGCACGTTTATATGATGAAGTAATAGTTTTGAAAGCCTTGTAATTGCTTTTGATCGGGGAAATGTTAATTCGATAATAATGGTTGACGAAAAAGTGGGGAAAAAGTGGGAAAAATTCATCGAATTGTCTTTGTATTTTAGCGGATTTACGGCTACACACTAATTTCTGGTAATTTTGCATTTTGATTTCAGAGCTGATATTTTTAAAAAATCAGCATAACGAACTGAAAAAGGTCCGAGGAAAGGACAAAACGTCAAATATTAAAAATAAATTCAGTCAAGCAGAGGATGCTACGCAATCAACATAAAAGGAGACCTGTTTACATCTTTACACGGTAGTAACTACACACCCGTTTCAGGGAGTTCTCACTTGTTTTTGCGGGCATGTGCAATTAAAACGGGGGTAGTACGTATATTTATTATTCAAGGTAGCCTTATGTTCAGCCACGAAATCCGTGAAAGGTCTCGGCGGAAGCTTTCTATTGATGTGGCTGAACATGGGTCTACCTCGAAAACTTGCCAAAAATACTTACCATCGCCGTTTTATTTTCACAACCAGATAAGAAAATATGCTACGCCAACAAAATCATTGAATAACATAAAAATATACATTTTTAACAACAAACACTTGTAAGAAAAAAACTCATGATCTGCTGGGCTAAGTGCCCATGAAAAATGGAACAGAGCAAACGATGATAAGTCATAACTATCTCGATGATTCACGCTCTAATAAGTGTCGGAAACGCGTGTACATCCCCCTCTTGCGATCGTTCCCCCCACCCCACCCCCACCCCACCCCCCACCCCCACCTCATACGGGTAGTCCCACGACCTCCTCTGACCCCATTCCTGTACTTAGTTTCTCACAGGATACGATCATGTGACTCGATCACGTGACGTCACGCGTTCTTTTGTTATCATAGTCATCAGCGCATGTTTTTTACGTCATTTCTGTGACACGTTAACGCTCCAAATGTTTACGTCAGTGTTTACTGACGTGCAGAAAATTGCAATGTTTTGGCCAAAATCCCTCAAACCTGCCTCATCAAATTCTATGTTATATCTTAAATTGTATGTATTTATTACTCAATTGATCCAAAAGGCGAGTTTGTTTCCTTGAATAATTAAGTGGATTTTATTTGATTTCATCATAATTTTAATGTTTAATTTTTAATATATTTTTTTAATATTTTTTTAAATATTGTTTTCCAGCACAAAATTTTGATAATCAATTCGGTACGTTTCGTTAATTGAAAATCCGATCAAACGGTGTAGTTCTTCTGATCGAAAATGAAAATTTCTGGTCGGATTTGAGATCGGATTTCGCCCTATAACTTTGTATTTTGGATCAGATCGCGTTTACATCCATGTCTCGCCCAAACATGGGCGAATGTAAACACCGGCTTAACACAAGATTCACCGCAGCAGTTTTCCTCGAAAAACGCCCTGTTTGGCCACGGCGTGCACAAAGTGGGACAAAGTTTCGACCACGAAATTAGTAGCCATTACCCGAATATTGCCAGCGGTGGAACCTTAATGGCTACCTCGGCCATTGTTACGCCGCCGCTCCGAACGATCCTACCGCTTATTGTTCTATTCGCCCGACAATATTGCTCTTGCCGACTAAATAAAGTCGTAGCGAACGCATGATCGCCCGCCGTCAGGCCCTGCGGGGAGGGGCCTCGAAGCTTACATCTTTATTAAGTGTGTTGGGAGGGTGGGGTTATGCCCAAGCCTGGCGTGCATATTAAAACGAGACGGAATCTGCCGGGCTTAGGGCTTTATTTGAGGGAGTGTTGAGGGCGGCTTTGGCGCACGGACCGCTCCGCTCGCACCCCTTATCCGCTGCGTTTCCCGCCCGTGGTTTTCAACACTTTATTTTAATTTCATACGGTGTGATCAATCATGAGGCCCTTTGTACTCACCGCTAATTATGAGCTTCGCTTCGCTGGATTACGAATGTAATCTGGGTTAGCGCTGATTAAGATACATATTTGCAAAGCTTTATTTAATATGGAGAGACGCGATGAAAATTTTCGGATTTTCATACTGTCGTTAACGAAGATCGATTAGGAGAGAGTTGCGCATATCTTTAACCTTCTTTCGTCCCAATTGGCTTACGGTTATCGACGGTCAGGAAAAAATTACCTCACTACGAAAATTGCTCGACCATCATGTATGTGATGTAAGTACAAACGTAAACTAATTTTTTGCCAAAATCAACAAAAAGAATAAAATAAAAAAAGGTTTTAAAATACCATTTTAAGAGACTTTGACTTTAGAAACTTCTCGGAGGAAATTCTAGCTCTAAAATTTACTCTCTATCTCGTGGCCACAAACGTTGAAGTTCGCTTTACAAACCTCAGTCCAGTGATGTCAGATTTCGCGACTACTTACCGAAATGGAACAGTATAAACTTTTTAACTAATTAAGAAAACTCACATCAGTAAACAACCCCATGAACTGCTTAATTCGAAAACGATGAGAAAAAATTAATCCCCGGTTTTATCTTTTAATTTTTAAGTTAACTGAAGGTGAATTAGGTAATCACAAATTGTAGCAATTCTCGTAAGAGCGTGGTTGTATGTGAAAAGGCGCCTTTCGAGGCAAGCAAAACGTGTGGATTGTCTTTTCTCTTACTTGCGGATTTGTAGCCGCGATCTTTTATTTGGTTTGCTTGCAACAGTGTTGCGTCCCCGCCTTCCCCGAATGGGTTTCTGTATTGGCAGAAGATTTTATTTAGAACGGGTGGCATAAAAGTTTACGGCATATTTCAGCTCTTTATTAGTAGCCTGTCCCAAATTCGGAGCGAAGCGCGTTAATTGAGGTTAAACAAGCGGCTTTTGCAACTCCGGTATGATGTAGGCAGCTGTGGACTTAAGTGTGTTATAAATGACACTGGAACACTGCAGCTGGTTGTGAGGTCGAGGCGCACCTGGGCAAGTTGGGCCCCCAGCGAAATGAGCAGATGATGCACCCTTGGGGTACTTAATTCCCTCGACTCCGCCCTACCCCTGCCCTGTGGGGTAGCCCTTATTGCGGCTTAAGGTACGGTATTGACTGCGGTTCTCTACCTCGAGATCCCGTCCTTCACGAAATGAGTTCCGTATTTCTTAAAGGCGCGTTGTTGGTCTCCTGTAAGATGCTTTAGACGGTTCCGAAACAGGAAACTCGGACTCGGACATCGATGACACATTTTCATAATTCGACATCGCTAAACCTGAAGTAACGGAAATAGATCTTGCCCAAGTTGACTTAACCTGACTTGACCTGATCGTAGTTAACCTAACCCAGATTGGCTCTTATGACCTAACTTAAACGAACTTGGTCGAGCGTAACATGATCATAATCAACTTGACCACATTAACCCATAATAGCCCAAAGTATTTGGACTGAAATTCAGCTTAAGAGAATTCGAAAGGATTTTCCCATGAAAATACGCAATTTTAAGTTTGGAAAATGCCTAAATAATTACAATTCAAGTTTCCAGAGGGGTGATATTTTTTTAATTGTGACAAAACTGAACTGAAAAGATCCTCTAAAATATTTTTTTCCTGTTGTCGAACGGCATCGCTGGGCGGTAGTGGGTTAGCTTGACCATTCCTAACTTGATATTACCCACCTTGACCTAACTTAACATGACTGAACCCAAACCTAACCTAACTTCCCATGCTCTAAAAACAACAACCTACCAACTCTGACTCCGGGAAGAGGACTTTACACACAAATCGGAGTGTTTTGACTTGCCCCAGTTAAAAGAAAAACAACACTCGGGATCTCAAATTTACCTTGGATAGAGTTAAATCTTATGAGTAGATCGCACTGTACAGAGGGCCACAAAAGTCATGCCCCCTGCTTCCATGTATTTCTTTTGTAAGCAGGGGTCATGACTTTTGTGGCCCACTGTACACGTAACTCAAAAACCTCAGTGACTGTGTAAGCGTACTAGTGGAACAGCAGAAGCCTTTTCCGACTCCTTTCCTTGCCATGGAATGATGACAAAAGATGCAATACAAGGCACATCAAAGAGTCCAGCCGCCGCTAAAACCGCATAGACAATCGCGCCGTTTTTAGCACAGGCTGTTGCGAACAGTCCGGAAGTCGGGAAGTCAACAAAAGAAGGAAGGCAGTGCTCTGGAATCGCGGTTCTATCGTGTGGAAGCGACCCGGGGCCGGCCAAGGGGACGGTCAACCACAAAACTGGTTCCGACAGGTATCGATAAATGTGTCCTGGATTTTCAAGAAAAGATTAAGGCGGACCCATAGCTCCCGAATCACTCTTTACAAGGCGATGAAAAAACGTAGGCATTGTTCAATCACGCCGAAATATTGGCGTCGTCATCCCTGTGAATATTAAAGGTAGCTCTTGCGTGCCTCAGATAGTTTCGTTGACTTAGTAAAATTCACAAAAAAGTTGTACTAAAAAAGACAAAACTGTGTTTAAATATCTGAAAAGAATGTAAAACTATCACATTTCATTGAATAAACGATCAAGATAAGATGGCAGCAAATATTTACGGTTATTTCAATTTTTTAAAATGTCGCCGTTGCTAATTTGACTTATTATTCTCTAAAAAGTGTACTGTTTTTAGAGGTTTTAATCAAATATTTTTCCTAAACAACGGCAAGATACTGTTTTTATTTTAATTTTGTTTTTTCTCTCAATTTGTTCATCTTAACTCGATCAATCAAGAGGGACGATTTTTAATCGAGCACATTTCTCGCAAAATACTGTATAAAAAGATCCTCCATATTTTGGTGGAAGTCCACATAACACCACGTAATTCTTGCTACCTTTGAATGCCTAAAACTCATAAGTTAGGACGGTGACAAGTTGTGTTTAGTGGTGAGGTTTATAATAACATCTTACGACATCCTCCGTTTTTAAGAACATCTTACGACATCTTACGTTTATAATAACATCGTTAGCTGTATTTCTGATCAATAAAAAAATAAAACAATCTGTTATCGGCATTCTTTACGTCGACGAAACATCCGTAAGCCAATCGGAGCGATGCAACACCTGAAACAAGGGTTCTCACTGTGATTTCTCTGAATCTGGAAGTATTTTTGCGAGTGTGTGACTTATACGATGACAGTGTGAGCTGAAAACAAGATGTTTAACCACCCCAAGCATTTATGACCTTCGCTTCGCGCGTGCGTCGGGAGCAGGCGATTTGCACCCCCACATTAGAGGAGCGACACCGAGCTGAAATCAGCCCTGTAAACAATCTCACGCCCCAACACCCTCCACCGAAATCGGCGGCAAAGCGGTGGCTTTCAATCTGGACCAACCAACCGGGCCAACAGGAGGGTTGAATTGACTCAAATAAGTTAATCTAAATGAAAGCGGCGGCTCACTTCCAGGCGACTGATCTCGCGCATCGCCTACACGCCATGGCTTACCGCCCGCTTAGTGGTTGGTCAGCCCATTCATATAGCTACTAGGTGGTCGCGGATATACGCCGGCGTGAACGTTTTGATGAATGAAATGCGTGCAATTTACAACTCGTAGTAGGAATTGGCCCATTGACTGGGTCGAGAGTTGTGGGAAAGTTCGTTTGTGGGTTAGCTTTGACGGCAGTGGGTTTTTATTGGAAGTTATCACAGGGAAACCGGTACACGTGTTTATAAGGGACTTCTTGCCTGTTTTTGGCGTGAAACTAAAACGGTGTTCGAGGTATTCTGATTATTTTTTAAGATCTGTGTTTAGCCAAGTAGCTTGAAAGGTGTCTGCGAGAGTTTTCCATAGACGTGGATGAACATAGGTCTATTTTGAAAAATTACCAAAATATGTACCACTCGCCCGTTTTATTTTTCACCCAATAAAACGGGTAACATCACCCTGCAACAGGTGATTCGTTTTTATTGTTATTGTTTGTAAGCTAGCTATGGCTTCAAATGAAGCTTTACTAGTTGAAAATGCTGTTTCAAAACTGTATACTATTTGCAATTTATAACCATAGGAATTAGCACATTCTTGAACGAGCATTTTCAACTACAGTAGAAATCGTTTATAACGACGGTCAGGGGAACTGAGAATTTCGTCGTTATATCCGGTTGTCGCTATAACCGATATCACGATTTTTCCCACTCTGGCCACT
>Ga0058701_10004429_pt1 | contig 11406 bp, 4 predicted proteins | sample AgamicOrMae_FD_97039 | JGI IMG/M metagenome (GOLD analysis project Ga0058701, IMG submission 97039) | Agave microbial communities from Guanajuato, Mexico - Or.Ma.e | ecosystem: Host-associated > Plants > Phyllosphere > Phylloplane/Leaf | place: Guanajuato, Mexico | collected 2012-06-04 | reverse complement strand
TTTACCAAGATTAGTCACTTGTGCCTCGCTTCGCTATCGCTCCGCTCGGCTGTCGCCAAGCCTGATGCCACTTACTTCTCGGCGGCCGATATAGGGCCGCCGAGAAGTAAGCGGCATCAGGCTTGGCGACCTTTAAATGAGGTAACCCTTGGTTAAGTTAGGTTAGGTTATGTGGATTAACGTCGGAGGGGTTGAACCAAAAGGTTCAAAATGCAACCTTAAAAATTTCGAGTGTACCATAGACTTTACCGTACACCAAAACCATGGTCATCTTCGGAGGACGGTACCTGAAACAAAGAAAAGGGTTCCGTTAGAAGGGAAGTACCTCGTCGTAAAGATCAACGAGCCCTTAAGATCACGTTGGGAAAGTGTCCAAACTTTAAAAATGGACAAATGTAGTCGGATGGAGGTAGTGCAGGTCATTGGCAAAGTTTCTGTTCTGACGTCCCATTCAATGGAAGTCGGAGCGCCTTACTTTTCTCCAAGCTGAATAACTTTCCGAAGCGAAAGTTATTTTGTCCGACAAAGAGCGCGTTCGGAAACAACTTCTTAGCGAAGCGATATAACACGCTCGGCTAAAGTATCAATTCCCGGTTGGAAACCTGCACCTTTGCGAACGCCATTACAAACCTTGCAGAAGCTCATACTTTCAATTCCCAAGGTCGTACTCTGTATTTTACCCTCCATCACCACGGCAAAGGTAAGGGAAGAACGAGGCATTGCCAAAGAGAGGGTGGCACAAGCCTAACTTCCTCGGTTGTACGTCGATAATCCTCCGTGATGTAATGAGAGGTGGAACCAGGGTGGAATGGTGGAAATGCAAGCGTGGGTCGCTCCCGCTGCTCAAGTCTTTGGTTCCTGCGGACAAGTTATATGGCACAATGCGATCACCGCCCCGGCATGGCATGGCACCCCGTTGCGTCCTCTGCCCTCCCCACGTTGACATCTTTTCAATTAAGTCCTCTTTTTAGCCCAAGTCTCCTAAAAGAAGGGACCGTCGCCAACTCGAATTTCATTTTGAATGCAGTCGAACCTGCAAAGCGCAGAGGCTCCACAACTTCTCTTCCATACAGGTTTATCAATTCCTCGGTGATTTTCTTAATGAAGCGTTTTCTTGTATTCTTCACTAATGATGCAGTCCTCACCAGTTCAAGCTGAGTTTCCAAGAATCGAATAAGCTTACAGAAACATAGGCATTCAAAAGTACACAAAAAAAACGACGTGCTAGGCTTAGATTTTTTTCGGTGGCAGGCCTTTCTTAAATATTCTTCCTGGGGACAATCAAACAAGGCCCCGCGAATTCACTCCAGCTCACGGTGGCTGTTCCATTCATTTGAAAAAAGGAACGCTCCTTTAGCGGGTGCATTATGAATTCAGTCCCTTAGTTTCATTCTAGTTTGTCCGTACGATGAAAAGATGAATGACTTATCTAGACAAACACGTCTCCTTGTAGAGTTCGCTCCGCTCCTCTTGTGTCATATCGACCCTGGTGCGAACAGGTAGTATCTTGTTTTCGCTTATTGTGGGTGTCAATATCCCTCCCCTCAGTCAGAGATCGTTCCTCCCCTCGCAAATATTTCATCCTGTACTGCATTCAATTACACTCCGCAAAAAGACGCACGACTCACATTTATTATCGACTCGATCCCCTTTTGGTATTACCATAAGTAATGTACTCATAGCGACTCCTGAACTCTGACGAGTGCCGGCGAGGGTTGCCAGAGCAGTGCGGTTACCGATCTCGGCTCGTCCCGGCACTCTACGTTTAGGATTTTCCACCACTCTATACTTTCATATGCGATGTCTTTACCTTTCCTCACATTCGGAGAATTAACCCATAACAGCCCAAAGTATTTGGAGTAAAATTTTGATTAAGACAAATCGAAAGAATTTTTCCCATCAAAATACGCAATTTCAGACATTGGAAAATGCCTAAATAATACGATTTCATGTTTCCACGGGGATGATATTTTTTGAATTATGACAACACTGAACTAAAAAGAACCTCTAAAATATTTTTGTCTGTTTCCGAACGGCATCGGTGGGCGATAAAGGGTTAACGACAGACCTGCGCGTAAGAGATGTTGGTAAATCGAGGTTAGTGTCTTCCAACTTGCTTTGTTCAGAAGTGGCTCGTTTCACTTCTACACTTTTTAAAAACAAAGAGATGGCCTGAAAAGGGAAAGAGTACCCATGAAAAAATACCATGTGCATGAAGTCAATTTCGTAAGACTCTACGTGAGTCGATAAGAATGAACCATGTAATCGAATGAACGGAATGGTGCGGACGACAAAGTCGAAATCCCCGGAGAGTGTGTAGGTACAAGAGGCATCATGGAGTAGAACAACAATAGACAGGGGAATTCGATTTAATTCCCAATCACAGTCGGATTGTCCTGGGCACCACTTGTACACCTATCATAAGCGACGTCGCGCCTTGGCGAGCCGTTCGGCACCCGGCTGGCCCTCAGAGGTCAGAATTCCTGCCCACCCTCGGAACCCATCACACGCCCCTATCGGTCGAAACCAACCACACGGGAACATTTCTATTCGACGCATTCCACGGAATGTAGACCTACCTTCGAGGGAAACATTGCTTCGTAAAACACTGAGCATGTTGCGAAACAATACGTGATCGTTGTAAATCGGCCACAAGTGCTTTGAGGCCTGCGGAGATTCACCCCCGCATGAGGGCCTTTCTTAAAAAGAGAAAGCTGTTATGCGTGCTGGATAAAAATGGGAGCCCCATAGCAATGCGCAAGGTCTTTTTTTCAGCAGAGGAATTCCGCACGCGAGATGTTATAATGACGAAATCATCAAAAGAACAGAGGGAAAGATATATGACTGCAATAAAGCCCATCCTCAACATTGTGCAAAATTCAATAAATCGTGGTATGCATGACCTTCCCTTTCAAAGGAGCTAACAGAAAACCACTGTGATTTACAAGCTACTTGTACAAACAGAGAAAGGCTGAGAACGGATTCCCTCTACTCCTAAAATGTTAAATGCTCGCTTTGCGCAAAAGAATTGTTACGTGAAATTGTGGTTTTTGATGACGCTGAGGCGAGGGAGGGTCGGAGGGTGGACGCCGAGAATAAACTGCCTTTATGGCGCACCCGTGCTGCCCGTGCTGCACTCAACCACAAAAAGCCAATGTCTAAAAAAGCCTTTGCTGCTGGACTTTACCCAGGAGACCGCAGAGGCACGCCAGATCCACCGGACAGACTGTGACCGGTGCACCACGTCGAGGTTTCCCGCTGGATGCGAGCCCTCATGATTAATCCAAACCAGTCGGGACTGGAACCTCCGCAATCGATTGAATTTCGTCGGAGTGGATCGAATGTCCTCATTTTACCGAGTAACCTCCTCGAGTAGCTTACCACCGGCAGAAGAACCACAAGAGCAGTGTCGTCACCTTCGTCAACAACATCCACACATATCAACGCCTTTTATGAAAAAGAAAAGTCATCAGCGGAGTATCTTACGATTAGTTTGTGCGAAAAGTAGAAGGGACAGCGAGTAATCCCGTAACGCGATGCCTCGTCTTCCCATCAAGGATAACTCTTTCCAGCCGTTCCGCCGTTTTCCAGGACCTGGCCTTACCGCCGTAACGAACCAGCAAAGTGCGTTCCACACCGAAATAAAGAATACGGTAAACAGAAATTTGCGTTTCACGTTTTGTAGACAATGACTTGCCAACGCCAGCAGTGGTCCCGAATATTTATTATGGCTAATGCCCCTGAAAGTTGCCGGAACTTTTTCGATATTTTTCTTTCAGGAACAAAGAACGTCGCGTGCCGCATGATCATCAGGTGAGCTTGGCCCGGCAATGGATGGGTCCTCAAGACAGCCTCTTCGTTGGCGCTTTCGCTAGTCGGCAGATCTGCGGCGGCAAAACGATTCCAGATGCAGAATCTCAATTCACGTGAGTTGAAGTCTGGCAATAAGCACCTTTTCCCAGAACCTCAATCTTCGCCGTATTCTCGTTGGTCTGGTTGATGGATTGTATAGCTCCAAGGTGAAAAATTACAGTTTCTCCGAAATTAGAACCGCTGTTTTAGTACTTCAAATCTTAAGAGGTCTTAACCATGAACGCCGTCATTAAAGGTCGGGAGGTCATTGAAACCTTGGGTCGAACGATCGCATGTTACAAAGTTCTCTCATTACACAGTTTTTAAGGAGGGGAATGACATACACTGGAGGTCGGAGATGCTGCCTTTCATTCGCACTCAAGCACGCAAAGCAAACTCTTTTACTAAATTCGCCTTTCACCAGATTCGTTAATTAATCCGGTTCATTGCAGCCGACATGCTTTTTCACTTTCACTCTTCACACCTTGAAACTCCCGGGTTTACTTTTGCTTGTACTCTGCCAACACCAATGCACACGCCCAACAAGCGTCTTTGATCGCAGAGTATGGAAATGACCTCAGGACGTCCACCAGTCAACTCTTCTCTCTTAATTGCTCGAAGGAACTAATAGAATGTATCTTAATATCTCAGTGCGGTAGAAGAGGACTGTCTTGAAACACGGCGTTTCCGCGATTGCATTCGTCCACAAAAGCTCGCGCACCTTACCGCAATTCAATCAGCATAAAATAGACCAGGTCGGGGGAGGCACAGCGCGGAGCGGTGCGGCGCCGACGCCGACGCCGTTCCAGCGCTCCAACTTCCCGCAAACTACTCGTCAAGGAACTGCGATTTCGTGCCAAACGGCCCGCCATCAAACTTTTGAAATAATTGGGCAAAACGGATAATTTTTCATTCGACGCTTCGCATGCAGACGGAGGGGAGGCTGCACTTATTTGGCACTGATTCAGCGGGGCTTAAACATTTAGTTCCAGACCTTTTATTAAGTTAATTATATAAAATAAGGCCTTAAAAAAGAACGGGGGCAATCTCTCTCAACTGCACCTCTTCACTTACAGCATACCGTTCGACGGTATGTGGAAGTAAATTTACCTGAGGGGAAGAAGAAAACTGCCCTGTTTGCTTTGCGTAAAGTGATGTCGATTGAAAGGCGCTTTTTCCATGCTTCCAAACGAGCTCAATATCCGAAACATCTTGAAGGAACAAGCCAGGATGTAAGCGAGATCGGGAATCGGAATCATAATAAGGAACTCCTTCATTCTCGCTGCATACTGAATACCCCATCACCACGGACAAAGCTTACAAGTATCGCACGGAGAGGTTCAAGTATAATAAATTGCGTTCGTCTGTACTGCTAAAAACATAATTCGATTTTGAGGTAGGAGTACTCGACTAAACAATTACCACATTATTTATAGTATTCCACCAAACTACAACGTTAGGTTGTTAACTAGAGTTGACCTAATGATTGCCGAACCTGAAGGTGCGTATACTTCCCTGTTTTTGCCATCGAGGAAACACAAAACACTTTGGAACGAAGCGAGGCACAAGACACATATTATAACCTAGATTCAACTCCTACACTCTACTACACCGTTGCACGTCTTGAATCATCTTTACGTCACCTGCTGGTGGATCACAAGAACTGGGTAATACATCCTTCAAAACAGGGAGGATATTAAGCTATAAGAGCGTTCAACGGCCTCTTAAATAAGAAAGAGTCTTCGGTAGCAGCGGTCTTTAGGAGCAACACACATCAAAATCTTGAGGCACCTTTAAATTTACATAAATGCTAACTGCAAATAAAAACGGCCCGAACCAGACTTTCAGGCTAATTTTGCGGATGCAGAAGCAGCGCTTATGTGTGGTGTCCTCCGAAGAGGCAACTCAGCATTGCAAGCAGCGACAATTTCACGAGTGTTGCGGGTGGTCTACCTGACCGGCGCAACGCTGCATGCTAAACGCTCGGCGACATTTTCTTGGCAAACGAGTGAAATTGAAATTCAGAGCACTTCTGCCGTAAAGCAGCCCGATTTCGCAACCAAGATCTTGTTTAGGCTATTTTCGGTCGACTGAGTTATCTGAGGTCTGTATCGTAGCGATTCAGAAGATTGCCTGAGGCCCCGCGGTTACTTTCCACACTAAATATTCGTGGGATAATAGGATAGTCCCACGGCTTACGCATAAAAGGTAGAGTTTTTCACCTTTTGTGTTCCACCTGGGGTCGCGCTGCCACGGCGAAACTGGGCATAATGCAGTAACCTAGGTTAACTTGACCGAAAGGTCGCCAAGACTGTTACCGCGGGTTGACCACGGCCAAGCGGAGCGGCAGCGATGCGAAGCACATGACTACAACTACTTTAAGTGGTTATCAGTAGGCTTACTTCCCACGGTTTTGAAAAATTAAACCAAGGTTAAAAACTTAGAGAAAAGGTAGAAAATGCCACCTTTTGAATTTTACAGTATTTTGCATGAAATAGATCCGGTGGATTTGCCCCCCAGCCCTCTCAGTATAAATTTTAAAAATAAGACTTCCTTGGGGAGAAAAAAAAAGCGACTTTACAAAAGTACCCCGCGAGCGATTTTTAAGACGACAAAGGATACACAATGTTTCTTTCGGGACCATAGATGCCGTTAGCTAGGAGTTTTATCCTACGGCGCTTTCGTAGAAACAAGATATAGAATAATAATTAATGAGTAAATAAATAATGATTTTGCCAATATCCTTCGGCCACTTTTACTTCACTTTTCTTCACTCAAGCCTTGTAGCTGTCTGTAAGTCATCGCGCCTTAGACACGCCACTTTGAAAATACCCCCGAGGTTTCAGAAGCGGCCCAGGCGTTTGTTGAGCGCTGTCAGGCAGTCAACAAACGCAAAACAAGTACCTCAAGCCAAGAGAGCCTTGCAAACTTTCTGCTCCTAAACGATGAGAATGAAATTAAAAACACCTGTCACTTCAAGCTGTTTTTTTACTATTTGTTTCATTATAATTGTTTTTAATTGTAACACAAATTCCAACAAACTGCAAAAGTTCCTGCCATGCTTCATACCTCTGCACACTGCAAAAAAATTGGTCGGACCTACCCATTCTTTTTTTTATTTTATGCTTTACACAAGATAAAAGGCACGATCCAGAACTAGTAGGTCTGATTTTTTGTTGAAGAGAGGGGAGAGATAATGGTCGTAACGGGCATGGAAGGTGAAAGTTCAGGAAAGGTGGAAGATCAACAAGATGATCCTTGACGCAGGAAGGAGTGGACAGAGGATCAAGAGCCACCCTGTCAAAACTCTTCGTCGAGAAGTTTTACTTAAAACTTGGCGACTTTTTGAACAGGGGTATTTCATCAAATTTAGACGGGGCGACTCGTTCCGAGTCTTAAGCATACTTTGTGTAACCTTAAATGAAAATGCTATGTCGCTAGAAAAGAGTACCTGAAGGACGAAAAAACAATTGAATTAAAGGCCGAGCGGACGATGACAACGAATGGACCGGACCAAATCACGAGACGAGGACAAAATGACGTTACCGCACCCTCCTCGGCCCAAAGTATCACCTTCACACTTCTTCTGGTCTCCCCAATGATAAGGGAGATGAAAGGGATGGGTTCCGACACCTTGACGATTCGAGACTTCTGGGGAAACAGGAGTTTCAACAAGTTACATGTACTTGTCCACTCGCCAGTGTCAGTGATTCCACTGCCTTCCTTTCCCACCTTCCCAGACGGTTCTCTCTTACCAGTAAGTTTGCGCCTCTTCACCATATCCTGGCGATCGTTTTTACTAATTCTGAATCACACGTTATCATAAACCAAAACCGATTTTGAAACTTTTGAGATCGGTGCAAACTCGGTATTCGTAGAGATAACTCATCCTTAAAAATTGGCAGCGGAAACATGAATCTTCTCATCAAAAATCATAATACTTGCGTCATATGCCTTCTTGTGTCTATAAATCTTCGACATGACTTCACAAGCCGGCGAGGGGAGCCGTACGCAAAGTCTTTCATTATTTTAAATTCGTAAATGAATGATGGCGTGTGCGACGGGATTAATTGGTGGAGGGGTTAAAAGGAATGCCATACAGCTCCCGAAATGACTATGACTCACCAGAGGATGCCGACGCATAAAACCCCCAATTTAATTCCAAAGGGTTCCATTTAAGATGAGCTCAAAATAAAGACATAATTTTGAATCTAATGTAATACCGTTTTTAACGCGTTTATTCGTAGATTTGAGTTACTTCCCCTCACTACCCCTGACTACTCATTAAATAGCATGTTTTCGACAATACTGAACTATACCCAGCATATGGAGGCGCCGCCAAAGAGCACACTGTTCAAAACTATAATACAAACGAAATATAAGCAGGATTGATAAACTTCCCTAATAACTATTCCCTTTGTGTAAATATGAAATCTAGGCGATAATACTCATATTTCATAGTTTTAGTTGATGTAAAAATTGGGAAACACGGTCAAAAACGTGTATTTTTAGAGGAGGCAAAAAAATAAAAATCCGATTCTTTTGTTTTCACATTTTAAATCGCAATTCAAATTGATAATAACGGTATTTTTAACAAACTCCATTCGCTGATGGGCTTTTCGAGCCCGAACTCAAAAATTTCCAAAGACAAAACTATTTGAGAAATTCGTGTATTTTCAGTAAAAGTACAACTATGATTTTCCTAAAATCAATCTTTTGATCGGTTACGATATACCTATTCGCGAAATGTTTCATCAAATATAATTTTGCGATTCTAGTTTCACTCCCGTGGGCTATCCCTGACAACTAAGTTAAAATAATTGAAGAAGAAGAAAAATTCCTTTGCATTGAGGAAACTGTAAACGTTATCAAATCAATATACCCTACGAAGAAAGCTGTCCATTTCTTCTCCTTTTTCCGGGGGGCGGAGGGAGAAGCAATCAACAATGTTGGAAGAGCTTGACTATTGTGCATCGGAGAAGAATCCATAAATGGTCGACGCAACTCCGTTCCAATATCCGATTCCAGCAAACAAACATTTCAGGTGAATTCGACTTGTCACTGTCAACGTAAGCTCAGTCACGAGCTTCGATTTTTCATGTCACCTCAAAAATACTGGCATCCAATTTTCAGAGCGATGCCATTTCCGAGACGCCTACGAAAGAAGCGCTTGTGAACGAGGAGTCGTCGCCTGCCAGATTGGAGTCTGTTAATTGTTGCCGAGGCAGATCCGCAAACGCAGGTAATCACCAACAAATGGTAAACGCTTCAAGTTCCCAACTGTCTCATTTAATGACCCCGAAACTGAGCGAACAGCTATAACCTGCTACTAGTTTCAACTCGGCTCCTCTCTCGGCGTCAAGTTGATATACGATCGAACACTATTTGCTCACTCATTCACTGTTTCGTAATCAAAAACTCTTTGGTGACAAACAGCTTAATGGGACTTAGATCGCAAGGTCCCACATCACGTTTCATTGATTTTCTGTGTGTGCTCAAAGTAACTATAATTTAACTCTTTTTTTTAGGTATTTCCATACCTGTTGCCTCCATACGTTTCAAGTTCTTACAGGGGAAGAGTGTTATATTTACTTTTTAACCTATAACAGCCCAAAGTATTCGGTGTGAAATTTAGCTTAAGAGAAATTGAAAGGATTTTTCCATTAAATATCGCAATTTCAAGCTTTAGAAAATGTCTTAATTGTTAAATTTCACGTTTCCAGGGGGGGGGTGATATTTTTTGAAGTATGACAATACTAAACTGAAAAGATCCTCTAATTTTTTTCCTGTTTCCAAACGGCATCGCTGGGCAGTAGTGAGTTAAGATAAACCTAGTAACCAACTAATAAAAGTCTCGTCGAGATTTCCAATGATTTCTACCGAGTTAGCTTTGATAACTAGTGCAATCATCATAAGTAGTAAGAAACTACGTCGAATTTTTGGAGCAAAGCACTTTTTAACAGAGTGAAGAAATGCACGTGCCGTTTTGGTCCAGTTTCTGAGATAGCGGTAGATATTCAGACACGTGGCCCCGCAGGGACGGTTGACGGTTGTCAACGGGAAACAACAGCCAAGACAGTTTTGGGCCGGGGGATTCTTGGGATACTTTTTTCGCGGAACAAGAAATCGGGCGATATTGATGGGGACTGCATTAACGGCCTTGTCGAGGAAGCAACCGTTCACGGAAAACCATCAGCACAGGCTCTTCTCCAAAGTCTCAACAGACTAAACAAAGCAGCGGCGAAATTATGGACGCATTAAGCGATGAGGGCATCGACGTACACAACTGCTTAAAGCAGAAGGAATAATCTCGTGTTGATTTTAAAAAAAGGAATCATTTTCAAATTCATTTTGTTGTATCTTTTGATTCAAGGTTGGATAGAAGGACACTAAGTCACACCTTACTGAAACAAATCTTAATTTAAACGGATGCCCTGCCTGATGTCGCTTACACTCTTCCGCGGCAGTTGAGGTTGTAGGGAAAAGGCTTGGAGAGGAAGGCGTCAACGCAAAGCACTTAGAATATAACCTAAAATATGCGGTTGAAGTTGTTCATCTTTCTTTACACTATGTAACAAAAGATAGACCGAGGGTAGAGACACGAAATGTGCCGTCGCAGACATTTTGGCGAATTCTTATACACCGAAAATAAACTGACTGTAAGGCAGTCTCTCGGTGGCGTATCCGTTTCCAAAGCATTTAAAACTTTGAAACCGATAAAGAGCGGGTCGCTACTTTGTCAAGTCACAGCACTTAATTGCGGCATCCTAAGTTAGTGCTTCCAATTAACAACGTTTTCTGAGCAATCCACATCTCCCTCTCAAGGGACTCTAACACTTAATCCGGTCATTCCAACTTAGAGGACGATTTCTATCATTGAACATCTCTTACTATGTCAGCTAGCATTACGCACACGATTATACGCTTGAAAACGGTAAGGAGACTGCGACAATCTGCCAGGAGGGCGAAATGGAGGGAGCGGTTTGTTTGACAGCTGTAAATCTTAGAGGAAAGTGAGAAAGCTAATGACAATTCCATCGAAAGTATGCTAATACATCATTGCGTTCCAAAAGTATTTCAGTCGAAATAAAGGCGTAAAACGAATCCTACAGTGAATTTCAAACATTGCGATTGGTACCTCTTAAATTCGTAGCCAAGGGCGAGCAAACGACAGCAGAGCGAGGTAAAATAATCCTGATGTATCTCAGACTCATACAGTGTTTACGTGACTTATGTTCCTGGATTCGCTATCGCTTGTCACGACGCCTGATGCTGCTTCTTCGCAGCTGCCGCCGAAAATTAAGCGTCATCACGCTTAGCCATAGCTTAAGTAACTTAAGTTAGGTTACGTCTCAATTCGCTGTCAATGCCTGCCTTGATGGTAAACCTCTGGAAGCAGAGAATAATCCTATGAATTTACAGTATTTTTCATCGTCGACTTGGTAGTTTTTAGTGTACGTATTCATAGCAATGATATTACCATATTTCAAGTGGTAGCCGACAACAGTGATCAAACTTACTTTCATTTGCATCCAGCACTGAGTCTGGCATGAT
>Ga0058701_10004428_pt1 | contig 11406 bp, 8 predicted proteins | sample AgamicOrMae_FD_97039 | JGI IMG/M metagenome (GOLD analysis project Ga0058701, IMG submission 97039) | Agave microbial communities from Guanajuato, Mexico - Or.Ma.e | ecosystem: Host-associated > Plants > Phyllosphere > Phylloplane/Leaf | place: Guanajuato, Mexico | collected 2012-06-04 | reverse complement strand
GGTGCAAGTTGTTTGACATAGTTGATACTGTTCCAAAAGTGTAATATTTAGGAAGTTTCGAATACACGTAATCGCTTATCAAACAGGATCAAATAGAGAAGCTGGAGAGGCGCCTAAAGGGCCTGGGTTCGTCAACTGATCGGGAGAACGCCGCTGGCCCCGACGGAGGCCGAAGAGGAGGGCCGAACGGGCCGGACGCCGGCGCGCTCGCGGCGCCCCACCAGGGCAAGCCGCACTCGCCGAGCTCGTCGACGGCCACGCCCGACGGCCGACAAGGCATGAATGACGTCATTGCCAACCAGCTTGCCGCAAGCAACAGCAAGGTAACAGGACGTCTTACACGATAAAAGGTGTACACCTGTATTCTTTTCACTGTCGAAGAGAATTTTAGATTTGTTACTCGTTCTCATCCACTGGACGCGCGCTCCCCAGACAGTCTCGTTTCAGTGACTTAAGTCTCGTAAGTCTCAGAAAGCGCGGATTGACTGAAATCACATTTGTGTCAGGCGCTGGGAAAACAATCGACGACCCCGCAAATCAATCCTGACGCCTTATTAAGCCAGGAGAAGGCCGCGCGAGCGGGAGTAGTTGCCCCTCCTGTCGCTCCTGCCCCGCCATCTCAAGGGTCGTCGCAGGGACCAAAACAGTCGCCTCAGCAGGTAAAACCCGTTGCGCAGCACTCAGAACCACGTGTCAACGACTTTGTCTAACGGGACCGTCTCTTTCAGGCTCTTAAATCGAAAGACAATTTGCAGGAAGCTCAGCAGCAGCAGGAAGGCGTACTTCCTGTGCCATTTGCTTTCCAGGATCAAGTAAGTATCGTTCGCTGAAAGGGACTTTCGAAGTCCAGTCGTTGGCAACACATTTCACGAATGTCATTAAGACTATTTTACTACTTTAAGCATTATCGCTTTTATATCTTGATACAGCTTTCAAGCGATTTCCGAATCCTATTTTACGACATTTATCGCCAAAATTCTCGCTTTTATTCCCAAACACAGCTTTTAAGCAATTCTTTAGAGTCAATTTCGTAACTTTTAACGCCCCCTCAGTTCTATTTCCATATGCAATTCAAAATCTATTCGCACAATATTTTTTATTTGTTTTAATAACTTCAAACGCCGGACATTGTCTTATTACCAAACGCAGGTTTTCATTGAGAAAGGACTTACGTCCACTTAGCGGTGCCCCCCCCCCCCTAAATGACAGAATATTGCAGTTTTATTTGCAAGTGCAGTATTTGATGGGATTTGGCGCTTTTTTGTCAAAGCAATGGAGTTTTAGCCTTGCGTTGACGTCGTTGTTGGCAGGCCTGTAAACATCATTAAACATATTGATTGAATGTTTGTGTAGCAACAGGGATTAGCAGCCGTCCCAGCGTTGGCGCCGCCGCAACAGCACGTCCTGGACCCTCAGAGTCATGAGGCCCCATCAAACCAGGGTCAGCAGCCCCCTCTGGACGCCGGATTCAACAATGGCTTTCACCCCGCCTTGGCCGTTCCGCGGAACTTTGCCGCCCAACGAGAGCGTGAGGACTGGATAGCGGCTTTCCACAGACCTATGGAGAACCAGAGACGGGAGCCCGTAGCTGCTCCTTTCGATGCCGGGTACGCATAAATGATCAACATCAGCTCACCATTTGACGTAACTCAAATGAATTTCTAGGCAGCTTTATAGTGGATGCTCCGAAGTGCATGCCTATGGCTAGCACATGCCAATACGTATTTTCCTGCTGTCTGGTCCCGAATTCGAATCTTAGATGAAGATTTTATAAGCGTTGAATATATCCAGGTTACTTATCTTTCACTAAATTAATTAAAATAAAGTTTACCTAATCCTACTCATATCTAAAAATGTTACTTCGATTGAATTATAGAATAATTTTATTCCAATGTGCTGTTCTCGGCCCTTTGCAAACATTTACTCAGTTTTAAATTCTCGCTATACATGTGTATTTCAGGGAAAAATACGCCTTCAAATTAGTTTGAAGAAAACTTTCAATCGGTTCCAAAACCCTATTTCATAAAATTTAAAACCAAAAACTGAAGGACTTTTACTTATTACATATTTTTTATGCTTCCTCTGGATACATATCGGTTAAAATTCACCGCGAGAGGTTTCTATATGAGAGTTGGGCGGCCCTCCTCTCATGGTTTCTATTACGTTGCTTGTAAAATGCCTAAATCGTTACAAAATTTCTAAATCGCTAAACAAATTCTTAATCCTTAAACTTTTCTGAAAATTTGAAATGGCTAGCTTCTTTGATCACTCACACCAGCAAAATACCCCCCCCCCCCTTTTTTTTTAAATCTATTCATTGTTTGACCAGATTCGGCAGGAATATATATTGGTAACTAACGTGGGGGAGGGTCATAATTTCGGCAGATGCTTTTTCGGTGATGTCGCTTACTTCGTTTTGAGAGATATTTAGTCGTGGGTCCAAGCTTGGCTGAATTGGATGATTGCTTCAGCAGAGAGCACGAGGATAGGCAGAGAGCGGAGCTGTCCAGGCAGGACGCACCTTTCCGGGGAGTGGACTATGATAAGGAGTTGCATGCTGGCGAGAATGAGGAAGATGGTGAGTGATGCCTTTCATCTGGTGATTCCACCCGCCAGTTTCGCGCCCCTCTTAGTTGCTGGAATATCCTCTAAGGTCATCACTTCTATGATTGTGATGATCCTCCGACAATCAAGTGACCTAACCTTCCGTATCCCAGCATAACCCAACGTTTCCCAACCTACCGTTATTCTCAACTTACCGACCTAAACTTTTCTGCAACCTTACAAACCGCTGCGGTCGCTGTTTATTGATTCAGTCAATTAGTTTATTTATCAGGTGCCATTTCGCATCAGTCGCAATTTCAGTACACGTCTTATTTGTATAAGTTACTCCAGATATGAATTTATTGAGGTGAAATATTTTCATTGCAGACGATGATGATGCGGATCAGATGGACAACCAAGTGGTCAGAGCACCGGAAAACAAGAAATTTGGGGTACGTATCAACAATCGTCGTATAATCAAGACCAATAGTCTTCACCTTTAGTGATACATCCTTTTGTCTCATCGGAGACTTTTTGATCTCGATTGTACATCTTATATTTCTCTCAAACTGTTGATGTTTTCAAGATATGGATACTTCTAAGCTTTACTTTGGTGTTCCGATAAAAACTTTGACTAACTTTTTTTTTTGTTATTTCAGGCTAACAAATTCTTTGCCCGTAATAATATTATACCGAATCCAAGATGAAGCTTACTAAGCGTTGAGAAATTGCGAGCTACTTTCTCCATCTGTGATGTGAAAATTCACCAACGTTTTCGATGAAATGTTCGGGAAGTGATGAAAGAGAACTACAAGTCTGGGTTTAAGGCTACGAAGTGCAGCGTTGTACTTATTTTTGAATCTAAAAAAGCGCGCGGAAGGAAGTGTGTTGTTCGAGCATCAACCGTCCTCCTTCTAGGACTTAACTTGCTCTTTCACCGCAGTGGAACATTCCACGAAGTGGAAGGGCAACAAGCATTTTTCATTGGCTGTGTCTTGTAAATGAACAGAGTAAATCTATCTTACATGAGCTACGTCCGAAAACATCCCAACGAGTGTTCTCCGTCTCTCTCCCTCACAGAAGAACAGAATGTGTTTGACAGAGATGATAACACTCGTTGGGGCCGCTCTCGGAAGTAATCAGCTACCTAGCAGTTTTAAGCATCGACGTATATGTGTATTGCGTGTTCACGCACCAGCGTACTTGTGTGTAATTTGTAAATATCTGGGCTATTTTGTACAGGAGTAATGTTTTTAATAAATGCGTTATTTTTCCGTTTTTTTTTTAAGATAAAAGAAAATGATACTGAAACGTAAGTCTGTACAGATTAAAATATAATCGATCAACGATAGTGTCTCCCTCTCTTTCTATAAATGTACATTTTCACTGAATTCTTCTCGTGTTGGTTCTTACGTGCGGGATCAAAACACTAGGTGTGAGCATATATGAATGAAGGAAAATGAGACCAAATAGGTTGGAGTGATTACTAAGAAAGGATAGTGATTTGAATTTTAATCTGTAATGAATTTGATTGAAGTGTTTACCACCATAAGACTTCTTATCACACGGCTAAAGCTGCGGTGGTCGAAACAACGGAAATTTTTTATAGTTTTTTCACGGCAAGCGTGCCGCAAAAAATAAGTTTAATTGTTACCGATTCTGAGATTTTACTTAGTTTCATTCAAGCTACAGTATACTGTGAATCTGAGGCAATTCAAGAATCTGTTTCATGTGATCTTCCTTTTTTTTGTTATCTGCGTTGTATGAAAAATGTAGCAGAGATCACTGGTTGTTTGTTTTCAGTTTCTTGTTTATGTAGCCACCAGTCATGCATTTAGACGCCGAGTGAGAGCGTTTGAGTTGTGTTGCCCATAGAAATGTTTAGAAACAAGAACTTCATAGCCAACAATGATTGATCTTAACACTTCTGGTGTGTTATCGTGGCACTCTTTGAGTGCTTTATACAAATGTGATCTTTTTGTTTAGAATCGAAAAAAAAAAGAAAATGTGGATTGACAAATAAAATTGACACGCTTTGGGACCCAGTGATCGTATTTTTAACGTCGTGTTGACTTAAAATTTGGGAGAGAGAAAGTGCAGTTAAGGGGAGAAGTACGTTCTCCGTATCATTTTTCGGAGGTCGGTGTCTTTGCGCGTGACTATACCTCCTTGGCGAATAAAAGCAACGCCAAACAGAAAAAAAAGATAATATCTTAAAATGTTAAGTGCCATGTATTCGTGGATATCGTTTTAAGTTTTTATGCTCTAATGGGACTGCAACGTCACAAAAATGTTTGCGGATTGTAATGTTCTCAAACTATGATCAATGAACAGGGACTTTTTGATCATGGGTTTTGAAAATGTTGAGCTTTAAAAGACTCGGTAGTAACACACACATATCATTTTATATTGTTTTCGTGATTTTAAAACCTCTTGATTCTGCAGTTGTGTTCAGTTGTACTCTCTCAAATATGAGTTCTTTTGTATTAACTTGTTAAAATTCGTTTTTGAAAAGAAAATCACTAGTAAATACTTAAAGATGACAAATATTATTTCGGTTAGCATCCATGAATCTTATTCGTTAACGAAACCCATAAAATGGATTTATCATCAAGTCATGTACGTCTTTTTCTGTGATTTTAACAGCTATCTCGACTTAGTCGTACTTTCGCTGTGTGTTCTTTAGCAAAGTACATTTGCTTTTTTTTTTAGTGTTTTGAACCTTGAATGCAACGTGTGTGTGGGTAATTTTTGTCGATATACAACACAATTTTTTTTCTCTGAACTAGTATTACATCCGTCGTTTAAATTTTAAGCATCAAGTAATCTTGCATTACGCATTTTTTCATGTATGCCGTTTTTTTTTCTTCTTTCCGCCTTTTTTTTTTAACAGAGTTAAGAAAATCAGAACCATTACTTTTACCAGGGGTTTTCAATCGCTTTACAATGAGGGTTCAAATTGATTCTCACGTGAATATGATAATCGTCTTTTCTTAGTGAACGCTTTTGGTTTTGTGAGATAGCTTCATTCCTTTCCACGATTTCCTGTTATATCGTGGATTTGCGGGTCGATGCTTTCATTCGTGAATTTTAATATCTGTCGTTAGCATTCAATGCTGCCTTGAGTCTGTGTTATGGTTGTGTGAAAGGGGCGCCTTACTTTTCTTTTTGTATTATTCCTAACTATCCGCTTGTTATGAGTTCCTACTCCCAAAAGCTTTTGTCCCTGTCTCTATTACGAGGATCAGTTCTAAAAGCAAACGAAACTGCACAACAGAATTTGAGTGATTTCGAGCAACACGCCAAAATGTTAGCTCCAAATCAGCTCAACATCTCAGGATTGAAATCTCAATTTTGTGCCATAAAACTTTCTGAAATCAAATATGAGTTACGTTAAAACCTTTGAACAATGCTCATATTATTAAGCGCGCATTAATTTAAGTTCGTAACAAGGGTTAGCCTCGTTTTAACCTAGCAGGAAGAAAATATTTTTTGCTGTATGTATTCTTGCCGCTTTGAAAGAGATGGTGTGAATGAACTGTTAGTTTGTCGACTTCACTCAAGTGTGAAGTCACGGAAATGAACTGCCGAATTCGTACTAAGCTAATAATACTTCTTAATTTTGTTAAAGTTACGCATTTATTCGTCACAATCTCTACAGTTTCAAACTTAGTCGTCTGTATGCTTATTAAAACCCTTCCAAATAAAGCTGAGGCGGTATTAAATATGTAACGAAACTCTTTTGATGGTGTATTGGAACAAGTGTCACTTCTTATTCGTACGTTGGTAAGATATTACACCGGCCTGAAACCACGATCTGTCTTGTATTAATGTAACCTGTTATTTTATTTCGTGTATTTTTATTGAGAGGTGGTATGAAATGTTTAGAAATAAAGTATTTTACATGACCTATGACAACGAGCCCCTTTATCATACCCTTTGCTCGCAAGGTATGCTTGGCCAGTTCAGATCAGTGTCTAGAAATTTTATGCTCAATATCGATATTTATGATCAATAAGTAAGTAAAAAAGTAAAATTTGCACGTAAGATGCAAAACCAACCGGAACTAAAAAAAACAAAAAAAAAACGGTTATTTGCATTTTTTTACGTATACTTGAGTTGCGATTAGCCGTGCTCCACCGTAGGTTTAATCTCATGATATACGTAGTTAATGAAATATCAAGGGAAACGTTACATGACGGGATTGATATACAGCGTAAAACGCACCACTCGAATGATCACTGTTTTAATATATACAATACATACATTGACAAAACAAAGTTTAACAACTCATACAAGATGATCACAGTTCTCACATTCAATTTCACATAAAAAATGAAAACAACAAAAAACTCCCGCACTGATCATCTTAACCTCTAATTTCTAGTCATTGACAAACCAACTAACCTTGATTAAGTGATTACTTTCTCAGTCTCCGTGCTTTCGAAACTCTCCCTGCAGCGGCTCCCTTTCTGGCACCACGAACAAGACTTTTAAATTGACCGCTCAGCTTATGCTGTTTTCTGAAAAATGAAACGAAAAGCTCTTCAAATCGCATCCCAATTTGGCATAATAACAATTATCAAGACATTTCCGCGACGAAACGGCGTCACAAATCGGTTTGAAGGGATAAAAGTCACAACTAAGCGCTTGGTTGGTTGGCACTACTGGAATTACAAAGTCTAGCCAGAAAAGTCCGTTACCTAATAGTTAGATCACGGGGAAAAACGGAAATAAAAAAATATTCAAAAAGAACACTAGAGTTTCAAATTCTCTGCTATAGCGACTCTCCTCTCAAGTTCTCTGGTTCGCAAAGCCGAAATAACGAGCGTCTACTGTAGAAAAGAACGATACTTAAAATTTCAACTGATACTTAAACCTAATATATAAGTCGAACGTAATGTGCGTAAAATTGCATGATTAAGATATGTGTGTTCTACCTTACGAGGGAAAAGAAAATTCGCCAAAATCAAAGAAATAGATTCTCACCTCTTATTGAGTGCACTCCTTCTGAGAGGCAGATATGCATACGGGTCGGGCTGGCCCTTCTTCTTGATATCTCCGTGCGCTTTACGTGCGGCGTACTGTTGGCCAACAGTGGCTGTCGAAGCTGTTGACCTCGCTCTTTGAGAGTAGCCGCTCTTTACACTTCGTGTGTCGTCTACCGAGCGATGAATACCCTTGCCGCCCGCTAGAAATTAACGGAAAAGGATATTAATCTTTGGGAAAGTCACTTCAGGGAGTTGAGTCCAACTCTGATACACCTACCTTGGTACTTTGACTTGGGTCCGACACTGCTTGCCCCATCAGCGCCTACACTGAGCTTCCGTTTACGTCCACCAGTCCCTGGTTTTGCGGCCTCTTTCTCGTCCATGCTTTCATCATCATCAGTATCGTCTGGACAGGGAACATTGAAATCAGTTCAGGTCATCAAGAGCTATTTAAAAGTCTTAAAATATTAGAAAAATCCTCACTAAGTCTAGGATTTTAAGTAACTTCAAAATTTTTCAATCAACTGGAAGTAATCATTCAAAACCCAGTAAAGACCATTTGGGGCTAATGAATGTGATTCAAAAGGCAACAGTGGCAATACATTTAAGCTCCTCCAGATCAAAGTCATTCAAGGTTATAAAATCGAACTTTTCCTAGAAAAAAGATAGTTCTTAAATCCGCAAAATATACCTGAATCCGATGTCACGGCATTTCGTTTTCGTTTCGGTTTGTCTTCGTCCTCGCTTTCACTACTACCATCAGCAATAATAAGTTTCCCATCAGCAGTAGTTTTGAAGCCATGGTCCCTCTTTTTCGGCTTAGGTTGTTGCTCACTTGATTTCCCCGGTTTCGTGGCTGAAAAAGACGACAGTTTACCAAGACTGATCCACAATTGCAGACACATAAAATTTTAACCAAAATTAAGTTGTCAATACAGTCGACATCAGGGTCGCCAACATAAATCTCTCGACGGAAATGCTAGCGACCTCTGATCTTCAACCCAAGATATACGCTAGAATATTCGCACATATCAAAACTTCAGATTAATCTGCTGAGAAAGACTAACCTGATATGCTGCTGATAGCAAGAGCATCAGCAAGATCCACGATATCTCCGGGTTGTTCTTGAATCCACGTCTGATCTTTCGCTTTCCGTTTCTGTTTGCCGGATGTGTTCTTTTCGGTCGAGTCCATGGGGACCTCGTCGTCGCTTTCGGCCAAGATTTCTTCGATGGATTTCGCTCGAGCTTTGACGACGAATTCTTGCTCCGCGTCACTGTCATCTTCAGCTGCGGCTTTTCTCGAGAGCTGTTCTTGCCGAACGCGCTTCTTCCTTGCATCCAGCTTCCGTAGATTTCGAAGTCGCTTCAACATCACTTCGTCGGATTTCGGAACTTGGCTTTCAACTGCCTCGCTGCCGAATTTGCGAATCATGCGCGACAGCATGTCTCTTGTTGTTTGGCGGAAGTTTCGCTTGCAGTCGTCGGTCATATTCACTAAAGTTTTAACCTGAAATCAGATTTTTTGGTGGAATAAATTTTATTGTGTTGAAAAAGAAAGCAAAGAGACGAAAAAAGAAGTAAAATGCATACGGAACCTCCAGAACTATTTAGGATTGTTCGATACCCCAATACGAATCATCTAAGTTCCAAGGTTATACTCACGATAGTTGGAAGGTATGGTCCGACGATTTCTGGAGGGAACGAATACACGAACTGTTTCAAGTAGCTCAAAGCTGAGCCACAGATTTCTCGAGTTGGAGAAATACCCAAAACGCTCACATTATCAATTAATAATTGTATCAAATCTTCAGGAAATTCCTCTGTAAAAAATAATTATTTGTTAGCAGATACCAGTAAATTTTTCTCCTATGGATGAAACGACATCACGAAACAAGAATAAGAAGCAATCCGGAACACATCCGCAGGACATCTCCAGATGTATGAAAACTTTGCCGGTCACTTCATAGAAATAGCTCGGATTCATCAAGCAGAATGCAAATCGTCTCTTGTCGCATAAGCTGATTTTAGGTGAATTACCAATCACATAATTAGAAAAAGATTAAGAGACGAAAACCGATCTTAATCATTTAGTACGCATGAAGAGAGCCCGTGAGTGAGTCATGAATTTTTCATACTCCCCAAGTTTCCATTCTAGCCGCCATGTTCCGGTCAACTTCTGAGATCATTTAACGGTGATGGGTACCTTTGAAGTGGTGTGTGATATCAGTAAGAGCTAGTAGAGTTGCGCTGACAAGACGAGGTGAGCCTGCCAAGCCGGGTAAAATAAGAGACAAGAACTCTCTCATGACCATGTCCTTGGAGGTGTCTTCGTCATCCATGACGTGCCATCGGATCATGGCGAGACCCATTTCGTGCAATAACGCGTACGCTGCTTGGCGGCACCGCTCGTTGATGTCTTTGCAACATAAAACGGCCTCCGGGGCAATTTGTTTCAAGAGATCGACCTTAGGCTCCGATAAGCGACGTACTATATGAATAAGGCAACGAAGTCGTGGCTGGAAAAAAAAGAAGAAAGTTTTACATAAAATACACGATATTTTATTAGACTATTTCGAGGAAAAAGTCCAATAATTAGCAAATCACTGAGAATAGAAACCGTAACTGACTCTACAATGCCTCAGTGAAACACTTTCCCCGCCCCGCCACATTTTAAAACTTACACCACGACTTGTCGTAGCGGACGTAGAAAGAGACTGCAGCAAGAGTTCTTGAATTTCATCCAAATATTTGTCGGTGAATTGAGAACAACCTTCGCTTTCGGTAGAACAAATGTCTTCCAAACACCTGAAACAGATTTTAAGTCATGGATGTTAACCGTTTCGAGAGAAGATTTCGCGATGAGGTTATGATCTTTACCTGTACGATTTCTTTTGATATTTAGCGTTTTTGCCTTCGGCGACGTTTTTCACACATAAGTCGTAGACTCTCTTAATATTATCTTCGTCTTGATAGATCAACATAGCTCTTAACAGATCTATAACGCTCTCGTAAGTGAATGTGTCCCCTGGACTAGCACTGACTTTCGCATAAGCCTTTTCGAAGAACTCACTAAGTAATTTCTTATCGGTGATAGACAAATAGACCTGTGAACAAAATAAACAGACGATCTCAGTTTTCAAAAACAAAAGCGAAACAAAAAACAAAAAATATATTTTTTTTAAAAAAAGTTTCTCTCTGCGTTTAATGAATAGAATCTGAAAAGACCGTCGATATATTAACGGTTTTCCAAAATTCACCTACCTTGATAGTTTCGAAGGCAGCCAACCGCTGCCCTTCCTCATCAGAAGTACCACTCGGCGTGGCGTACAAATTAAATAGAATAGGTAAAAAGTTTTTGGCGAAGCGAGATAATTCTTTCAGATCAGCTTCATGTGTAGGAGACTCGGGGTTTTCTTTAACGCAAAGAATCAGTTTCCGAAGAGAGGCCATCACGGAGAGTCGCAAGTCCTTCTTGTCGCTGATAACGGCACCAAGAGTTCTCGCGATGTGCTGGTGACAAACGAATCCTCATTAAGTGGAAAAGCTTCTACAAAGACATGAGAGCCGAATAGAAATACCTTGAAAGAGTCCTTGATGTCAGGAGGGTTGTTGCAGAAGCTCGGCAGAAGAGCCCACACTTGAGATTGGAGAAGATCAAAGCTTACAGCACCCACGTTGCTTTGCTTGGCTTTCAATTCCTCACTTCGTTTCCTACAATAATATCCACAGAATGTCTCAAAACTAACACAACGAAAATACAACGTAATTTACAACGTACATACGGGGGAGAGCAGCTTAAGACAACGAGGAATTTCCTGCTGCGAACGCGGGCACGGTGAGAAACTGGGATATTAAGGGTTATCAAGCGC
>Ga0058701_10004427_pt1 | contig 11409 bp, 8 predicted proteins | sample AgamicOrMae_FD_97039 | JGI IMG/M metagenome (GOLD analysis project Ga0058701, IMG submission 97039) | Agave microbial communities from Guanajuato, Mexico - Or.Ma.e | ecosystem: Host-associated > Plants > Phyllosphere > Phylloplane/Leaf | place: Guanajuato, Mexico | collected 2012-06-04 | reverse complement strand
AGTGCGAGGGGGTGGGCGGGTGGGGGGGGTGGAGGGGGAAGGGGGTGGGGGGGGGGAGGGGGGTGGGGAAAGGATATTCCATCTGATTACAGAAACGAAAGAAAGCAAGATGTAAATCCTTACAAGTTGCTCACCCCTTCTCACAACTCGGAATACGAAAGACCAAGTAGCTCTCACTTAACGTATTGCTATTCTTTTGTATGAAGCCGCAATTACTCTGTATTAGGCCATTAAGGATATTTGTACGTCCGTGGGTTTATGTTTATCACAGAGATGAGGGTAATAATATCTTGACACCTAGCTCAATCGTAGACCACGGTGTTTTTCTTTTTTTCGCGTTTTTTGCAGGCTGTTTCTAAGTTCCGACATCTAGCCCAGTCACTTTTAAGCATTTTTATCTTTTTTGCCAGGTTTTGTACAATATACTGTTTAAATAATAATATTTACTAACCGCTTGTCGCGAGCTCTTTCCAAAAGTAAGACTCTTCGATCGGTCTGTGATGACGTACGTTTTCAAGCTAACTCAAGAAAACTCGGCCCTTTTGGGGATTGCCTCAATGATTTTAAAGTGCGCAAAGTATAAACTGCGCTAAAATTAGACGCAAAACAAAAGCATATTCAAAGGTGAAATCGGCTGCAAGGACGCCGGAAAATATATTAAGAAAGGCTACCTTATCTATTATTATACGATGCAAATGGGCACTATATTTGGGTACCGAGCTTATCATTGGGCTTGACCATGGGCGGCCATGGGGTTGGCCATGGGGTCGGCCATGGCAGTGGCACGGGCAGGGCCAGGGTTGGGGCGACCTTGCGAGGCCGGCGGAGGGGGCGGGGCGATCGATGGGGGTGGGGGTGGGGGTGGGGCTGCCCATTGAGCGTTTAAGTGCTTGCCGACGGACTTCAGGGGGGGGGTCGCCACCCGCGGGGGAGGGGAGTCCACTTCATTCATGAAGGCAAACTCATTCACGAGCTGGACGACCCTCTAGGGCTTTGTCACCAAGGAATAATTTTCACTTGTTTGAAATGTCTTTATTAAGATCACTGCAGGAGTTGCACTCCTGCAGTTCTGTGTCCATGAAGAGCTAAACTTCGCACGATACTTGTTCACTTAGCCAAACTTACAGGAATGCGCTCAAGCGGGTGACATACTACTTGAAAGCATGCGACCAGTCCATACCCATACTTTTAAAGTACGCATTTACTACCTCATATCTTATGTTCTACCATAAAATCTTTCATCACATTCTTAAAATTTACGGTATAGCCTCGTGGGTAAGTTGCCCTGTGCGTCGCTTCGCTGTCGCTGAGCTCTTTGCTTTACTCGCTCGACCTCTTCAACGACGCACAGAAGAGGTTAAAAATGTAACCCTTTGAGGAGGTTTAAATTATTTGTCCCCGTGAAATCCAGGCGAGGCGGAGGCGGCGTTCCAGCAGCTCTCGCGTTGCGTTCCGTGCAAATATTTGACCCTGTTTTGGTTGATCTAGCGCTGATTCAGCCGGCTCGATAAATCGATTGTCTCTCTGTGGAATGCGGTGTTTGTTGCACCCCGTTTCGACCCGCTTCCACCTGTCTCCCACCTCGTTTCCAGCCGCTTCTACCCCGACCCTCTTGCCGCGTGTACTCGCTAAGGTCCTCGGCCCCGCTCGCAGACTGGTATGCGACTCTTAAAGTCTTTACGACTCGGGTATCGATTGCATTCCTTGCGCTGCTACCACTTGTGCCTTATTCGTTTGAAACTGTTTGAGAGGATTAACTGTTGAAGATAGCACCTGTTTTGGGTAAGGAGGGAAGACGAATTTCGGTCGGTTTTACATACCCCTTTTTTCTGAATATACTGTCAAAAACGTGACTTTTAATATTGAGAGATCTTGGAAATATCCCCGCAATTTTAAAACAGAGTTATTATTTTTTTAATTTATTTTACTTTTTTTTCTTGCTCTCTCAAAAATAAGTGAGAGCTCGCCAATTCTTTAAAGTGGAAATTTCGAAAGAAACGAACGCAATAACTAGTGACGGCGCCTTAAGGTTGCTAACGAATTATTGTGATATTCCTTCCCCGTTTATCCGCAGTTTATCCGTTTTGCGTATCTTAGAAGCAAATTGATACAAACTTTACCAAGAGGGGTGATTTTCGCTAAAAGGACCGAGTTCTCAGAATTCCAGAGAAAAACACGGAGTGCCCTCAGAGGCTTGGTCATCCCCTTCTCGGAACTCTGGAACGCGACCCCCCAAATTCGATCTTGTCCTTATACGGGCATCTCGCGCTGCGATGACGTCATTGGATGCTGTACCAGCGATTCCTGGAACTCGCTGTGACGTCATCGCCACGATGTCATCTCTCTCCCTCTCCCTGTGCAGATGCGCCATTCGCTACCCTTCTATTACTCACACCCCATCGAGGCAGCATCGCGCCGTAATACCCGACGGGTATCATAGTTTCCCCCAGCAAGCGTTCTCCACCGACAGGACTAGATATCAAATGTTTTAGTCTTAATAACCCATTCACACGTCTGCCGACTTTTTCATACCCAAAACCGTCATTACATTTCCGTTTTTCTAGATTGATTCTAGTCGAGGTTTTGAAAACTTACCCTGCCATCCCCTTGACTTTGAAGTTGATCTTTGATATAATAAGTTATCGTATCACATTTGCTAATGAGCGTCTTCTCGATAATTTTCAGTGACTAAGTAATAACGAATTGGAGAAATGGTTATGGGCCCTATTTTAGAGCTGTCCGGGGATCTTTTTATTTTCGAAGTGACTATTCACGCGCTACGCCATTCAAAATGTATTATGTTGGTTTCCGTGCGTTCGAGTCTTCTCCCATATAAAGTGCATTAGGTTGGTTTCCTTGCGTTCAAGTCTGCATAGGCGTGCGAATAGAAGTAACCTTTTATTTTTAGCGGGCTTAGTGACAATCGTATCCGCGCCTTATCGCACAAGGTAATCCCTGTCGTCCTGAGAGATATCACCGCCTCAGAGATCCCTCGTAATTTCTCACAAATGGTTAAGGTGGAGGAAGACTTTGAAGGACGTTCAAGGACTTTTCGAAGGATAACATTTGTTTATGTACCCCAAAAGGGATTCCCATGAGATCTTGAATTGGTCAAAGTAGCCTACGTTAAGTGCCTGAAGCTTTTCCAATACGTCGATCATGATTAACGCTTCATCTTCCTCGTTGGAGCGTTTTATTATCAATAAGCTTCGCGCAAAACTCGCAGGATGTGAGAATCTATCGCCCCTTTCTTTGTCAGAACCGAACGCTGCATTTAAGTTTGGTTCGTCCGTCTCACAAGAAGTTTTGCAATACTTTTGCAGCATTTAACTTTTTGACCGCACCAACAAGCGTCTAGTTCTTTGAGTCCGTTCCAAGGCTGGCCGTTTGCTTCTGCCAGTACAGAAAACGGACTCATTTTTATTGCTAGTTTTCATGTTTACTTCAGTGCGATTTTGTTACTCTAACTTAAAATAATTACTTTATGTCCAAAATGGCAGCTCTGTTAAGTCCTCCGTTATCGCGAATATAGGCCTAATGGCTGAATTAAACATCAGGCATTTCAAATATTTAGGTTGTTTTAACGAAAAAAAAGCAAAGAGAAAAAACGTGCATTACGAACTAGACGTTTTTTTTAACTATAGCGAAACCGACGTGTTAAATTTCTAAACTTCCGGAAACACTAAACAATATTTTGGAGGCATCGACTTAATGTCTTTGTTTACAACAAGTTTTTGTTGAGGAAAGTGTGGCACTATCTTTTCGGAGTATCGGCCGTTAGACCGGCCGTTACGTGTAACGGCCCTAACGAAAAGTGAGCTGAGCGCTTACTCCGACGGGGACGCTGTTTTCGGCGTTTGCCATTCAGCCGGCGGTTTGCAGTCAGTCCCCCGTTCCGCTCCGAGTCGGTCCCCGGTCCCCGGCTTAGTTTTCTCTGTCCATAATCTCTGGAATGTTATGTAATTTACGGACAACCCCTGAAAGCTTTACTTTGCTGCGGCCTCGCTCACTACCAAAAAGAAAAAAAAATAAGAAAAAATATCAGCAATGTTATCCCGTTACATTGTGTACTCTTAGCTCGTTTCTTCTTCGTATGTTCTTCTCGCATTTCCCTCTGCTCCCCTGGTACGTTTGTAGCGTGTGCAGTGCAGTGCATCTTAAGTTACCTCTCTAGTTTGAATAAGTGCGTTGAGTTGCAAGGTACGCGCGTGAATTAACAGTGCTCTGTGATGTTCTGTGGTGTGGTGTTCCCAGTGTCCGGAGGTGTTCTTGCGGGGTGTACCGGTACGCGTCGATCGGAATGAACTCGCCGAAAAGTTTTGGACGCCGGAGAAGTAAGAAATCATCTTCACTTTGGTTCAGACTTAACGCAAAATGAGGTTATGTTTTCTCGTATTTTTCGTATTTTTCTGGGACTTTGCGCGTGTTCGTACGATTTAGTTGAGTTTGAACGACTTCTGAGTTGAACTTCAGATTTTCGAACCGATCGACATTGTTCGCCTACTTTAGGAAAGGGTCAGTTAAGTAGTGGTTTTGGTTGTTAAAATCGATTAAGCTAGGTTTTAGTCAGGTAAGGTTTTCTTAAGTTATCAGTGAAGTGAGGTATTATTAAGCTAGGTTTCTATTAAGTTTGGGAAAGCTGGGTGCACTCTATATTTGAATCAATGAAATTCTCTGAGATTAAATAAAAATTCACTGAAATTTAGTCAATATAGCTCCATTGAAAAATTTCATTGGTGTTATATTGACTATGAAATTCGGTGAATTTTTAATGAATCTCAGAGTCTCTCACTGATTCAAATTTGGAGTGTGTGTATAATCCAGGTTTTTGGAAATTGGTTAAGGTTTAGAGTTAAATTAGATGAGGTCGAGTTAGGTTGGCTAGACAACGCTCATTGTTAGTTTCCATGCAGGGAGGGTGGGGGATGCCACGTGCAGAAATGTAATAAGTGAATGTTGAATAAGAAATGTGTGTAACGCACAAACGCGCTGGAACGCGCCTCCCTTAGTAGTAATCACGTGATGGCTTACCTGTCTAATAGTGAATTCTTGCTCTGGAAAGAGTATTTTTTCGCTCAAAATATCGCTACATTCTATGAGAGTGGAATTCACTCGTTAATATTTCTTTCACATGTTACGTTAGACGACGTCTAGCCTCGTTTAGTAACGTTTCAGTGTTCAAACTGTAACTTACGTCTGCATAACACAGTTTCTCGCCTCCCAATGCCGTTTCATACTTTTGATCGGTCAAACTGGAAACATGTTCAATCGTGTGGCCATTAACCTCCTAACGAACGGTAGTCTTATCATCTGTTCCGATTATGTCGCTGAATAGTACGAATTTTCAATACGATATTCAATTTGAGTCCAATAGTTTCTTTTTTGTCTCAAAATAACCCGTAATGATCACTAATTAGTGGCCTACAAGATTGTGTTTAAAAAACGTGCAGTCTGTCAGTTTTATGGTTCTATTTTGTCAGTTGCCGTGTCAGTGTCCGGGAAGTGAAAACTGTACGACTTGCTCTACTCTCCACAAGATTTGTCTGTAAACGTACAATAGAACCGTTCATGATAGTTTCTTACAAAAATTCATCGTCATTTGAATCGACCTATTTCACAATCTTTAATCCCTAAAAACCGACTGTTTTAGCGCGCTCTGAAGGGTCTGCCCAATACAAATTATTCGGAGGTTGAATTCGCTGTCCATTTTGTTCTACGTTACATCTTTCTTTATGTGTAGATATTACCGACTTAGAAGGGCATAGGTTTGGTGATTGTCGCTCCGCTGGGCGGAGAGAGAGTGGTCAAAGGTGGAACGCAGGTAGAAAGTCCGACCTTTGAGGTGGGAATCGCGGTCGCGGTCGCCTACCTTGTCGACGAGCTCCTTGTTGGCGTCCCTCTCCTTGGCGAGCTTCTCCCTCTCCCGGTGCAGCTGGGCGTCGAGCGCCCCCAGGTCGTGGCGCAGCGCGATGAGCTCGTTGCGCCGGTTCTCCGCCAGGGTGCTCTGCTCGGCGAGGCGCCGCTCGCGAGACGCGTCCCGCCGCGCAGCCTCCGCGCGCTCCGCCTCCAGCTCCTGCACCCAAAGTCACCAACGCCTCTCTTGAGATCACTTCCTAACTCCTCCCTCCTTTCAATTCTCAAAAATAGACAAAAACAGCCATGAAGACAATCATAAGCCAAAAAACAGCCATAAGGAACCTTTAAGGGCAGACAAAATGCCTGCCAAAGGCACGTAAAAGACATCAGCCAAAAGGAAAGTCGTAAGAAAGCTTACAGGCCAGACATAAGGCCTGCAAAAGGTAGACAAAAGACAGGCAAAAGGCAGAGAAATGTGGAGAAAAGGCAGAGAAAGGTGGACAAAAGGCAGAGAAAGGTGGACAAAAGGCAGAGAAAGGTGGTGAAAATGCAGAGAAAGGTGGACAATAGGCAGAGGAAGGCAGACAATAGTCAGAGAAAGGCAGACAAAAAGCAGAGAAAGGCAGACAAAAGGTAGCTTTAAGGCAGCTTAAAGGTGATTGAAAAGTTTAAAGGCGGTACAAAGAAGGTGTGAAGGCGATCAAGGGCAGTTTATAGGTGGTTGGAAGGCTGTCTAAGTACGGCTAACATGTGGTTCAAGAAGGCGGCTAAAGGTTGCTAAAACACAGGTCGTCCTTTTTGGGTGATTATGAAGTTTTCGAGCGCGGCTTTTGATTCATAGTATTGTTTCGGCTCGCAGCGTCTTCGTCGCTCAATTTTTGTCGAGGGTAATGACGTTTGAATTCGTAATCTTTTACTATGATGGCTTTTGATGTGATTTGGTCGATAAAAGCGCTATGTGGAAATGTAATGACGTAAAAACTTGCGCCGGCCATAATTCGAACAGTTTTGTGAAGTACCGTACGAGCAGACGAGTGAGAGGGTTGCTGAGTGAAGATGGAGACCCCGCACTCGCCGAGGCGCTCGCTCTCTAGGGCGGGATTTCCCCGAATGCACACGTGTTGTTAGACCCTAAAATGCACCAAACCAAACGAACCACTTTTGATCTAAACGTGACCTAGGCTCATTCTACTCACCTGTTACGAACTCTCTAAACGGCAAGCCCAACCTCCGAACCTGCATTTTCAAAGTGGTTAGGTTTATGTTTCCTAAAAAGCTATCTTTAAATCAGTTTGCATAAATTGTTGTTAATAAGAGTAGAGCGCAATGAGGCGGTCCAAGTTTTCGTGCACCGTAAGGTGTGTTATCGCGTTCATTTATTAAACTTGCGTGAACACACAACAGCTCGATAACCCCGACTTTGTAATAGCATATACTTGGAAAACCTTCTGACGTCACATTCACGAACCTTGCGCCCAAAATAGCTTTGTTGTCGTCTACTTTGGATGTCGCTCATTGTTGTGCAGCTATTTTAAGCGCGATCTTCCGAAGGGTTCCAGACGGTGATGCGCCCAGCTGGATTTCTATCAAATAGTTCTGCGAAAGGCTCCTGACGTCACGAATTCTCCCATAATATGCATCCTTTTTCTAATAAAAGCTCTGCTTGTCTAGTTTACCTGCGGTTGCCATTGTTACGTCGCTATTTTCGGGGCAACAATTTCCAGAATCGGTGTAGGCCAGTAGAACGTAGCACGTTACCGCGAGGGGGCGACTATAAATAACTCCGCGAGGGCATCCAAACGTGGATACTCTGGATTTATAGTGGATTCGCCACCCGCCACCCCCTGACTCACCGAAACTCATCTAGCTTAACCAAAGCTGACCTAACTAACCCTTTGTAAGGTTACCTTACCTTACTTTACCTCAACCCACGTGATAAACCTCAACTGATTTAACGTTACTTTGGTCTCCTTCAGACTTTACCGCCTTTCAACTTTTAAGTCGCAAACAAGCTACCTTAAAGGTACCTTTTGTCTGCCTTTCTCTGCCTCTTGTCCACATTTCTCTGCCTTGTGTCCACCTTTCTCTGCCTTTTGCCTGATTTTTGTCTGCCTTTTGTCTTCCTTTTTGTCCACCTTTTGTAGACCTTTTTTTCACCTACAGCCAGTTTTACATTACCAAGCGCACTCAAGGATCCGAAAAAAAAACCCTGATCCATTGGCGGGTATTCGAGAATTATCTAGTAATTTGTTAGGGGACCGTCGATAAATGATTGCAACTTGCCAATTTGAGCTCGTCCAGCTTTTTGTTGGCCAACTCGATGAGGGACCTGGCCTTAAGCAGCTCTGCGCTGGCTGCCGCCGCTCGCTTGCTCTCCGTGCCGTTTAGCTGGCGCAGCAACGCGATTTGTAGGCTCAGCTGGCTCACCTGGCTCACCTGCGAAGCGTTGCATCAAACATCTATTACGTCGATCATCCATACATTATGACGCTTGTTCAGCCTGGGGGCGGGGGGGGGCCCACCTGGTTGTTGAGTTGTTGGCTGCATCTGTCCGCGCGCGCCCGGCAGGTCCGCCACGCGCCCAGCATGAGCAGGAGCGCAGCGCGGAGCGCGGCGGGCCGCTGGGCGGCGCGAGGGTTGGCAGCCCCGGCGGCGTCGCGGTCGCTTGGGGGGCGGTTGGCATCCCTGCGCGCGGCCCCCTCTCCAGGCGCTTGCGTTCCCGCGGAGGGCGCGTTCGCCACCGCCGCGGCCAGTTTCATGGCGGGCCTCTGACGGAGCAGGTCCACTTGTGTTCGCAACAAAAGGCCGTGCTGGCTGCCGCCGCGGCGCCGCCTGAACAGTTCGAATCCGGATCAACGTCTTTTAGTGACGCAACATGCCGCACGGGATGCGAGTTTGAAATGTAAGGAGGCACTCGAGTGAAGCGACTTATTTCATCAGTTTTCGAGTCGTATCTGTGGTGCAAGCACCGATTCGACAAAGCTCATAAGATGCAAAAGGAGAAACTAAAGTGAACCAGATCAAAAACATGTCAAAAACACATTTTTTCAGAATTTCGGGTCAAACTCTCTGGTCACCTTCCTTTAATTTGTAAACACAACTTTTTATAATACACTGCGAGCACAAATAGGTTGAATCACGGATCATTAAGAAATAAAACAAGTAGTAGTTTCCAACAATAACATACGAAAAAGTTTGGCTGTTTTAGACTTCCTTGGACTTAGAAATCACTGCCTCTTTCTTCACAAAGAACTTACAAATTACATTCTGTTCACTTTAATATTGTGCTGTGAAATCGAAAGTTTGTATGTCTCTCTTGTAGAAGGTTTCTTTAATTCTTCTTTTCATACGATGTATGAGGCTTTGCGACGGTTAGGTACGATGAACCAAGTTTAGGTGCCCTGTGCCTCGCTTGGCTATCACTCGTCTCAGATTGGCATCTAGAAGTCAAGGAGATTTCTTTCAGTTTTATTACTTGGACAGAACATACCATTCAGAAAACTCAACCAATCAGATTTAACAGTTAACCTGCTTTTGAGGCGTCGCTATTCAGAAGGACTGCCCTCTTAAATAGAAAAGTTCTTTTAAAGTAAAACTGGTAAGAAGAAAGAATTGTTAGTGTGTGCTGGATTGAAAGAGCTCGGCAAGAGAATAAATCGTTATCACAACAGTAGTGTAGCAGCTGTTGTGTTTGCGTCATTTGCGGCCAGTGATTCTAATGGAATTCGCCTGTGCTTGTTCAGTGTGTCGTCCTGAGGGAGGACTTCAAGGATAACCACGAATTTTAGAAAATCCACAAAAAATGCATTGTGAGTATGATTCCGTACATTTTCTGTGTTTGCTTGCATCTCTTTGCTTTCGTAGAAATACTCTTTAGGACCTTTTTAATATTCACAGAAAACGCTCTCCAATGTGGCTAGAGTCCCTGTCTTTCATTGAATGGAATTTCCTCCCTTCTCGCCGCGAAGCAGCCCTAACGTTTCATTTAACGTAACTTAACGTTAACCGTAAACACCTTTCCCTGGCCTTATGAGACTTAACCCAACCTAGCCTGTGGAAACCTAACCTCGAGTAACCAATACCCTAATTTAAAGGTACCTCAAAGTAACCCAGTGAATTCTAACTTAACTTACCCTTACCTTCCCCTTCTTGTTTTGTTGGACTATCTCCAAAACCTTAAAAAAGCTTGTGAGAACTATTTGGATGCGCACTCATAGAGTAGGCAACCGGCATTACACAAATGCGAATCGTGTTGCCTGTACACTAACCGGGAAAATTCTATTCATGAAACTTGAGTAGTTTCTTACATTCATGAGCGGTACGTAAACATTTTGGCGTCGGACGATATTTGTGAATTTTTTCAAATTTACTTTCACCATTTTTTATCATTTGTTGACGAGAAATAAAAATTACAAAAAAAAATGAAGCCTACCTGATTCTTCTTGTACTTTTGCGGTATTGGAGGTATTTTTGTCTTTAGATAGGTACCAAAACAAACCGTTAAGAGACGAATACGACGTTGAAATTCGAAGAAAACTAGAAGACTTTCAACCATTAAAAAATGGGATTAATTGACTAACTGTAATCTTAAATTTTACATTTTGTAGCGTGTAAATAGTGAGTAATTTTAACCACTTTTTTATACGTATGCCCCGCTTGACCCTTATCCAATTATATAACTATTTTTTATTTATTTGTTTTATTTAATTTGCTGAAATAATTTTGCCTTAGCGAAGAGATTAAGCATACAGGGAACATGAGAGGAAAATCCACTAGAGGACACAAAAGATCGGCCACTTGACAAAATCTGCTATGATAACCTAGTTACCCTTTGAAACGGAATTATCGGATTAATTTTCCGATTCGATTTTATCGACATACAAATAGGCTTAACGGGAATTACGGGTCAAAATGTCACTAGAGATAACATCCCCACTCCCCACCAGAAACTACTTCATGATTTTTGCCGCAGCGGGAAATTTGACAAGTAGCGATTTACCCTCGTATCGGCTGTGTTAGTTTTATATCGGATTAAAAATAAAATATTGAAAAATTTTCATTTTAAAAGTACTGTAGATTCTTATTAGTTCTAATGACAAAACATAGAGAAAAGAAATGTTTTTTCTCGATCTGAGTACATTTTTGGCTAGCCTATGTAGAGGTATCGGTAATTTCAGAACCCCTAAACATTCACCAAATCATTAAAATATGCTACTCTCAACTCCCTTACATTTTCCGTACTCGACAAAAACAGTCTACTTGCGCAAGTTGAAATCCTCAAAGTTGCTTTAAGTAAAAAAAAAAAATTCTTTCAAAATACCATTTTGAGTTAAAATCGCGGAAATCGTCTAGAGCCAGTATTTTTTAGACGTCTGAAAGTTCAGGTAAAATACACTCATCAAAAAATTTAAAGGGTCTTTTCGAAGTTTCGCTGTCATTTTTGAACGAAAAGTCACAGAACGTTGAAAATCGGCATGAACGTAGATTGAAGCTTCAAGAAGATATCCCGAGATTTTCAAATTCGTAACTCAACCCCCCGGCGCTTGAGAGCGT
>Ga0058701_10004426_pt1 | contig 11410 bp, 9 predicted proteins | sample AgamicOrMae_FD_97039 | JGI IMG/M metagenome (GOLD analysis project Ga0058701, IMG submission 97039) | Agave microbial communities from Guanajuato, Mexico - Or.Ma.e | ecosystem: Host-associated > Plants > Phyllosphere > Phylloplane/Leaf | place: Guanajuato, Mexico | collected 2012-06-04 | reverse complement strand
ATGTTCGAAGCTCGGTTACCAAAACGGGTGGGCCTCTACCAGTTTGCAAAAACGGGTGCGAAGAGAGCCTAAAACAGGATTTTGTTTTTACTGTGAACAGGTATAGCATTCCCCAAAACGGGGGTTTTCGTTTTTACTGAGTGGTAGACTAACATTTCTTGCAGGGAGTGACCAAATATTAAGTTTTAAAATTGAAAAGAATTTTTCACTGAAATGGTGTAACACAGCGTTTTGATACCATAATTTATGTACTAAGATAAATCGGATTTGTTTTACAGGATAAATGAACGAATAACGATTTTTGTTGTTGTTTGCTCATCTGAAATAAACCCTAGAAAGTTTATTTATTTTTAATACTCTTAATAGGACATTCTCTTGATAGCTCTGATACAGATAATTTAACCTTAATACAACAATTTGCACATTTTTTCGTAAAAGCAAACGATCTTACATGAAAGTCTAAAAAATGAAATGTACAGAAAAAGTACTTTATTTTAATAAAGTATCAAAAAATAAAGAAGAAAGTATAGTACTAAAAGTGCTATGAGTACAAAAAGTACTATCAGTAACGTCACCCGCTTTAAAAATCTGGGAAATTGGTAATCATAACAATCCTGAATCTTACAAATGCTTGAAAAGTAAGTTTGAACGGGCACGGGGAGTAAGAGCACCAACGCTTAACATCAGAAAAATCGTCACTTTGACATTTCTTAGTTGTTTATTTGTTCCCCCGCAGCTTTGTCTAATCGTGGCACAGCCATTTGCACTCACATTCGCGCGTGCGAAAAGGGAATGATACAGTAAATACACTGGAATAAATAATAAACAAGAGGCAGGCACTGCATGTCGTGCCGCTGCCACATATGGCAACTTTTACATGATTATCCGCCCGCCACCAGAATAGGCCAGCGGTTGGACCCCCCACCCCTCGGTCCGCCTCCCCTCACGCCCCCTCTATTCAAATACAGTGACCCTCCAGGGAATAGTGAGTCCCTTTGACCAGGTTACTCTATGGGCTGCTATGGGTCGTGTCAAAGATTTGTAGAATCGATTATCACTGTAGTAGGTGTCAATAGGGGATGAGATCCCCAAGGGTCGTTTCGATTGACTTCTTTGGGGGGAGGGGGGTCGGACCGGGCGTGGTAATCGCTGGCCTTAGCGTAGCTTTCCTTCGCTTTGCGGGGTTGGCCTATAATTCGGTTTTAATAAAGTGTCGCGGTCGATCTAAACCAACACACGCGAGATCGAATAAAGACGAATAACAGCCCTGATTCCAGAGATCCATGAATTCTTCGTCGCTGAACATCGATTACTAAAAATTTCAGGTTGGATTTTACTCCCTCGTTCCACTCTTTGACATAGCGTCACTTAACGTAACCAAAGTTAACCTAAACGGTCACCAAGCGGTATTCTGACTTAACGTAGGTGTAATATAGCAGTCCTGGGAAATGAGAGAAATAGTGGCGCAAGCACTTAAATTCGATCTTGAGATCACCCAGCCTCGTAGACGTGTGTAGTCGATGGCTGACAAGTGATTTCCGTCTTTTGAATTTAGGTTGGCAACACTATTGACATCGACTGAAACGCAGGAGCATCTCTGTATCTAAATACATTAGTAGTACCAACACAAATTTGAAAAAAATGTTTACTCCATTTATGCCCTTGAATCCAAACTGTACACAACGGGGTGCAGTAGTTATCGAACTTCGTCTTCAATTTAGCATGGACTTCAGAGAGCGGACCCTGACCCTAGACAGTATCTCACAGTTCCTTTGACCTCAGCGAGCTTTCTAGCCTGACCTAATCAGCAGGAAAAATTTCGATAGGTTCAGTTGATGCGTAGCTCCGGAGTTTTGGAGAGGCTCTTAGAAATCGTAAACGTAAGAGAAGTTGGCCTTTTATAAGGTGTGAGCCGAGCACTCCTAGAGCATCCTGGGAACGGTGCAGCGAGAGGAGAGGAGAGGCGCTAGGCTGGAGGTCCGCGGAGGTCTTTGAGCTGGGCGCTGGCGGCGCTGGGCGCTGGCGCTGGACGATGGGACTGGGCCCGCCCCGCCCCGCAGCCAGACCCTCGCATCGGCGGCGACGGCGGACGGCCAAGCCGAGCAGCTGGATGCGGCTCGTGTCTTGGAAGGACCTTCACGGCGCGACGGGGGTTCTAAGGACCCTTGATTCCACGCAACGGGACCTGGACAATCAGCTGCTCCGCCAAGGGGAAACGTTGCTAGTTTTGTTTACCGATTTCGTCGTCGACCTGTTTCCACTCGAAATTTTATACCTCTTCCACGTTTTGGTGGCGATCGGAGCGAAGCACAGGACAACTAAACGTTGGCTCGCTTTAGAAGAGCTATCGGTGCACGACGACCATAAATAGGGACTGTTCCTAACTTCAGGTAAAAGTGCTCAAATACAAAATAGAGAGTGAATCTTTCTCATATGCGAGAAAAATGAGCATAAAAGCGAATAGGAAAATGACCATACTAGTAGCATTTGGTTACATAATTAGTTCTCACGGAACTGAAAACTTGGCTAAAATACGCAAAATATCACTTTGTGGGCGTGTATGTGTACCAAACATCCATTAGTGTCACAAAAGAGATTAATCGTCGGCTTATACGCACCTCAGGCCATAAGTTAGTAAGTTACAACTATTTTTCTTTCTTTTTTACAGGATTCCAAAAGTCCTTTGCTTGTTCATTCAAAAAACCGGAGACAACTCGACGCTGTCGAAGTATTGCTTCATTCCCCTTGTCCTTTCGACTCAAACCGCTTTGCGTTTTCTTGAGTGAATCTCTGAAACGGTGCTTTCAGGATTGTGTTTATTTATCTTTGATGTATCTTGATCAAGCATATGTACTTTTTCTAGGATGGCATGAACCTTCACCTTGAATATTAATTTAAAAAATAAACAAAAGAAGTGGGCAGCTGAAAAAAATGCAGAATCTGCTTGTTTTCTTTTCAAGAAAAATACACGTAAAAGTAAAAATGCAAAATCGCTCATTAAAGTTACGCAATTCAAACAATCCTCGTAAATTTTAATCTGTTCACCTCGAAGTTACAAAACTGTTTGAAAGAGAATTGAAAAAAACATTCAGACCTAAATTTACGAAATTTCAAACCTACTGACCCGGTTGAGAAGGGCTTAAATTCAAAAGAAGAGAGCTCGTAATATTAATGCCATATTAAAAATAACATTTGTGTACGGCTGAAATAAACATATCCATCGTATCTACTCGAAAAATATTAATAGGAAACGAGCCTTTTTTATGAAGTGTATGCCAAGTGGACATAATAAAGATTGAACCACTAAAAGAAGTTGGAACATAGACTCGCGCGACAGAGCTTTTAAAGAACAGGTAAAGATTCATTCCGATTCGCTTTTTATTAGCTTCCTGCCACTTCTAACCGGATATTTATTCTGAGTTCCTTTTAGTCACTCCATATTAATAATGTGTGAATGTCGGTATACATCTTCCGTCCTTCTCCCACCCACGTCTCCCGCGCGTCTCTCTCGCACATACTCGAATAACAGGGGGGCTTACAGTCGGTCCGAGAAAATCGTTAAATCAGAGATTAGAGTTAAAAAATATTCAGGAGCGGGAAATTTAAAAACTAGAAAACCGGTCTTGGAAGGATTAGACCCAAACACTCTTTTTCCGGAATGGAGGAAGTGACCCTGGAGTCACTTATTTTGCTTTTCTCCAAGTTTTGGATTAAAGTGGTCGTGTGAATAGGGATACGGCCCATGTTGCTGCAACTTTTTTCGGAAGTGTTATAAACACTCGATCTCGACTAGACGGAATAAGAGGGAACTGAGGAACACGACACCTAACCTACGCGGTAGTATGTCGTGATCCTCAAAACGTAATGAAGGGTTAGAAACAATGTAAAACGCAAATTAATGGAATGAAAACTTGAAAAATGAGAAAACATGTCTCAGCGAGAAGAGGTATGTAACACAAGGGGTAGGAAATCCAGTACCTCAAGTTACGTGTAAAATACTCGCCAGGTGAACGCCGATTGTTCTCGAAAAAAAATCGCGGTCATATTTGAAAAAAAAAGCTGGGAAATTTTGCATCACTGCATGGCAGAGGGTAAACCTTTCGATTTCTCAACCTTAAACGTGTTCCCGGCCATTTTGACAGATCATGACCGTAGGCCTGTCTTTTAGGGGGATCATCCGAGGGGTTGTTTGGGAAAGTCGGCCATAGTGACCCCCCTCCCCCCCAACTCCCCAGCGAATCCCAACACCTTCCCCACGAAGCTGAGGAAGGCCGGCTCGTTGCTGTATTACATATTATCTAGTACAAAGGGATACAGGGGTTCTGCCATCCATCTGTTTTTATTTTACGTTGACACCATGATGGCCGACTCTTAACAAATGTCGGATGAGAATTTTTTCTGGGAAGGAAGTGATGTTTGTTTCCGGTGGAAGTAGATAAGAATTGTTCAATAGTATAAAGACGTTGACTTGTCAATAAAGTTTATGACGAGAGTAACAGTATTTCAAGCATCTTTCCAATAAAAACTACAACGGATTTATCTTCCATGAGAATCCCTCGATGGCGGAAAAATGTTGGATATCCTCCATTGTTCGAGACGGTTCCGCCATAAAAACGGAATCGAAGTTAGAAAAATTATTTGATGAAAGACGATTTTTGTTCTCCTATAAGAAAAATAACCCTAAACAAAAACCATTTTTTGGTGAGTCAGAAAGCTCATACATCAGATGAACTCTGTCAACAGTGTTAACAAGAAATCGTCTCATGCACGTGTATATTCTTATTTCAAGATGAATTTTGTTTCTACCTCAGAGACGTTTGTCGATTTGTGAAAGCGCAACGGGGTAGATTTGTCCGTGAGAATCAGAGTGAGTAGAATGATTGTCACGTATATTTTGAACGGAAGTGACGTCTTCACCGGATGTATGTTTGGGAGTTGCCTGCTCTCTGTATTTCCATGTGAAAAGTGTAGCACTGTTCGCCGAGTTGGACGCCGCATGCTTAATGGTCGGCGTCACAACATTACACCAGCACACAACTCAAATCTACATTTTTTGGAAATAATAAGAGGCCTTTTCCACGAGAAATCTCTGAGGTACAACAAAAAATACTGATAAAATAACAAGAAAAAGTCGTAAATGACCGATTTTGTAAGAAGCGGATACGTTAAAAACGTTCACAATATTTTTAATCGTTCTTTTCAATCCGAAATTTAAGCATTTTTGCTTGATCTTTAGCTCAATCTCAATTTAGCTTGCTTCTTTGATTCAGGATTACTTTCACTAATTCAGGAATGTCATCACTGGTTCCAGAAACGTCTCAGCTATATTGAGGAATGTTCTTGTTATTTCCATGAGTAACAACACAATTTCTAAGAGCAACTATTCTGACGGCTCTTGTAACTATTCTTATGAGTCATCAAGCTATTCGCAGGGGTCTCCCTACTATTCCCTATAAGGGTATTCTAATATCCGCGGTTAATCATACAATCTTTAGAAATTTTCAAGGGCATTCTACGGATTCTTGCAAGCACGCAAAAGCTGCGGAAGAATCGGTCTACGACGACAAAGTGTGTCAAATGATTCTCGCTGGATTCATTGCAAGAATCGCTGGGCTCGAGAAACGCCAGCGCAGCTAAGAGACGCAACAAGCGTTCTCAACTATAATGAATAGAAGGCAAAACGAGGTTCTTCTAGCGCGTATGATAATAAATTCTCGCGAAACCATTTACAAGTTGTTTGGGCAGATTACAAGTCTGTTTTGTCGGAAATGGCAGCAGAACATGACAAGCACACGATACCAAAGGACGACACATAAGATGAATAAAGCGCCTCAAGATGAGTGGACTTGGGATGCGGTGACATCCAAACGGTGACGTTTTTATCGAATGGAAGATTAAAATGACTCGGATGTATACACTCTACATTTGAATCAGAGAGAGTCTGAGATTCAGTGAAAATTCACTGAATCGCAGAGACTCTCACTGATTTAAATTTAGTGTGTAGGTTTTGCAGGTGTTGGTTTAACCGCTTTCCGTACAAGAATGCTTATAAGTTTTGTTTTTTTTTTCTGATAATTTTTGACTTCTTTTAGGAAACGGTTGAGCGTAAGAAATTGCATTTTGGCCACAAGCACTTTTAAGGTTGCACTTTACAATGCACGAATTAATAAGTGATTTTCGTCTCAAGGAGATGATCGCAAAGGAGAAAAGGCGATTGGAAAAAGATCGAAAAGGGGAACGCATCTTCAAATAAGATTAAAGGGGCTTTTCAGCCAAATAACCTTAAACACGTTTCTACGGATTGGCGTAAAATTGGAAACATATTTATAAAGAGGCATTCGACTCAATAAAAAAAATCAGCGCGCAGAAATGTTATCTCGAGACAAGAAAAAACTTAAGAGAACGTTTTAAAATGCATTTTCCAAACTATTTACAATTTCGGGACTTAAGAGTTATAACATTTTTGGACTGATGTGAGCGTTTTGAATTCTTTACTGAATATAAGGTATGCGGTTTCCGGTCGAACAATAAACGAAGAAATAGGAAAATATCTCGACGCAATTTTCAAAACGGGTACGAGCAAGTATGTATGGGTCAAATAAGCATTACAGGAAAATCCTTGGAAAAAAATTTCAGTCATAACTAACAATAAAAATAAATGAATGCCACAGTCCATGCTTTAAATCGATTATTAAATCGATAAAAAGTCGTAAAGGAAGTTGGCTTTGAAAAATTACATCTTAAATGAAGTTTCATTTTTGTGCGGAACCCTGTGTGGAGTTCGAGTAAAATTAGGTCGAATTGAGCTATCAACGTTAAGGTTAGTATTTTGGGTTGGTCGCATCGTGGTCGATTAACCCACTACCGCCCAGCGATGCCGTTCGGCAACAGAAAAATTTATTTTATAGGGTCTTTTCTTTCCAGTATTGTCACAATTAAAAAAAATATCACCCCCTGGAAACCTGAAATTTGATAATTTAGGCATTTTTCACAGCTCTAAATTTCGTATTTTAAAGGAAATACTGTTCCAATTTCTCTTAAGCTAAATTTCACTCTAGATACTTTAGGCTGTTATGAGTTAAGGCTACGAGTTTCGTTTTGATCGCTCGGTTCGATCAAACCTTGATTAATGTTAAGACACAACTTTTCAACACCTTTTCAAGTCAAATGAAATGAGGTACATGACCCTTGCAAGTCGCGCGTCGATCGCTCGGGCTTTCCAAACGTCCACGTCAAAAAAGACAAATTCCTCATCTTTCGTCACAAGATTTGCCCCGTCATGTCTGCGCCACATCGCCACATCGTCGCGCAGCCCGCAGCGCAGCGCGCCACATTTGAGCTCCAGACATGGCGATCGCCTCACCTCTGTTCGCAGGTCACCCTATACATCTTCTCACGTGCCCTTCTTCCTTCCACAAGACAAATACGACCTCCTGTCAGATTCAACACTTTTCCACGCGACAACGAGCAACTAACTTCACTCGACCTCGCTACCCAGCCTTCCTTTAACACATTTGAATACATCTTAGGGATTTATCAAAATGTCAATACATCAATGAGCAAACAGATGACAGGCATCAAATTATCAATATCTGAATATGTGGCCAAAGAAAGCATGAGAAGTTTCATTTCCAAAGAGCTAGAAAAAATTTTGACTCTTTATTTATTATTATATTTTTTTATGAAATGCATTAAGTTTTTGCTTTGAGAAGTGTTTGGATCGCACTTTGACGGCTCTTCAAAACCGCATATCAAGGGCAGATTTTAGTTATATTAGTATTTCAGTAGGGTTATGTCAAAAACAGACCGACATTGTTAGAATGAATGAAACTCTAAAATAGCTGATCAATATCAACCTCTTTGCTACTATTCCACCGTAGAAAGCTTCCATAGCTACAAATATTCAGCTGACCATTCTAAAAAAATTAACTTTCACAGATGAATTTTAATATGTTTTAGATAAAAATCATTTGTTTACTATCCGAAAAAGACTTTCCATACAGTTCATTTTTTAAATAAAATGGTGAAAAAATAGCCATGAAAATGAAAATCAAATTTCAAAGCTGACAAGGAACAAGCAGAAGATCAAAATCAGCTAGACCAAAAACAGATAAGAATTATAATTCAGAATTTTTGTGTTACGCGGGCCGAGCGAACTTTGAATATTTCTTATCGCTCAATCTTCACAATCAGTTGCTTTCACTTGAAAACTAAAGGAAAAAAGTTCTGCAACAGTGTTAAATGGATTTAATACAGTAGTCTTAAGTGGTTGAGATTAGCTCGGATTTTCTGCTATAAAACTCGTCGAGCTGTAAGTAAACATAAAGTAGACTTTGGCATGTGTACAAAATTTAACGGCTGGCTGAAAGAATCAGACAAGCTTTTTGCTAGCTTTTTTTGTTTGGTATTTTAGTTAAGTAGCCTTTGACGTCCTACCAGTACCGTGTTGCCAGATTTCCTTCCCCTCTCTAATCTGAACGCAGACTAATTTAATATAGCCGAGTGCGAAATCTCACATATGGGTTGCTCATTTCGTGTGCAATCCATAAATGCTTGGTTATCTCTATTGGCACTGGAGTTAGCCGGAGTAACGTTGGACAAAATCCTAAGATCTTGCAACACAGGTTGAAGGACAATCGGCAGTTGGTGAGGTAATGACCAGCCTTAATGACAGAAGGCAACTAAACATACCGACCGAAGCAAAAGAACGTTTAAACTCATGCAGGATAAGTGTTGGTGGTGTAGACGATGATTCTAAAGAGATGATATAGGAGGATGTGAAACATTGCCTTTAGCACGAAGGATGAAGTCATGATCTCCTGGATGAGATAGAAGCCAAGCTAGGTAATTCAACAGGACGAGGGTATGATGAGGGATGAGATAAGGCGATGCAGGATATGAATGGCAATGCAGGGGGCAGGAAAGAGGTCTGCCCGCCCGATGATGTATGAAACAATTCTGGACAGGAACGACGGCAACGCATCTCGTGCTATGATTTGCGCGATGGGATTTCAGTCCAGGAGATGGTCATCTTGAGTGTACAATCGAGTCCAAAAGTCCTCTTTTATATCTTAAGGGATCGTGTACAAAGGTGACACAACTTTTTTTTTATTTCAAGTTTGTGAGAGATAATCATTTAAGGTTAAAGAGATTGGACGATTACTTAAAAGCCGTTCAAAATAATGAAAGTTGGCTGACGAATTTCTTGCCTTTCCGCATCTCTTGGTAATGGTTGGACGACAGCGGAATAAAAAGGAAATAGAATAAATAATGTCGAAAAGATAGTGAAAGAATATTGGTCTGAAAAACAAACGGATTAGTGAGGGTCACCTGTCAGGCTGATCCGAAGCGGGCTACATCAGTTTGATTGCACCATTTTGAAGTCAAGTCTATATTTGACATCTGAAGTCGAAAAACGAACTCCACTTGAAAGGACGTCTGCTCCAAAAGTTCTTGGAATGTAAGCGCTATTTCAACAATATAGCTGTCAACGAATTTAGGCTTATATCAACGTGTGACTTCTCGGCCAACTGTTTGACCTCATACGGCTCAAGTCGCGGGTCTGGAGAGAAAAATGATACGGTATCAAAGGGCGATACCGAGAAGGATGGAAAGTGCAATAAAACCACCGTCATCCCCAACAACCCATATTTTAGAATGGTTTAATTCATTCTCCAACACCTTTTTCCTCTTCCTCTAACTCTTCCAACCCCACCTAACCAAACCAACTGAGGGCAATATCTTACTAAATCCCCGCCTACATGACTTCTTACTTCATACCCTGCGATTCTTGCTTTCCTGCTTTAAATCTTCCCTGCCTATACCTCCAACCTCTCCCTCCTTCTCAGGTTCCTACTACTTGTAAACTTCCCTCCTTCCTGATGTCTCCTCACCCTGCTTTTCCCTACAACCAGACTCTCCGCTCCTTCGCCATACTCCTCCCTTATTCTGCGATGATCTTCACCCTCCCTCCTCCTCCTTCATTATCCTGGAATAGTCCTTCTTCTCCTCCCTACTCCAGTCTTGCTTTTACCAATATGCTGCCTACTCATCCTCGCCCTACTAAAATCTTCCTCCTCATCCCCTCTTCTCCTGCTTCTTCCCTCAACCCCATCCTCCAATTCCTCCTCGCAGACCTTGTCAATTCCTCCTCCGATCCTGAGAACATGCAATCGAATCAAGTTCCCAACAGTAAGGCGCAATAGTGCAGGTGTGAATGTGTTGGTGCGCCATGTGTAAACATTTATGACAGGCCGTGAATACAATACAAAGCTCCGACTGGCCGTCCGTCCGGACCGTTTTGTTTTCATAGGCATTGTTGAACGCATCCACGTTCGCCGAGACGGGAAAAAGAGCAATGACTGGGCTGGACCAAAGGCTCCTCTCATTCTCATTGGATGGACCGACATTTGATTCGCACTTTAATTATTAATAGTAAGCGATATTTAACGAGCCGACGAACACCGCTTTTCTCGATTTCCTTAAACACCTCGACACTTCATCACTGATCTAGGCCTATATTCCAACAAATTCTGCGTTATTCACTGACGAAATTGCTTTGGGTAAACCTGAAACAACGCACTATTTTTTTAAAGTTTGTTTACAAGATGCACATCAAGATGGGTCTGCTAGGCCTGGATCTATACTTTTACTATAAGCGACAGACAACAGAGAAGTTTTGCGAGAGGTTTTGATAGTACTGTCGATAGGACTGTCAAAGTGATTCGGTTCTTATTTAAGAAACTTACTTAGTCCATCTTGCCAACTTCATATTAATTATGAAAGAAAATAATAACAGTGGAAGCAAGCATTTTGGCATTGTCAGACACTGACCATATTCTCGGTTGAATACCTCAATCATAACTTGCGAAAATTGTAGCGAAAGAACAAAGGAACGAAAAGTATTTCTCGCAGGTAGACGACGCATTTTTTTTCGAACGGGTGAGTGCCAACGGGGAGCTGACAATTGATAATGTGGCTCACAAGCGGAGTGCCTAGACAGTTTTGACAGCTGTGTGATACTCTCCCGTATGATAAATCATGTTTTAAGTTTGTACCAGATCGACCGCGAGTATACCGTTCGGATGCTTTATACAGAAGCTACTGGTAGGGTCCGAAATGATCCTTGATCAAGGTACAACTTGCATATCTTTTTGATTTTGAGCACGGAATGTGAAAGACTCAAAATTACTGTCTTAAAATTATGACATGAAAGCTACAAAAAATGAAGATACACTTCATACGAAAGAAAAAATAATTTTACGAACAAGTGGTTTAGCGGAAAAAATAGTGAGGATGCCTTTTTTTTACAGAGAACTAAAAGATTCTATACAGTGCCGATATTCGGCAAGGGCGCTAAAAAGACCAAAAGATTTCTAAATTGAATCGATATGTACCTTCTTTGGGGTGT
>Ga0058701_10004425_pt1 | contig 11410 bp, 6 predicted proteins | sample AgamicOrMae_FD_97039 | JGI IMG/M metagenome (GOLD analysis project Ga0058701, IMG submission 97039) | Agave microbial communities from Guanajuato, Mexico - Or.Ma.e | ecosystem: Host-associated > Plants > Phyllosphere > Phylloplane/Leaf | place: Guanajuato, Mexico | collected 2012-06-04 | reverse complement strand
CTTAGGTTAGATTTCATTGTTCACAGTAAAAACTAACTCTGTTTTAGGAAGTCCCGTATGGTTTGGGTTTTGTATAGGAAAAACAAAGGAAGAACGTAATTTTCAAAACCCCATCAACAACTTATGAAAAGGCCTCAAGACCTCGCTTTTGGTTTGTTATTGACCGAGGTATCTTACCAAAAAATCCAGAAATAACAAAATAACGCTCATCGCCTGTTTTGTCGTCGTATCTGAAAAGTGTGGGCCCTCCTGAAACAGGGATAATGCTTACCGTATTCGGGGCATATGTTCTACGCTCATATTATAAAAACTGTTGGAACTTTGATTTTTGCAATTTTGAAACCTTTCAATCTTATGAATTGACGATGAGGTCTTAGTTAAAAGGATTAGCTGTTTTTGGGAGTTTGTTTTGGGGGGTAGTGAAATCAAAACGGGGGTAGTACGTATTTTGATTATTCTTCTATATACCTATGTTGAGCGATATGATTCAAAAGGTCTCTGCGAGAGCTTTCCATTATTCCCTATCCAAAACAGCCAATAGAACTCCCTAAAATGTGTTCCGTTAGTACTCTGGTGCCTCGATCGTTACGCATGACTCGTCGGTGTGGAAGATCGGTTCGCCCCCATGAAGCGTATCATTGTAGTCCGCTTGGAACGTCATTCTTTGGCAAGGCAGGCGCAGGGGGCCTTGAGTGACTTTGAGCCCAAGTTTAGTTGGAGAGGCTCTACCGTCTGCGGGCCGAGATGAGAGCCTTGTCTTATCCGCCCGCAGCCCGCAAGACTCGGAATCCGATAGTTCGGAAGACGTGCTTTGCTCGGGTAATGAGAAAAGTGTGCGACGATATTGAAAAGGTCGCGCGAGGTCGGACCGACCGCACCTGGTCTGGTTGCCCCGCAGGCAACGCGCGCTACGAGATGAGCTCGCGATTTCTCATACTCCAATCAGCCCTGTCAGTTGCTTTTACCGAGTTTAATCTCCTTTTCTCTGGTTTGTTGTTTCTGGTAAGATACGAAATGGTGCTGTCTACTCACTGTGAGTTATCTTTCGCAATAGCTCCTGGCTCTATTCGTTTACGGAAAATATTGCTTACTTACAGTTTAGCATTAGATTAGTCTTTGAAAAAGACGCCAACGTAACTTTAGCCAGCATCTCACTAGAAATGTAGCGCCTCTTAATGGGCATGAAAGTATGAAGAATAGAGTTATATTGGGAAACAGCAAACAGTCGTATAAAGACTAAATCACAGCTCAGAACCGCGGTAGTCTTCCGAGACTTCAAAAAGCTTCACTACGTTAAATGATTTTGCATTATTTGGCCGTAGAATGCGCCTGTCTAAGGTGACTTATAGGGACAGTTTCATATTGTTGCTCAAGGACCATAAAGACCTATGCTTCCAGATTTCATGAGTTTGCCATTGTGGCTTTTTCATAACACAGAGAGGTTTAGCCTAGTTAATAATTATGTAGATATTGCCCCCAAGATGGACATTTTCAAATGTACTAACCTATCACAGAAGTCGTTGCGCTTATGTGTATATCGTCCCGTGACGGACTTTGTCCCAAATTAAAACTGTCCCGCTTGCAGTACTCTTCCCCTTGTGTCAATGCCCTCCGGGTTAACATATTGCGAAGTCCTTTCGCTCCCTCTCCATATGATTGGGAATTCAAAACTTGCCCGAACGACATTTTTAAAAAATTATTTATCTTTTTTGGGGCGCCGTTGGCACGTACGCAGTGGTAATTGTTTGTGAAGTATGGACCAGACGTATCCGCCCGCCAATCGTTCTTTCCGTTTTCGCTATAGAGTGCAGGAGATTGCGCCTTTGTGCTTCAACAAACTATGCCGAGCCTTGTGCCCTGTGCAGCACAGCATTTATCGCGGGCGGAACTCGCTCATTTTTGACGTGCGTTTTGCTTCCCCTGTTTCCCGGTCCAATTAATAACCCGATGAAATAGCGAGGGGCAAACGTTGGCCCTGTGTACTTTAGGCCTCAGATCCGCGCGTTTCTACAGCGGAAGAGACGCTCGTACAGGGCGTAACTGCAGAGAATACTTAAAATTCCCCGTGGATGACACCAAAGGCGTGAATTTCGATATGGGGTACTTGGGTCGCAAATGTCGGGAACAGCCCTAAAATGGGTCGTAAAAGCTGAGATTTCACGTCATACCTAGAGCTGTCTGGCTCGTTGTCTCCTACGCGCACTGAAAGCTTTCGAAGCTAAAAAGAGTATTGTACCAGTGTGGCTCCGGGTCTGCGTGAGTAACTCATGCGTCAAGGATCACAGGTTCGAGTCGCAGTTTTGTCTCAAGTTTTGTATTTTCTGTTTTGGCCTTTTTTTGTGTATTTTCAGTAACCTTTTTGATAAGGTGCCGTGTGCCTCGCTCCGCTTATCTTTACGTCGCTAAGTTGAACGCCTGGCGTGAGAAATTCCAGCTTTCAAATTCTTGTTAGACTCGGATTGTCTCAAAAATATTCAACAGGAAGGACTCCGAACGCTTTCCATTCTTGAGAACAATGTTGTGTCGATTTCTGAGGGAGGTTGTTTTGTTTCGCATTTGTTGCTTCTTGTAATTGCTCCACCTTTAATAAGAAGGCCATCGCCGCGACGCGGTCGGCAATGGCGCCCTCAAAGCGATTGCGGCCTTTGTGAAATGTGACGCCGCGTCATCGCACTGATTGAAGGGATAACGTTTGTTTCACCTAGTTTGGTGACCCTTGCAATAGAACTTTTTTTTCTAGACGTTCGATATTCAACCGATCTTTTGGGAAATCGTTGCAGATTTGACCATCCCATTTATCCAGTGAAATTCGCCTATGTTTGAGCTCAATATATTTGATGTAACTTAGATCTTGTGTGATATGGATCAGCTGCGATTTTTCCCCATTACCACAGCTTTTCGTGTCAAAGATGCAGCTTTATGGTAAAATTGAAGAATGGCCGTAGTGATGAAGTGTGTCGGCGTATTTGAAACGTGTTTCGTGTTCGTGTACGGCATACTTGAAGCGAATGAGCGAGAAACGAAAATCGAAGCCGTCCGCAACAAAAACAAAGCAGAAAAGACTCCAACTTGAATGAACACAAAACCGGCCTCGCTCCATTGATTTGCCCATATTTGATTTGCCAATCTTTGATTTGCCCATTTTTTATTTTTTGCTCATCTTTGATTTGCCAATCTTTGATTCGCCACTCTTTGATTCGCCAATCTTAGATTTGCCAATCTTTGATTTGCCCATTTTTTATTTTTTGCTCATGTTTGATTTGCCAATCTTTGATTTGCCCATTTTTAATATTTTGCTCATCTTTGATTTGCCAATCTTTTGTTAGTTTGCTGATATTTTGGTTTGCAATAACTTCTGTTTTCTAAACTCGGTTTTCTAGACAGCGATTTTCTTTGCTTCGGTTGCCAATCTTTCGTTTGTCAATCTTCGGTTTACCTGAACTTTTGTTTTTCGAACATGTGCTCGTCAAACTGTAATTCGCTAAACTTGCTGCATTGCAATCTTTTTTGTCGAGTATTTTGGCCAAGTGCAGAAAATTTCCCTTCTCTCACACTCGTTATCGCTCGCCGGGTGTCTATGCGGGTTTTTCCGACACTATTTGCGGCAAATCCTCTGCGTGTCGGTTGAGCATAATCGCGTGGGTGCCGCTTAAGATGAATAAAAGATGGCATCCCCGTTGGGGGAGGGTAGAGAGACTCCGATTTCATCGCGCAAATTGGCGGCTGTGAATTCAAATATTTGTTGCGGGTTCCGCCGTATAAATCGCGAGTGACGCCCCCCCCCCCCGGCCTTCCATTTTTCGCGATGAGATTTTTTATGATTTTGCTCCATTTTTTTCTCTCGTCTCCTTTTTGTCTGAGCTATCACGGATTTATTCGTCACTGCGGAAGAACCAATCATCTTTTTTTTAAATACATATTTCTCAATATTTTTTTTTTTGTAGACGGTGCACTGTGAAATTTAAGAAGTTGCATTTTCGACATCTCGAGTTTTGCCTTTTCGGCCGTTAAAATCGAACGGAGTGAGGGTTATACCTTAAATGTAAAGTAAGTTAGTTGATGTACGCTTGGTTCGCGGTAGAGTGACTCCATTTTTATCAAACTGAGTGAACTCGGGCTCGCTGACTGAAGAACTGGTGTTGTCAGTAATGGGAGCGAATAAATTATCCACTTTAACATGGGTGTGCTCGAATTTTTATACGTCTTATCTCGCGTGCGGGGTATGGGGCCCATAACCTGTTGACAATGCCGGGGCGTGGAACTGAGTGTTAAGATGGGTGTTGCGAAATTCATGAAAGGAATATGCATTGATGGTGTCAAACTGAAATGGCCTCTCTAGTGTGGAGTCTAATGAATGGACCCTGCTTGTTGTTGCCATCTTTCGCGACGCCGTCACTTTTAAACGCAGTTATCTTCTTAACCGATGAAGATAACTCAATAATCAATCCCATTTGTTGCGTTGCTCTGAGCAACGCTGACGAACTGCAGTTCGTCAGCGATCCAAAACATACCCAACTTGCCTGGTTATCTCCAGTGGATTTCATGTTAACCGCGGTCTAAAATTACGAAATTTGGCAACACTGAAGGTGGCAGTGCTGAAGAGGTCCCACGGAAGTATCGCTGGCCAGCTCGGGCATCGCCTCGCAGCGGGAGGGAGTGGGACAGAACGATCGCGGTGTGTTCTTGTGGCGTGATGTATGAGGACAACGTAATCCACTTGAGGACCGAGAACCGCTTTAATTGAGGTCGCTTCGCTATTTTTACTTTTTTTTGCCAGTACGCGTTTGTTGGCAATGCCTTATTCTTTGAGATAAGCCGTTTGGGATGCCGCGCGGCATGCACTGGAGCCGTGTTCTTTTGAAGGTACCGTACGTTTTTCGTCGGCGCGCGGCATCGTAAAAAAACTTCCATAGCTTGCCATTTGTCTGACTGGTAGACTGACACCTCGTGTCCTTTGATATTGCAAGCTTCACGTATAATAAACCTCATGTTGTTGCTCCAACAATGTCAGTACTCGGACTAGTAAAACATCCCTTTTTATTACTGAGCATACTTCCGTCTTGAAGGTAAAAAAGCGCGCTCTTTTACACTGCCCGCGGGCAAGTGGATTATTATTTTAACGATAATTTTACGATAATCTTATCAATTATATTGATTAAAGGCCCCGTCAAGGGCTCTCAATTTACATAGTTTCTTACAATTGTAAGAGGTATCTTTAAAAATAACGAAATCTGAGAACGACATGAAACCGAAATTCAGTGAATATTTGGACTGAAATTTTTCTAGACCGATGAGTTGTCTTTGCATCGGAAATTAAGGTTTTCTTTTGACAGTAGGTCTTCTCATGTTCTACTCTTAAGACTACCTAAAACGGGGCTTGTTTTGTTAAGTTACTACAGCAACTAAGTGTAAGTGTTGTTCAACGCTCTCTTTAATAGCGCAGAAAACGCATTTAGCAGCGATTTAGCTACAGGTCTTGCCAGATCAGTCCAGCAATCACGTATGTCCTCTCAGGAATCGAGCAGCTGTAATTGTCCTCAGAGCAAACACACTAGCGAGATATTGTTCTCATAGCAATTCAGCTAATGATTGCGAGCAATCCAGCAACAATTTTTGTCCTTGAAACACTCCAGCAAGCATTACACAGTATTTGAGTTATCTAGCAAGCACGCATATTGTCCGCACAGCAATGTAGCGAACAAGATTAACCAGTAACCATTTTGCTCCAAGAACAATCACGTACCATCCTTGTCCTTCGAGCAATCTTGCAACAGTTTTAGTCCTCACTAAACCAGCAACAGTTCGAGCTCTCAGAACACGCCAGTAACCGTCTTGTCCTCACAGCTTAAGCATTCTATGTGATGTTGGAGCAAGTCGGACGATCCAGCGATGAATGCGGTGACAGTTCAGTTGATGTTACAGTATGTTTTTGCGGTCCGCATTCCGTAGTTTTTGGTAGTCTGTTGATCCGGCGCTTGAGCTCGGACAAATGTTCTGCGGTTGGGCCATTTCGCTCGCGTCTCATCTCGCCCCGCGTCCCGCCTCGCCCCTCGCCCGGGACTCATCCTGCATCGCAGCCCGTCTCGCCCGGACATGTCTCGAGCGAGCTCAACACTAATGGTTATTCGTTTCGTTACGGAGCGTGGAAAGGGAAGTTAGATGATGCATCTAATTTTGACATGAGACGTTCGTATTTCTGACATTAATTTTATTTTGCCTCTTCTGAAAAATGAGCACTCATCAGCCTTTTCAACTTCTCTCTTTTCTGTACTATTTAATGTAGCCGCGTTATTTTCTCCTCAAATCAGTCGTTTTGCCAAATTAGCTCGGATTATCTTCCTAATAACCTCTAGGTTTTATGGAAAACACAGAAGTGCAGTTTTGAGTCTTACTACCTTTATATTAACCGATGACAGCCCAAAGTATTTGGAGTGAAATTCAGCTCAAAAGAAATTGGTAGCATTTTATCCATTCCTCGCAGCTTTAAGCTTTGGAAAATGCCTACATAATTAAATTTCGGGTTTCCAGAGGGGTGATATTTTTTAAATTGTGACAATACTGAACTGAAAAGATCCTCTAAAATAAATATTTCTGTTGCCGAACGGCATCGCTGGGCAGTAGTGGGTTAAGTGAAGAATATCAACAATACTATTTTGTGAAGGGATGCAATATGCGGCGACTTAAAAAAAATCTATTCCCGCGAAAAGCAAAATGTCAGGGTGAAAGGTCCGTTAAATGAAAGCGAGCGTAATTTTTAGGAGCCGAGTGGTTGTAACAAAGTGTAAAATGGCGCGAGTCACGGCAGGCTGCGGTAAAACAAAGAAAGTAAAAAATATTCAATCGCCTTGTGAAGGAATGAAATGGCAATGGCGTAATGAGCGATTAAATGTCTGTCGTATTCTCAGTAACTACGCTTTTGTCTCGAGATCCGCGGTTAATTAATGGTGTGAAGCCATTATGGCTACTCGTCGCGGGCAGTTAACCTTGTTTAATCCCCCTTTTGATTTGTGATTCGTCACTAACGGTGTCGGCTTGCCTGGCTACTAATGGGGTTGTGTACCACGAGTGGCTCTGTTGCACTCGCAAGGTACTCTAACGACCGCACTTACCCGGTCAATCTTGCCGTACTTCGGATCAGTTTCCATGCCCCCTGTATTGAAGGTCGGATTTCCCTTCTCTAAGCAGCTTGTTCAATCCTTCGGTGGGCTACATCACGAGCATTAACGACCTACATCTACGTAGGTTAGGTTAACTTAGGTTACGCTCTGTACATTGTGCCAAACTTCGCTCGGAAGTTCGTTACTGTGCTAGGCAGTACAAATTGACCCTTGTTTTATATAGTCCCATACCTGTTTTAGGTACTCTGTACTGCTCCACTCGGCAATCGTTTTAGATTAACCCAGGTTAGGTTTATAGTACCTAAGTTAACCTGGGTAATGTTAAAAGTACCAAGGTTAACCTAGGTAAGCTTCATAGCACCCAGGTTTACCTAGGTTAGGTTTGTAGTACCTAAGTTAACCTAGGTTAGGGTTATAGTACCTAGGTTAACCTGGGCTATGTTTAGAATACCAAGATTAACCTAGGTAAGCTTTATAGCACCCAGGTTTACCTAGGTTAGGTTTGTAGTACCTAAGTTAACCTAGGTTAGGTTTGTAACACACAAGATAACCCAGGTTAGGTTTAAAGTTCCCAGGTTTTGCAAGGCCATACTGTAAGCATCCCTGTCACGCTTTGCGCGGCATATGGCTACGGAAAGTGGATCACAAACGTGAAAGAAAATAACTTTAATTTTCAGTGCCACGGCCGTCCCGTCGATTACCGCGCTTATCTCTCTTCAACTTCCGCTTGTGTTATTTTCGTGGACATGTCCCGTTTTGGGTGACCGAGAAAGACGTCTTAGTCGATTGGAAATTGTCTAGTCTGATCCGCCAGGAAGTGATCTACTGCACCCTTTTAATATTGAAGACACTTGTTGAGTTGGGCGTATATCGCCGCGGCTGCACCGAATGAAGGATCAAATATCATTTGTAGATATTTGTACTGAGTGAAGAGCTCTCATCCAAGCGAAAGCATCCACTTGCTGCACGCTACATTAGCTTCGGTGGACATTGACAAAATAGTCGAGCAGCTTAACTTGGACGTGTGGCATATACGCGCTTCCCGACTGTACTCAAGGTTTCTCACAGTATCCCTGCATTCGGAAGCGGCGTTAAAAGTGGGACATTAATGGTTGACTTCTTGTCTTCAACCATCCGCAAAAATATCTCTTCGGGAACGTTATGGTATTCCTCGGCATTTTCTATACAAATCCACCGGGGTTCGTCCGTCCATTGCATTAGGACCAGTGTTGCCAGATTTTCGGGATTTTGTAAGTTTTAACCACGGTTAACTTAATAACCATTGGAGATGACCCAAAGACGGCTCTCAAACAATGCAAACATGGGATTGATCAATTTCCTTATCGGTCAAAATTTTAGTCGCGTCTAAATTTGACGGAGTTGTGATATCTGGCAACACTGATTAGGGCTACCGTCATAAATAAGGTTCGCAGGTTAGGCGCCTTGTGCCTTGCTTCGGCCATGCCACTTTCGTCTCGGGGGCTGCGGCAGCCAAGAAATGTACGTGGCGGCTCGTATGCTTGGCAACCGTTTGAATTTGGTTAAATGCACTCTTGCTCTGCGAGACTCGGTGACGGAAAGGTTAAAAAGAAAAAAATCGACCTTTAAAAGTGACATCTAAATCTAGGGTAGCACGCTCTCTCATTGACTCTTTCTGGGGGGGGGAGTCGATCGGAAACAGCCTGTTTGTAACACAAATGATGACAGCGCGGGCCACATAAGTAATGGCGCGTTTGCCGGGAGCACGTGTATATCTGAAGGAAGTAAAACTGTGGTAACTTCAGCTGTGGTAATTTATTTAGCTCCCCCTTCTCCCCCCTTCTCTCCCCCCACTTCCCCGTTGCAATTTGTTTACGGGTCCGGGACACACTGCCAACAGTCACACGTATTGGAACGCCTCTCTCTCTTTTCGTGACCCTGGTGGGGGGGTTGATGACGGGGGGGGGCTTTGACGGAAGAATGTCACGTGGTCAGCGCATGAATCAGCTTGGGAAACTCCTTGGCTCAAACCTTGACGTTCGTCATGAGAATTCGCCCGGATCTAAATCAGATAAATCGGATCTTAAATGTTGCCTCAGTCTTCTTTAAATTAGGCACCGTGTTGAAACGCCAGTCGTTAAGGTGTCGTACACAAATTACGTAACTTTATGAAGAGGGGAAGGGGGGTTTATGTTTGTGTCAGGCCCTGTAAGGTACTGGAAAAAGTGTAACGAAGGGTGGAAAGGAAACGTGGCCTAGCGTTACGTTATTGTTGCACGACCCCTAAGGTATGCTGTATAAATTTGAATGGTCGATTTTTCACCTCGTGTGCCCCACCTTTCGTATTTAGGTAAAGTAGTTGACGTACAAGGCACAAAGCGAACGTACTTTTACCTAAGCTCGCATAACTTATCGGTCACCAAGCCTATAATGCCGCTCGTTTGCAGCGCAATAGAAGAGCGGAACAAATACGACGTGATGCAAAAGGCACCTTAGTTAGCTTAGCCTAGGTCCATGTCGTGAATCCTTAACCCATAACCGCGCAAAGTATTTGGAATGAAATTTAGCTTAAGAAAAAATGGAAGGATCTTTCCACTAAATTACGCAATTTCAAGCTTTGGAAAACCCCTAATTCATTAAATTTCAGGTCTCCAGAGGGACGATATTTTTTTAAATTGTGACATTACTGAACTGAAAAGGTCCTCTAAAATAATTTTTTCTGTTTCCGAACGGCATCGCTGGGCGGTAGTGGGTTAATGGTGGGTCGAACGAAGGTAGAACATGGTAGAAAATACAATCTCTAAAACGAGTGTGTTGTTCAGCCCATTAAAACAAGGTCAGGTTGTAGGCGTGGGAATCGGTGCATTCTGACTTCAGCAAATTGTCGCCATCCTTTAAACTGAGCCCGAGACAAATCCACTTAATCCGTCTTGAGCTCTGACAGAGTCATGCATCATGCGGTGATGACTCGCGTATTGACATTTACCGTTTTCTCGATAATTATTATTTTCACAAGTGCGTCGAAAGCGGACGCTTAGTTTAAACTTAAGATTAGGCTGAAAAAAATTGCATCGGTGTCTGAATTATTTGCTTTTCTCAAAAATGCTCTTGATTGGTCGCCCCCTCCCCATTTGAGAGTGGGGGGAGGAATTCTGGCGGGAAGCCAAGTCCGCGAGTGCGCGCGCCAGTCGCTTTTGTAAGAGCACATGTGTCCGAACAGTTTTGACGATCAAGTGCTTTCACGGCGACCTGGATTCTTTCTTATTCATAGACCAAATCTAGTTTTCCGTGTCAATGCAAAGAATGCGGCGGGAAAATCGTAAGTTATTTGCGTTGAGTTTTTCGTTGACGCAATTTTGAGAATAAGGCGAGAAGAGGGTACTTATTCGTTGGTTGTAACGTAAGAAAATCCCACCGGCCTCTCAACTGCAGACTCATAAAAGAAAAGAGGTGAATAATGTGACGTGTGATCGTCAAGGCGAATTCCAATCATATGCGGAGCCTCTTGAAGACGTAGTCAAAGCACTAAAATGCCTAAGGCACAACTTTTCCTAGCTTGCCGATGAGGTGAGTTTGAAAAGGAACGGTGGCACGCGATCGTGTAGGATTATCTGGCCCTAATATCTCGAGAAGGCACGTTGCTTCGTTAAACTGCTGACGATAAAGCTCATCACGTTGTGTCCCCACCCCCTCACCCTACCCCACCCCACCCTTTCCATCGGCACCCACACAGACCCCTACTGTTGATTCTTCTCGAAGCCTTGTTGACAAAACACTGCAACAAGGTGCCAGAGACACTCGTTGGCGGCGACGCCGGGGAGATTGTCGTAGGTGATCCAGCCGAAATGTTAAACCAACGCGCAAAGGAAAGTGGAGAAATCAGACTAATTATGACGTGTCCGGCCTAACGTATTTTTTTTTCAGACAATTTGTGTCCTACACCTCAAATATCAAAGGTTCAATCAAGGTGTTACCTTAACTTAGGTTAGGTTTAACCTAGGCTAGTTTTATAGTACCTGAGTTAACCTAGGTCATGTTTATAAAATCTAGGTTAACTTAGGTTGTATTTTATAGTACTGATTGATTGATCTTTATTTGTCCATTTTACCTAAAATTAGTCTAGGTTTCGGCATCGTCATTTTTAGGGAAGGACTTCAACTTTTGGTTCAACTGAGGTACAACTAGGTCCGGCTTATACAGGGTGCGTCCAAGAAGTTTCCAGAATTATTTTTTACCGCCCAAGTTAGGCGCTAGCGGGCGGCAGCTTGTGCTTGGATTGGTGAAGGGGGTTCTCGGGCAAGAGGGGAAAATAT
>Ga0058701_10004424_pt1 | contig 11410 bp, 6 predicted proteins | sample AgamicOrMae_FD_97039 | JGI IMG/M metagenome (GOLD analysis project Ga0058701, IMG submission 97039) | Agave microbial communities from Guanajuato, Mexico - Or.Ma.e | ecosystem: Host-associated > Plants > Phyllosphere > Phylloplane/Leaf | place: Guanajuato, Mexico | collected 2012-06-04 | reverse complement strand
CAAAGTTCGTATAGGTTAGGTCAAGTTAGGTTAAGTTAGGTTAGGCTAAGTTAGGTTAGGTTAAGTTAGGTTAGGTTGGTATTGCGGTTAAGACCTTTGGCATTTGCGACTTTTCTCGTTTGGTGGTTACGCATTGGCGCTTGCGGCGTTGGCGCTTGTGGTTTTGGCGCCTATGACAGCTACCCGTACATTTTGAATGGGGCAGCGTGTGAATAGTCACTTCGTTTAAAACATAAGGTCAAGTAAGTAGGGCCCTACTTACATGATAAGGTTAAGTAAAACTTAAGTAAACCTTGGTTAAGTTCGGTTTCGTGATGCCTACCACCGCTCGCTTCGCGACAAAAGTAGGAGAGGAAATCAAGAACGAAATGCCAGCTTTAAAATTTCCAGCGATGGTTATATTACTAGCAGTGACAACGGGTTAGCATTCTGAAGGAGTAGGCACGTGTGAGCTCAGCATCTGGGATTGTGTAATACGATACCTTAAACGGGTAGCCATCAGGTACCTACGTGGGTTGGGCCACAGCTCAAGACGAGTGGGTTTCGGGAAGTACCATTTTTATCTGATGTTATTTAATACTTTGAATCAAACCGACGCACGTTTGGGATGGATGGAATTGTTGAGAAATAAGACAGAGGAAAGGATATAGCTAAGATTCTTTAGATTTCTGTGTCCTGTCTGAGGCACAAATAGTTCGCGGTTGAAGAGAATCAACGCATTCACGGTTACAGCCATACTTAGACTTCATGCTTCTGTCATTCGTTAAGTCCCCCCCTGTAACAGTCATTTTTGTAAGCATAATAATTTATTCGTAAGGTCATTAAATTTTTGATTTCAACGTCTGATTCAAAAAGTCGTCCGCATGAAAAAGCTTTTCTGAAACATCTCCCATAGATATTAATTCTGATACCATGAAAATATTTTCTTAATATAGCGACAAAATTGTTTTCTGAAGAATATTTTTTCTTGTAACTAGATTTTTTCTTGCAGCACGAAAAAAATCCTTGTGCCGAGAAAAAAGTTCTAGCGGTAAGAAAAAAATGTTTGGTCACTATAACAAAGGAACATTTTCTTGGCATCAGAAAATATTCCGCTCTTACCACTTGCTTGTTTTTCGTGTGATTTAAATAAGAATTCATGGGGAACACATTTCGGGGGCCAGGGAAAATGTTCCGTCATTGTTATTCATTTCAGACGAACAATAAAAGAGTTATTAGCAACGAAAAACATTTTTAAAGCTCGTCGAACTAGTACAGTTTAAAACTGAGGTTTGAGAACTGGTCGAGTCTTCCACAGAGGTGCCGATTTCTGCGATTTAACTTACATACAACCCTGGAAATAAACAACTGGGTTGAGTTATGGACAGTTTTTGTCACCGGACATAGCAAATATGAAACGTCATTTCTATGTCTGGAGCAACAACGTCGTTATGACATCAGGAGACTGTGATTGCTCGGTGACATTCGCGTTAGCGCCGGACGTCGAGGTAGCTGCGTCGGCGACGGCGTCATCGGCCACCTCGGGCGCGCGTCGCTCCGTGCCACGTCCGGACAAAAGATACGACGTCATCCTGGCGCAAGGCCCCGGATACGACATTCTTTAACCGGAAGTACTGCGGTGCTTTAAGGAAAAAAGACCGTTTGTCAGATGCGCTAAAAATGCACTACCGACAGTAAACATCGAGATATCAGTGTTGCCAGATTTCTGGTCTCCGCGTATAACTTGCGATTAAGAACGAACAAGCGTTAGGTCTACAGGATACTCTTCCGACAAGGGTCATGTAAAAATAAATGTAGGAAAGTGGTTTCTTGGTTTTCCTTACGTTAAGACGCGTCCGAAACGCTTTTAAGAAGAGGGGTCACTGATATATTTTTTATCATTTTTTAAGGGGGAAAGTTAAAAAAAAAATACATGCTCTTAAGGCGGAGCGGAATTAATCGCTCAAATTATAAAGGTTTTTCTTCTTCGAGAAGGGCTGAATAAGCTCATCTTCTTTATAAACTACATTTAGGTATAGCTTCCTTGAGTATGAAATCTGTATGTAAGTATCTTCCTTGAAAAAAAGTATGGGTCACCATAAAATAACAGAGAAATCGGTAGGTTTTAGCCTTCATTTGATATTGCCAAATTAGCGTTTTAGTGTGATTTTGAAGCTGTGAAATCACTATGATTCGACTAGTAAATTTGAAATATGAAAAATATAAACCTCCCTTAGCACTCCCAAAAAATTACGCAAGATTTGGAGCAACTTTTTTTCCCCCATCCCGCGTATCGGACCGGCTGAATAAGAGTATCCTTAGGTACTTCATATCTCGCTCAGATCACACGACGAAAGGTACAATACAAAAAAATCATTAAAACTGAGTACGTTGCGTCAAGTTCAAAAAACCCGAATTCACTATTTTCCACAATGGTTATTCGAACAAGATGATTGCTAGAGTCGTACCGTCAAGGCCACTAATTTGGTCAAAATGCCGAAAATTGTAGACATTTGTGATGGTTACTCCGGCAATAACGTACTAATATGGGGCTTCTAAGAGAGCAGCGCTCAAGGTCATACGCGCAGTGCGTTTGTTACTCGCGATCAACTCATTCAGAAATAGAATTGACCATTCCAAAAGCGTATATCAGAGGGTAAAAAAGTCTCTCTTTCAGCTACAGCAGAGAGGACAACATACAAAAGTTGTTACAAAGTAAATCGTTAACCCACTGCGTTCCGAGAGCGGAGTGCTCGCGAACCGAGGCAGCAGCCTTGGTTAACCTAACCTTACACCTAGGTTGATCATAATAAGATGAAATTAAATATCAAATCAGGATGGATTACACTGAATACAGAAAGAATCTCAGAGATTTGCTGTGTAGTGAAATTTTTTTATTTATTTTAACAAAGCAATTTGTGTAATTATTTCCAAGATGCTGTTTTCTACGAAATGGATAAAGCCAATCCCATCAATTTTGATGTTAAACCGCAAAGTAATGTGGACAGTTATCTTGGGTTTCGAGTAAACGTGCTTACACTACACGCTTAAAAAAAATTAGAAATGAAAATTCGTTTGGAGCGAAAATTCACTCCTTGTGAAAAGTGACCCACTAATTTGCTAACTGTGGATCACTTTTCACTGTTCAGGAAAAATTTTCTTACTCCTACAGCAATTTTCACGACTAAAGTTTCAGCGTGAAAAACACAAAACAAATTAAGTTAGAAAATATATTTATTAAAATCGTTTTCGTTTATGAAATTATGCAAAGTTAAAAAAAATCAAACGTAAAGTAATTTTTGCGTCATTTTCTTAGTAAATCCATTTTTTCTACTAATAAAATAGGCATGTTTTTGTAAGTTTCCGGTCCAAAACTGTTATTATTCTAAGGGGAAACCAGAGAGATGCGGATCTTAAATCAAGGCGCTCAAGTGGTTATACCAGCGAGAAAGTAAGTTACTAGATCTACTTATCGAGAGAGCGCAGGGAAGCGAAGGCAACTCCCTGTAATCACTGGGATAACAACGACCTTGGAATACTTCAAGGGCAGCCAACCTTCTAAGATTCCAACAACAAAATTACCCACATCCTCAACACTCTAGATTAAAAAGCTGTAAATCCACGAATCATGCTTACAAAGGAGTAAGCCAATAACTCACACAAGCCTGAAAAAGCTTACGCGGCTCAGAGAAATCTTACACTGGGATCACTTTATCAGAAATACCTAACTGCATTCCTGCTTCTGGGATAAGGGACCATAAGGGATGAGTTAATAACAATATCCGACCACCCTAATGGGTCAAGCTGTTCTATCAGTCCGGTTCTGGTCGCGCTGGAAGGCTCCGCCTTATGGGGAAATACATAGGCCACTGCCTTGTTGCAAGACCAGAGCTGGACAATAACTTTCAGACAGATAGTACATGTGAAGAAAAAGATGAATGACGAACTCTGTCCTCCTTTAAAATCTTAAGTAATACGTTGCTCCCTGCAAGATAATCCTTTTTAGAACAATAAATAACACGTCTGTTTAACATATAATACCAACTGTAAGCCAAAACTTAACGCAAGCCGGTCTTAAAATAAGTTCGTCTGCGATGGAATTTCAATTCAAAGGGAACGTTTCTCATGTTAGAAGTAATGCGGTTCTTACAAATATTCTGTGAGAATATAATTATGTTCAAGATCCAACCTACTTTAACTTTGGACTACAAAATATTGTCTAGTTTTGACGAAGTTTCGATTTATAACGTATTACATTAACCATTTCTGCGTGCCGTAAAAATGAATTCCACAAATAGCGAAAAAATGTTGATTTTCGGTTATTTTCATGACATTTATTCACTTATTTTCTTGTCAATATAAATTGACATTTTAATATAGCAATCAGAAAATGCAGATTTAATCATGCCTATTTTCCGCGGCAACCTCGTCGATTTCAGTGTATTAGATTTGGATTCATGATTATCTGACACAAGTTGAGCTTCATTTCTCACGAAAAGCTCATCCAAACAGGAAACGAGTGAAGAATAAATGCAGCAATTATTCCAGTTTGTGCAAAGCAGCTAATCTGGCTTAACACGTCACGATCTCCAGAGTACCTTTTCCGGCACTGTTCGTCGTTATGAACAACTGGAGGAAGTTATGCAACCTTAACGACACTCAAGTTTTTAAGGTAGAAGTTTCCACCTCTTCTGTCCTTCGACCTTACATAACATTGAAGCGATATTGCGTAGGTTAGGTTTGGTTCAGTTGCCGCCGAGAGGTAAGCGATATCAGGCTTGGCAAGTTGCTCAACGACAAAGGGTGGAACAAGGTCGTACAATCTTTCAAATGTGTTGCAAAGACAGGAAGCGGCTTAAATTGAGATGTTGCGGCTGGAATTACATAAGTGCCCAAAATGTGTGTGGGAGTAAGGCAGACGTTGGACCTAGCCTCCTTTGGGCCAATTGGGACATAGAGCTTTTTTTACGTAACTGATCATGCTCAATTGTTAAAAGGCCCTTAATTACAATCCGATTTCTTTATTCTTCTTTAAGATTCGTTTCGGAAAAACAGTTATATCACCGGAAAGTCGAATTCGGAACGCTGGAGCGAGCATTTTACTAGACCGAAGTCGTGATGCTGCGCCGAGATGCAATCTGAAGATCAAATGACTCTTGCCCAGTTCATTCCGATTATTTTTCCATTTTCTGGGCTCTGCATCTTAAAAAGAATTCTAGTTGTTACATTCATGTCCAGAAGGGCGATCGGGACATAGTGAACCTGTTACGAGGTTTGGTTGCAGTCGACAGAACGAGCCGGTTTTGGTTCTTGTTGCACAGGTTAAGTCGGCGGACAAGTCACCGTGGTCGAGTGGTCAGCGTGTCCACCTATCAACCACAATAAGACTACAGGTTCAAGCCCCGCTTCCACAACGTTTATCCCTTAATTCTTTTTTCGGGGTTCTTGTAACTAAAGTAGACGCGTGAACACCGCGGACGAACGTCTTCTCAATGGCCGAGATCTTTGGAATCTGGCCGGATGAGTAACATCTCGCCTTCCACAGAACCGCTGAGTAAACCTACACAACCTCACTTTGATGAACTACGCGTCAGGAGATAGTGCCTGAAAGCACCCCATCCCGAAGACCCGGGAAGTTAAGCAGGGTTTAGAAGCATGAGAGTACTATCTCATGCGAAATATCGGTAGTTTCCTTTATCAGGTGAGTTTTACAGAAAAACTCACCTGCCTTTATCATACGTTTCCAAATGTATTCCTTGTTGTAGATAGAGGGACAGCCGACCATTATGCCCTCTTGCGGATGCAGTCATTACTTCGTTGTACTATGAATGAACTCCAGTTTTGCCTTTAACTTCTAAACGTTGCATTTCCTTCTTCAAAGCCTCATTTTTCCCCCGTTTTTCGTATTCAAACTTTCGTTCCCGCCTTCCAGAATGACACGCAATATTTGCTGCGGCCGGCCCGCTCAGCCCGAAATTAAGAGCGGGAGATTCGAAACGATATGACAGGCCAACCGGTGCTGGGCGAATACACGTCACTTTAAGATCGGATTGAACGGAAGTAGCCAACCTTAATTTCCAGTGAAATTAAAGGGCCCTCGAGAAAGGCTTTTCACTTGCCTTTTGATGCAATTCAAAAGTTTCCGTGAAAAGGAGAAAGCCAAAATATACAAGCATACGACGAAAACTAGTTTTAATTACAGGGCTTGCATACGAAAAACTGTCCCCCTAGACTGAGCTTAGCACACTAATTAACTGAGGTTAATTAAAAAGTTAAGGACGAATTCTGCGTTGGGTACTCGCAAGTTGGGTAGCCTCTAGCTACTAGCTAGATGATCAAGTGTCCTGCATCAAGTATGTGACATAACTTACTGGTAACTTATTGCAGTTATTTCCATCATGAAGGAACACAAAAATTTGTCCCTCCATGTTTGCAATTATTCCGCAAATGTGTACTCATGAGAAAATTCTTAAAGTACCTCAAGATGGATCAGGCCTATAAAATTTTTAAAAAAATTTGATATATATCAAAATTTTATATATCGCACAATTTTAACAGAAATCTTCAAAATTGGATACTGAAAACTAGAGACTTTTCAGACTAATTTTCGCGTCTCGAAATGTCCCTCTTTCAAGCTGCCAATAATTGCTGAGTCTGTACTTAATGAGCAGGTTTAACATGAAATCCCTACGATTCCAGCACTGTCAAAGTCATCAAAATAAAATAGATGACGCCGCAAAGTAAAAGCGTTTATCCTTTGCTATGACTTCGTGAGAATGACAATTCCCGGACCGCACAATTTTTTTCCGGTCATTGCTGCTAATTATTTCGTTAGGTTAACAAAAAAAGTAATTACACTAGAAAAAAAGGAGGGAAAAATACAGAAAGTCCGTACACATCAATTCAGGCTTTGACACAGTAACACCTAATTTTAATTGAAAATCTTCAAAAATACAACGTTTTTTTAAAAAAAATTGAAGGAACGCAAAAATGTTAATGTGCCTTGGGCATAAGGTATTTCTGTCCAAATGGACGAGACGTTGTTACTTTTTTGCGGTATAAAACGCTCAACTGTGTTTTTTCCTCCTTTTTTACGGGCCATTTCAACCACAAATTGAACCCCCCCCCCCCCAAGAAAATAACAAAATCCTCAAACTTCGTCGGCCACAGTAATGTATACCGCTAGCTCACATATGGGAACTTCACCGCAAATCTTCCTCAATAAGTTGGACAAGAGAGGGAATATAACATGCCGTACGGGAGCTAACCTCAAAAATTCTCGTCTCGGATATTAAATATTTTATACAGAAAACCGTGATCGCGAATCGTTATAAGATGTCCTTCGAATAGGTTACCTACATTTAAGGCACCCCTCAAAATGATGACAGTATAGATTGGAACGGGCCTTGCACCCTAGGTTAAGTTAGGTTATGTATGCCTTGTTCCACTAGATTCAGTCAGCTTAGTGATAAAATGTGGATCATAAAAAAAATCAAATCTAAGAAATTCACGGTATGCCATGGAGAGTGTTATTTTTCAGGATAAAGAAAAAACTTTTTCACTGCTCTCAAAAAAGTTCCTAAAACGTTCTAGAGCAAAGTAATTCTTTCCCTGTATATTCTAACGGGCCTTCAGCAGCTATAACCTAGTTTAACGGCAGATTTAGAAGAAAAACGGTGTCGGTGCAACCTACTTGGTGTCGTAATCAAGTTTTAAACTTAGCGTGGTTTGGCGCTATCGCCGTTTTTTTAACGACGCGCACGGCTTAACGCAGAGAGAAAATCTCGGGAAGTGTTCGCTACGAGGAAGTAAGCCGACATTTCTGCGGATAAATGAAACAAAAATAAAACTGGCTTTCCGTTTCCACGAACCGAAAAAGTTGTAAGCAGTAATTGTATGTTGTAATTGTATTGTAAACACCTCGTAAGTTCTAACCTCTGTCAACGGGAGTATACCGAGGCATCTGACTATCTGGAGGCATACAGCAACGGACCCCAACTAAACCTAATCGTACCTAACCTTAACCTAAAGTGTATGTCGCTCCTTTAACACTCAACAACGAAGAAACAGGAATAACAGGTAAACTTCTTCTTACAGAGCATTTTATCCAAAAAATTCCAATATTGCAGATCGACCCACTACAATGAGAGACGGACCTGAACCGCTATTGTTGCCGTGGTATAACTGTTCCTATTGTTGCAACCTTGTAACTTGGTTGACCAGCGTAACAATGGAAACGTGCGAAATAAACAGACCCACTAAAATTAGCCATCGGATCCGCCAATACATAGAAAATCTGAGGTGGATTTTGCCCATCTTGCTCAACATTCCCTCGCCACGCGGAGCGAGACAAAACGTACTATACACGGTTAACCTAATGATAAGCTTGCCGCTTTCTTAACCTACGAGAAATAAGCGACAATAGGCTTGTTGACGGAAACGTCGAACAGCGGCGAAGCGAGTTAAGATCTTCCTTATAGTTGAACCTAGAAGGTTGGTTAACGTAAGCGGTTGAGGTTAGTCTTGTTAAGATTATAAACTACATCAAATGGGGAATCAAAATCGTGTTTTCATTAGTACCACAACGATATGGTTCAACTATTGTTCATATTTAACTCCACATGGGGAGTACCTTAACTTACCGCCTCCAATTTTCTTGAAACTTTCAGAACTTTTACCCTCAACCGCCCAGCGATGCCGGTCGAAAACAGAAACATTCATTTTAGAGGATCTTTCCAGTGCAGTTTTGTCACAATTAAAAAAATATCACCCCTCTGAAAACCTGAAATTCAATTATTTAGGCATTTTCCAAAGCTTAAAATTGCGTATTTTAATGGAAAAAATCGTTTCAATTTTTCGCCAGCTTTATTTCACTCCAAATACTTCGCGGTGTTATGGGTTGAGAAGTGGTTTCGGGCAGCAAACCCTAAACTTGCTGCCCGAACGCATTTTTTCCACCTTAAAAACAGCGTTAAAAATCGAAAAAATGTAAAAAGACGAAAAATTCCTAATACCTTCGAAACGGCTGGAAATATTGCAAAATCTTCAAAATTTCAGGCCTTACGTGCTACTTTAAGGTATTCTGCATAAAATGACATTTGGTCTTAAATCACATCGAAAAAAATATTATTCAAAATTGGAACGCCTTTTTTATGCGGTAATGAAATTGAATTCCTGCAGCAAGTTTGAGGCTTCGGTATCTTTGCCGCTACCTCGCAGTCCTGAAAATTTAAAGAAAATCTGGGGCGGACAGTTTCAGTACTTTTAACTCTGAAATACATTTCTCGCGCGAGATTTTTTAAATGTTACTCACAACAGGTGACCGCCCATGCTATGACTCGCTCACCTGGAAACAAACAGGAAAACCATAATTGAAGCGAATTTAAGCAACTTCCGGCTTATAAGTATACATCAAAGAGAAACTATTTTGATGGGAACTCCGGAGAATAAGCCAAGATTTTCTTAATCAAGGAGAATGCAACAATGCAATCACGTGAAAGGATACACGGAACCCACGAAAACATGAATTACAGAAACCACACTTTATTCAAATTACGTCCAGACGAGTTGAGACTTTCTAGGCGTGCCAACATTATCTCATTTTCATCTTCCTTTGAAATGACTTAAATAAAAATTAGGGAATATGATGATAGGGCACTGCGAGAACTACCAAAACTATCTGGATGGGTATCTATGTACAATTAAGGTTTACGTGGGAATTTCGGAAGATGAACCATCACGGTTTACTTTTGTGCCATTAATGATTTTATCGGTAACTCGTTGTTCAGAAGAAGGGCCATTACACGAGATGGTCATAAAGATGTTTCAAATCAGTGTTCAAGTTAACTTAGGTCTGGTGCTTTTTGCCTCTTCGCTAACTCTCGCCTATAAGCTTTGATACAGTCTTCACAATAAAAACGAAACACCTGTTTTAAGGAGTTCTTACCTTTGGGTTGAAACTCGGGGTAGCAGGTATTTTGGCTAATGTACAAGATCGGCCTATGTTCAGCCACATCAATGGAAAGTTCTCGCCGAGATACGGTATTTTGAATGGTATGGCTGAACTTAGGCCTATCTAGAAAAATGATCAAAATACGCTCAACACCCTTTTCATTTTCAAACCTAAAAACAGCTAAGGAAAAACTCCCTTGAAGTGTTTCACACTGTGCACTTCTCGGTGGTAGTGGCCACCGCTGGAAGTTCGCGTCCGTTTGGTTAGATTCAGTTCGGTTAGGTTAGGTTAAATTAGGTTACGTTAAGTTTGTTAGGTTCAGCTAGATTAAGTTAGGATTGTTAGGTTTTGGCTAGGTTAAGTTATGTTAGGTTAAGTTAAATTAGGTCAAGGTAGGTTACGTTAAGTTAGGTTAGGTTAAATTAGATAAGGTTTATATGCTTAGGGCCCAGCTCCACTCAGCAAAAGAAACACTTTCAAAATTCTACCTCCGAAATTTACAATGGTATATACAGTACGAGGGAAAGAAGCTACGATGCTAGGCCGTTATTGTTTATCTTTTTGTCAGTGACTTGAACGCACGAAGTCCGAACACAGACCAGGGTCTTCGGAAATAAGCTCCCAAACAGATAAAGCTTGAGTTAGGCCACCGCGTACCCCTCCGTCGCAGCCAAAGGGGTCGCCGTAAAATATCCGCAACAATGCGGTATCCAGGTTGACGCCCTCAACAATACCACTCAGCCGTGACTGACAATGAGTTCCGGAAAATATCGGAAACAACAAAACAACTGTCTCTCCGGTACATAAGCTTATTCTGGTTGGCGAACTTCTGGTCCCATACGCGGTATAATAGGTTTAGTTATACCAACAAAATCATTTGTTAAAATAGGGACAACAAAAATATTGTTACAACAACAAAATGTTTAGTTCTTTCAACAAAACGTTTGGTTGCTGCAGCAAAATTTTTGGTTTCAGCAACAAAAAAAATTGTCTCTAGTTTTGTTGCCGTAACAAAACCACTTTTTTCCGTGATTTTCGCGGAAAACCACGCAACGGCGAGCAAACGACCAAACTGCATCGACCAATAAGGTGTCGCTACGAAGAAATTGCGCAACAAAGCAGGCCAACAATAAACGCTTGTCAACAAATCATCGTTACTGCGACAGAGATGTCTCCATCTCAGACCTGATTTCAGTGCACGATTTGTCGACGGAACTTCAGCAACTTCTGCGGCTGAAATGACTGTTCAGCCAACAATAAATATAGCAGGCTCGCGACCGGCCCGATCCGCGGGACGGGTAAAAATTGTCGCTTCGTAAAAGTTCTTGTGTGTGTTACGAAGTGTGATTATTTTCATCCCATCAATTACTATCGGAAAGACAACATGGATATAGACATGGCAAATCAACAGCTACAGCAGTTCAAGACCTGTTAAATATCATTAACAGAAGAATCGACAAAAATGAAAAGATAGTAGTT
>Ga0058701_10004423_pt1 | contig 11411 bp, 10 predicted proteins | sample AgamicOrMae_FD_97039 | JGI IMG/M metagenome (GOLD analysis project Ga0058701, IMG submission 97039) | Agave microbial communities from Guanajuato, Mexico - Or.Ma.e | ecosystem: Host-associated > Plants > Phyllosphere > Phylloplane/Leaf | place: Guanajuato, Mexico | collected 2012-06-04 | reverse complement strand
TTTGAAAAAATCCGGAAATCCGGGTGCTTTTTATACACGAGTGCGTCTTATCGGAGAAAATACGTTAAGTCTAAAGGGGACTGCTTACCTCTTAAAGGGACTAACTTGTAAGGCAGGCGGAAGGCTAATCAAAGCTTTGTTACGCTTGAGTTTTCAGTTTTCATTCTGATTTTAAAAGTGTAAACCATCATGACTAAAGAAAAACAGGTAAACACGCGCAAAACAGAAATGAAAGCGTTAAAGGGAATTCTATACTTGAAAAAGAACTACCTGTCAAGTTAGCATTTTTATCCAAAGATCTTTTATTTAATCGCCCCCTGCCCCCATCAAGATTGTAGACATATTCTTCGTAGTATGACTGAAGTTGAAAATATGTAGTTGGGATAGAGTTTTTGCTGGGGTAGGACTGCATTGTCGTACATCGGAAGTTACAAATTTATTGTAAGGATAGGTTTTTCACCGGAACCAGATATCATCTTCGCATGACTGAACGTCATATAACCGAAGTTTTCCTGTATTTCAAACGTTTTCAACCCCGCATCTGCGTTGCAGGTCGACTCCTGTTACCGATGTACTTTCAAGACAGATTCAACAAACTCTCGCGGAAACACCAGTCAACCATTATCATGCTTGCTACGATGCCCTCAATCAGCTCGGCTCGATTCCCTGGAAAGTCAACACAAAGGTGTGTTACATCTTTAAATCATTAAATCCGTTTGGGAAAATGGCTGTTCGAAACGGTGCCCTCTAAAAGGCATGCCGCCAACCGGAACCTAACCTAACCTTGCCCCAACGGCAAGATACTTCTTAAATAAGATATCTTTAGTTCGGTCGTTTATAGTTGATCGGGTGTTGAAGTACCGTATGACTGAGAAAAGTACTAACGTTTTGTGTTGTGTGTAGGTCTTAGATGTGGTCACAGAAGTCTTCCGAAAAGGCGGATCGGACGAACTGACGATTCCGTTTGCACCGACGGATGATCCAGTGTGCAAACATATCGATAAAGATTTGACCCCTATGGAGAAAAGCTTGGAGCTGAAAAAACGCGCCATTGCCCGCCGCAGGAAAGCTGAGAATTACGCTCTGTGGTGCGAAGCTCTCTACAGATTGTCTCTAGCGCATCATGTGAGTTTCTAGCGGAGTGAAAAGGAGGGGAAACGTCAGCAAAGATGCTGCGGCCATTTCAGCACGCTCCGAATCAACTCTGATTTTTGTTGTTGTTGCAGCACCGAAATCGAGTCATTTGGTTGCCGCATAATATGGATTTCCGTGGAAGGGTATATCCTGTCGCTCCATACTTGCAACATATGAGCGGAGATATGGCAAGATCTTTGCTTTGTTTCGCGCAGGGTCAGCCTCTCGGCCCAGACGGTTTGGATTGGCTCAAGGTAATGTGCGCTTTCATCGGATAGCAGTTGACGACTCTCCCAAAATCGTTGCTCTCTACACTATAGAGATCTAAAGAAGAGAGCCATTTAGAGAGCGTGGCGTGCATGTAAACAAACCAACTACAAATCAGTTTTTGATCTCCGAACCAAAGCAGTGGCTTAACTATGCTTTAAGGGAAGTCTTAAAAAATGTGCAAGCTTCTTTCTATTTCCTTTGGGTATTTCTTCCATAAAAGCTTCTGATTTTGAAAGAAATCCCGATTTGAAAATCCGATATGAGTAGCAGACAACGTCTGGACGACAAACTCGAGGAGGTCATCTTCTGCTGCTCACTTCGGATTTTCAAATCGAGATTTCTTTCATAATTGAAAGTTTTTATGGAAGTGTTACCCAATATTAAGTAAAAGAAGCTCGCACTACTTTTCTAGCCTCCTTTGCGTAATTTCGCAGCTTCTTTAGTTTAAAAAACAAAAGTTGTTTTTTTTGCTTGGTTTGTTTACATGCCACGCTCTCTAAATGGCTCTCTACCTTAGATCTCTATTAATTTGAAAGGTGGCGTTTTGTACCTCTTGTGTTACACCTCTCGCCTCCGAGCAGTACAAAAGCGGAGCGAGACCAATAATATCCAACCTAACCCACCCCCCACTAACCATGCAACCTAGTTTAGGTTTGTCAGGACACGAGTTTACCGGGGTTAAGTTAAGTTAGGTTACGTGCCTTGTGCCTCTGACCGCTGCTGCTCCACATGTCGACGGAAGGGTGGAGCAAATGCAAAAAGTTAAGAAAGTAAGCGTAACGATATTGTGCAGATACACCTGGTCAACTTAACGGGGCTGAAGAAGAGGGACTCGATCGCGGATCGCCTCGCATTCGCCGACGCCATGCTTCCCCTTATAACGGATTCGGCAAAGAACCCTCTGACAGGCCGGAGGTGGTGGGCGGAGTCTGAGGAGCCGTGGCAGACGTTGGCCGTGTGCTTCGAGATCGTCGCGGCCATAGAGAGCGGGGACCCGGCAAGCTACGTCGGCCATTTCCCAGTGCACCAAGATGGCTCCTGCAACGGGTTGCAGCACTATGCAGCTCTTGGAAGAGACGCTGCGGGCGCTCGATCCGTCAATCTGTGCCCGTTGGATAAACCACAAGATGTATATTCTTGCATCGGCGAAATCGTAAGCACATCGCACACATTTTTAGCACTCGTAGGATACGCCTTAAAGAAATTAGTTGTCGGTTTATCAGGCTTTTTCTTGCCGTCGTTAAAAATCCTTACTGTCTTCTTCCTATTTCCAAAGGTAGCTAGCTTGTTTAAAGACCGTCCATATACTAAGTGCCCTTTAAGTAACCCAGACAGCCAATAGACGTCTATACTAGACGATCTATAGATGGGCTAAGTGGCCGGAAATCTGTCAGATGTCTACATCTACGACTGGTAGACGTCTAATACGTCTACGGACTATACGTCTAATAGACGCCTATAGGTGTCTAACAACAGACTAGACGTCTGTTAGACCCCTATAGGTGTCTTTTAGACGGCCAGTCCGTAGACGTATTAGACGTCTACCAGTCGTAGACGTCTGACAGACATCAGATTTGCGGCCGCTTAGCCCATCTATAGATCGTCTAGTATAGACGTCTATTGGCTGTCTGGGAAGAAGGGGGTGGGTTTAGGTCTTGAAGTTTTCTTTCGCGGAAAACTTGCGTTCTAGGCTACGGAGACGGAGGGTGGTTAAAAAATGGTCTAAATCATAGCATGAATCATATGAACGACTTCATAGCGCTCAGCCGTACCGCTTGACGTGTAATAAGAGTGTAGCGCGTAAATACCGGTTGTCTAATGGGTATTTGTAAGCGTCGTTTTGTTTGCAGGTGGAGCGGAGGAGGCAGAGGGATGCCGAGCAAGGCGTGCAAGTGGCCAAAGACTTGGAAGGTTTCGTCAAGAGAAAAGTCATCAAGCAAACCGTTATGACCACCGTATACGGGGTAACATGGTTCGGAGCGCGTCTGCAAATAGCCAAGCAGTTGAATGGTGAGTAACACTGGACAGGAAGGGAAGAAGCTCCAGCGTTGCCACATTTCCCAACTACGACATTTCGAGACGCTGTCAACTCATTAACCGTTAGAGATAACCTTATGATCAATCCCATCATTGAACTGCTCAGCTCGAGAGCGATCCAAAACATACCGAACATGCTGGGTTATCTGTAAGGGTTCGTCAGTTAATCGTGGTTAAAATTTAAGAAATCGCCAAATCTGGCAACACTGCTTTCAAACTTCAAAACAAAGTGACGACAAAGGTCAGAGTCGGAAAGAGAGAGTGGAGGACAAAGTATTCGGGCGCGTTGTACACTTCATCAAATAAGTGTTCTTTGTGCAGCCCTGAAGGATTTCGACAAGGATAAAGTGTGGGCCGCCTCGCAGTACCTGACTGCGAATACGTTTGCAAGTTTGCAGGAAATGTTTACGTCCACTAAACAAATCCAGGTTTGTTGGCAACCATTGTTACCGTGGAGGGATGTGCCGCTGTTTTTCATGCGTTGGCATTTGTTTCAGAACTGGTTGACCGACAACGCGCTGCTGATTTCCCTAATTCGTCACCAGTTCGTTGAGTGGGTGACCCCTTTGGGCCTGCCTGTTATCCAGCCTTACTCTAGACCGGTTACAAATAAGAAAACAGATCAAAGTGCACGAGGAAACAACATTTTTAGTGTCTTATCGGTCGAGTAAGTGAACTACCCATTCATCGACTCCAGCGAATATCGATTCTTGCGCTGTTTCGATAGCCGGCCTTCATGGTGAAGGCAATATAAACTTACAAGGGGAGTACTACAACTGTCCACCCCAGATTTTCTTGAAATTTTCAGGACTGCAATACAGCGGTATGGAAAGATACCCAAGCCCCAAACTTGGTGCCGAAATCCATTTTTACTGCCTCAAAAATAGCGTTTAATTTTGAACAAAAACTATTTTTTTCGATATAATTTGAAACCAATAATTTTTCCTTGTAGAACCTACAAGTAGCGCTTAAACTGTTCTGAGGATTTTGCAATATGTCCAGCCGTTTCCAAGATATTGGCAATTTTTTGTTTTTACATTTTTGATCGATTTTTAACGCTGTTTTTAAGGCACTGTAGAACAAATTCATTCTTGCAGTAAGTGTTGGGCTGGTGTATCTTTCCATACAACTATCTTAAAGTTAAAGTCCTGAAAGTTTCTAGTAAATCGGAGGCGGCTAGTTAAAGTACCCCCCTTGTTAGTCATGATCGGGGAGGAGGGAGACAACATTCAAAGCTCCCATGCAAAAACTGGTGCTGTGATTTTGTTTGAAGCCCTGCTGAAGCCGAGTGGAAATTGAACAGGGAATATTAGTATTAGAGAGAGTATATCATGATGAGTCATATTATATTTCTCTCGACTGTCAACCGAATTTAATGAAAGTATTATTTTAATTCACTCGAATTTTGATTTCGTTGAAGACCGACGTTCTTTTATACTACTCTTAATATGAACGTTTATGAGCAGGGCTACCAACAAACGTTGTGCACCACTTCGCCATTAAAAGATAAGCATGATGTCTTTTGGGGATGATGTGGTCACGATATTTCCGTGATATGCTGCTTGGCGAGTGTAGGTGTCATGTGATTGGGGGTCTTAATGGCTACCCGTTCAACATGCCACGCCAAACCTTCAACAGATGACTTCAATATTTTTTTCATCACTAGTGTATTTCAGGATGGCAAGCAGACACTAAATACCTTGAAGAACCTTTAATCGGCAAAGCCTTGGAAAAAAAAGGAGAACGCTAGAATCAGAATCGTGAATTTTAATATCTCCTTGATAAATCTCAAAATTTTGCATTAAAAAGAAGGCTGCTTGGAGTAAACACGAAATCTGCTATCCGACCATACATCCCTGTCAGTGATAACTTCGGTCATTTTTTTAAGGGTATTTGCTATTTACCCGATATGCACTAATATAGGGAGACTTGAACGCACTTAACCAACCTAATGCATTTTAAATTAGAGGTGACTTGAGCGCACGGAACCCAACCTAATACATTTTAAATGAGGCAGTCAGGTTAAGAGACTCCCTTTTTTTAAAATCATTCCTCAGCTCGAACTTTACTTTTATTCTATCTGGATATAGCGGTTTAGTTTAGTGAATTTTAATGTTTCATATATTTTTAATTTTTTTACAAATCTAATCATTCCTTGATTTAATGTTTTACATAAAGGGGAAAGTGGGTTAAAACTTAAGAACGTCGGGAAAACCTGGGATTGGAAAATCCGCTCGCCACCCTGTATACTGCGTGAATAACCTTTGTTGTATTTTATTATCGTCTTCTACTTTGGGCAAGAACTTTGATGTATTTTTTTTATTTCTTTATTTACCAATTTTGCTTTTGTTTCTTTAAATTTAATTTACCAACTTGGCTTCTCCTTTTGCGCAGGCGGCCAAATGTTATGAAACAAAGAAACGCGTTCCCGCCAAACTTCATCCATTCGTTAGACTCAACCCACATGATGCTGACGGGATTACACTGCGAACGCGCTGGCATTCCGTTTGTGTCAGTTCACGATTGCTTTTGGGTCCATCCCAAAAATGTTGATGCCATGAACAAGGTGGGCTTTGTATCTTTTGCACGATTTCGGCTTTAAAGGAACTTTTGCTGAATGACCCCTCTTTTTACTTTCAGATCTGCCGAGAGCAATTCGTCGCTCTCCATTCCGAGCCTATTTTAGAAAATCTGGCGCAATTTTTAGAGGAAAAATACGGCTTTCCGAAAGCGTAAGTTTAAGGGATTAACAAGAACCCGTTGGAGGAAAATCTGCTCGCCCTTTACTTACTTCTTTGTTGTATTTCAGGAAAGAAGGATCAGAAAAGGATGAAATAAACAAAATGCTGACCAGAGTCCCTCTCCGTGGATCTTTTGACTTGAGGGAAGTTCTCAGATCAGTATATTTTTTTAGTTGAAAGGTACGTCACTCCAAATTTTTAGCTTGATGAGAGTAATTGCGAGCACGCTTTATTACTGACTATTTCTCTCCGTCCCCAGGTGTGCTACTTAGACTTTTTTTCTTTGTTGTAAGAAGCGTTATGTGATTCTACGAAGCAATCAGCGGGTTTCATGAAGGCTGTGGACTTGTTCCTATAAGTGATTGTCATTCAGTATATAGCGTCCCTGTCGGTCAGAAGATCAGCCATTATCTCTGCGTGCTTTCTTGTTTTCCTGTTGATAGTTTAAGAAATGTACCAAAGCGTTCCCTCCAAGTAATTAATTTCCGCTTTGACAGTTGCCTTAAAATGAATTTAAGTTTCTTGCGATGTTTTGGATACCTCACTCCAACTTACATGCCAGTTATCAGCTGAAGGATTTTTAAGCAAGAACAGGATTGTGATTTCTTAGTGCCAGAGTCTGTTTTTTTTTTTCAAGCCCGCCTCCTTTTTTTCTTCTTCTTCTCAGAACTTGTGCACTATCTGTAAATCCCTAGTTTTACAGAAAGTTCTGACTTCTTTGAGGGCATGAACGGCTCAGGCCATCTTCTTGGTTGTGTGGTGTTGTTACCGTTGTTGATTAAATTTTCATGTTTCGAACGTTTATTTCCTATTTAAGGCTGATCGAAAGCCAGTGATTACCTTTTACAAAGTTAGCTTTTTTGTCAAGGAAACTAAATGATGATCGCTCAACATCTCAGATAAATACTTTAACTAAAGAATGCTCAGGGAAATCTTCCTTTGTTTTCTTATTTGGTTATTAAGCGCGATACCTGTGAACTGAAATCTCTCAAGTCAGCTTGAAATTTCAAAAAAATTATCGACAAACTTTTTCTCCACTGTTGATTTTTTGCATCAAACGTGCATTTTTCAAAGGTATTCAACTTTTAATGAAAGGCCCCCGTTACGGTTCTATTATCATCCGAAAATTTGAACTTTAAAAGTCCCTCTTGACGAGAGCCAAAGCTAGTTTTAATCGACGTTGCTGGGTCGTTTTGGTCCAACCTTTCTGCGCTCAAACCACGAGTTTGGTTGAAAGCACCAACCATAGTATTTTTTGGATGACATTGTTTTACCAGTTACGAAACAACCTGTTCTGTCAGATGGCAAATACCTGTAATATAAGTTACATTTTGACGTTTGCGAAGAGCACAAGTCAAAATGACCAACGTAGTCACTTGTAGATGCATACTGTGTATGACTGATATGAGTTATCCTAATGCCAGTGCCTCTTAAGCAAGCCGTGTTTAGGTACATTGCAAGATATTAAGAGCCATGAAGTGTTAATCCACCTGAATTGTTGTTATTGTAGCATTTTCTAAGACTTCGATCATAAAAAATGCGTTTTAAATGTTGATTTGTGATTTTCCTAATCCTTGACTAAGTTGGTGATGTCTAGAAACTATTACAGTCGAGTCTCGATAGTACGTTAATTAAGAGACAGAGGAAAAATCACGTACTATCGGGAAACTTACGAGAATCTTTTGAATGGGGAATGATACGAATTTTTAGTAACACTTCCATTTAAAAGAGCTCAGAAAACAATAAAACAACCACACACCGATACGATCATCAGATTGCAAGGGAATCGAGTCTTCGTCAAATTTTCAGCGAACGGATAATCGTATCGGTGTGCGCTTTGTGGTTCTCTTCATTATTTTCTGAGCTCTTTTTAATGACCGTGTTTTTAAGAGTTTTTAAAATTCCATATTCTTTGTAATTGTTTCTCTGGGGGTATCGCCGATATCGGAGGAAAATTATGATTACGTAATATCGTTTTTTATCGAAATTCGATACATCGAGACTCCACTGTAACTCATGCCCTGCCCTGGGACCGTCAGAGCGCTATGATTGACTAACAAGTAAGATTCAAAACTCCTTTCATTTATCATTTTACGCAGACAACTTTTTCTGTGAAAATTCACTTACGCTGCTGCGCCGTGAAAAGTGTAAGGGAAAATGAAGAAGACGTTAGTTTCACTATGCAAATTGGTATAATCAAAGGAACAGTTAACAAGAATATCAGTCTGGATCTATCTGCTCTTGGAGCCACAACCACTGATAGGTTCACAAGCACAGAAAAACATCCCAACCTTGTAAAAATACAACAAAACATCAACACTTCATAATTTGCATACAGACGACCAGCCTACGCGTGTGGCAACACAAAATGGTTTCATTGCAAAAGTTAAAATTAGTACCATCATTGATGGCAATTAAGGGCATGGATTTAGGCTATATTTGAATTTATCCTTTAAATGTTGGCCGGATTCTTGACCGCATAAGTCGTGGGAGAGTTTTACTTGCACAACCTATGAAGGTTGTCCGCAAAACACGAAAATCTCAACGCATTTTTCATTACTTCGACACTGTTGCCAACTTAAAATTTGCGTTGACTTCCACGACCATTGCGATCTGTCGCGTAAAGGGAAGACATCCGGCCGAGTAAAAGCAAATTTTCGTTTCCGCACTAAACAGAACAGCTATGATATCTTGGAACACGTTAGAGAGCAAAACATTATTTATTAAACAAATAAAAAGCCCTCAAAATATATAAACAAGAAAAATAATGCTTGCTTTGGTTACGTGGGAAAAAACTCTTAAAAATCTGGAATCACAATTATTCATACTAGTGCAGGTACAAATAAAGCATTTCCGAGGCATAAACAAATCATAAACCTATCGCAACTGGGTATAGCATTGCGTGCGACATAAATCGATTACGCCATGACCTGCACACTCGATCTATTGCTAGCATCACAGACAGCTCTCAAACAAAACTAAACCAGCCCCGTACTTGTAAATTTCTTAGCAAATCTTTGGAATGGTAAATGCGCCAGCCTATTCAGGGGAAAAAAAAGTAACGCACGATAATTTCATTTTTTACGTCGTTTGTTGAAATCTTTTCACAGTCCCCATCGTTTCAACAGTAGGCGGTAGTAGCGCTGAACAGTAGGGCTGTTGGTCACGCCCAGCGAACCCAGGAGAATGGCATATCCCAACATAAATGTCAACAACTTGTTTCTTCGTATCCAACCAAGAACCGATGGTTCGTTTCCTTGCCTGAAAATAAAACAGGGTCAGTTTATCTTTTCAACAAACTTTGATCCGCGTTCGGCCCCAACATCAACAGTTCTCACGACTTAAAAAAAAAAAAAAAATAAAAAAGACGACGACTTGATTTTTTTTTGTGAAAAATAAAGTTTTCCGATGATGAATCACATTAGATTTCACAATATTTTATTACAATGCGAAAAATACTTTTGAAGCATGTACAAGCCATCGACGAAAGAGTGAAAACCAACGAGCTTATTCATTTTTTTTAATTGTTAAAGGATATTGCATGATAAGGGTAAATCCAGTTAGCGTAGCGCGCTAACGCTAATGTCTTTCGAAAATATTAGCGCGCTGACGCTAACGCTAAATTAGCGTTAGCGACCGTAGCGTCGCTAACGTTCAATTAGCGATGCTAACCCTGGTTCTGATTTACCCATTTCTCATGTTTACTTGTGGACGAAAATCTCAACCAACGTAATGATTATATTGGAAGAAAAAAAAGACCTGAACTTTGCCTAAAGAATAAAAAAAAAAGCAGTTTCCAGACAACGCTTTCTAAAAATTCCTATTAAAAAATCTTTCTTAAGTAATACAAACTCTGCGACCACAAGCCGATTAACGGGTCAGAAACTTTGGCCATCAACTGCACTATCAGTCTAAAAGTATTGCTGTGTTCTTTGCGTGGAACAAAGCGTCACCTCGTGAGTTTGATTGAAATCTGCGTTCTTGAATGACAGGAATGCTATCCAACGTTCAACTCCGAGCGCATAACAAAACTTACCGAGGCTGTGGCGTACTGCGTGTATAAACAAGCACGTAACGCATTTGAACTAGATCGCTATTTTGCGAAAGATAATACTTCGGAGGCACATCTCCCAACAACGTGTCTTCAGCTGTTGTTCTTCTAGGATCGCCATCTGAAAAAAGGTCCACGATGTACTGTACAATTTTTAACCCTGATTCCTATTCTCTAACAACATTAGCTCATGTTTCAATCTGAAAAAATATTATATGGCTTCAAAAGCGAGGTCAACATGTGTGCATCCGACACAAAAGTACCCACTCGCATTTTGAGCTTTAAGTACCATCAGTGGCAAAGGTATAGCTCCCTCAAATGTCTTCAAAACTTCACAACTTGAAAACGAAAAGAGATGAAATAAAATAGCATGCAATGAATTCGATAGATATTCGCTCTATCCATCGACTTACTAGAATGCTGTTTAGTCGTATCTCTTCTCGTTCTCAAGGTAGAGTTTGAAACATATGAGAGGGAGCAATACTCTTGCCACTGATAGTACAACCGTTTCTCAACTTTGGCTTTTTGCTTCACGGCTGGGTTGCGATATTTACCTGGAGCTTGGCATTTAAGGTCAGGGTGATCAACTAATTCGCACAAGGCGACACAGCTGAGGTGGCATCCTAAAATGGAACCTCCCCAACCATAACCTGCGGCACTATACGGCAAACTCATGGACAGTTCACTCGATAGGTAGATGCCTCTTCCGAATAACGAAGGTTGGTCAAGCTGCAATAAACGATCAGCTGATAGATCATTCACATATTAGGAGCAAAATTCACTTGACGGGTGGTACGGACCGTATACGCGAGTATAGATACGAAGCAGATCTTGCTGCTTTGAAACTTTTCAGGCAGTTTTCTTCTTCAACAATATTCATTAAAAGAGGTAAAAGGAAAGTTTCTCAGGGTACGGAGGGCATCAATATTTTACGTGCACCCGGATTTAAGATAAATTATCACTCATCTATGTAGCGCATCTGAGTTTCCGCAGATATTATACAAAGGCGGAGACACAGTGGCGGAGAGGTATAGTCAGTACCATTATAATTCAGAGGCAGAGAGTTGACCAGCGTTGCCAGATTCCGCGATTTCGTAAATTTTAATCGCGTCTAACTTTTTAACCATTAAAGATAACCTAGCATATCGGGTATGTTTTGGATCGCTCTCGAGCTGAGC
>Ga0058701_10004422_pt1 | contig 11411 bp, 13 predicted proteins | sample AgamicOrMae_FD_97039 | JGI IMG/M metagenome (GOLD analysis project Ga0058701, IMG submission 97039) | Agave microbial communities from Guanajuato, Mexico - Or.Ma.e | ecosystem: Host-associated > Plants > Phyllosphere > Phylloplane/Leaf | place: Guanajuato, Mexico | collected 2012-06-04 | reverse complement strand
TGAAACCTAAAATTTAATTATTTAGGCATTTACCAAAGCTTGAAATTGCGTATTTTAATGGAAAGAACCCTTTCAAGTTCTCTTAAGCTAAATTTCACTCCAAATAATTTGGACTGTCATGGGTTAACTTCTTTCATCCGTCGAACAAGAACGAAAAATGCCTTACCTGTTGAACAAACAAAGACAGTTACATCCTGTTGCTTAACATTATGCCATTTTCCCGTTGATGCTTCTTGCAGAAAATATGTGATGTATGGGCTTAAAATGGCCGCTGATGATGTACAGAAATTTGGCACAATGGCGATGCAGAAAATCACATACATCTCATATCGCATTTTTGAATTTTTTTTTCTAGACCTTGTTTTGGTCTTAGTTTGAAAGAAACGTTAGCTTGACTGGAAAGCGTTTCGCGATTACTGAAATCTGCCGTGGAGAACAGCTTTGCCTCTACAATATTTATGAAAATAATGATACCCCAATTCAGCGCTGAAATATTTATAAGGCGCTTTGCGCTTGTTTTGTCTAAGCGTGTCCAGGGCTACACTTATCTAAAATCACTTATCAATGATAAACCGCTTCATTTTAAGGGATTTCAAGGGAAAGCCTCTATTTGAATTGAGGTATCACTACGAAAATGGAACGGGTTCAGTCGTCGAAGATTTTGTTTTTCTTGAAACAAGTTCACAGAAAGTTAAGTTTATCGTCAGTCTAGTTGAATCTTTAGGTTGACAGTGCGTAACTTATGCTGCAAGTGAATGGCAGCATTTTATGATTTGCCTCTCAAGCTGGCTCAACCTCTTGATATACTTTGAAGATCAACTTCGTGCAACCACGTAGACAAGGTTAGGTTAGAGTACCTCAATTCGCTATCGCTCCATTGAACTGTTGTCGAGCTTGATACACCCACTTCTCGGTGGCCGGCTTCTGCCGCAGAGGAGTTGAACGCATCAGGCTGTCGTGACCGTAAGATTAGGTTAACCTAAAAAAGGTTAAGTGGCTTTTCACAGAAGGTTGGAACTCAAGAGTTAGAAGATCTCGTCTCTGAAATGAACTCTAGCATTGTGTATGCACTTCTTGGGTTGAGAGAAGAAAATGGGGAAGACTGTATACTAATCTACATAGCATATGTTTATTACAAGAGTTATACAAAAATTTGGAGGTGAGCTTCATGTTTTGACGGCTGCTACTCTGGCTTCGAGAGTTTGAAGGAGAGGCCATCCCATGTTAGTGTTGATGTACGAGTGAAGTTTAGGTGACGTCAGGACAACGTCGCTGGCCTCGGTTAGCCGACAAATGTTGGTGGTCGCGTTCTGAAAACATTAAATTGGTGAGATTACCCTCAACTATGGCGACCTACAAATTCGGATAACACTATGATGAATTTTTGGCGGTTTTAAAATTCAAACCTAAACACGCTTCCGAGTATTTAAAGGAGCAGAGGTCATTACTTGGCCCACTGTAGCATAAAACCTTACCATAGTTATAGGAGAGCTTCGTTAAAAAAAACGTTAGGTTAGGTTTGCTCTAAAGCAATAAGATGAAGCCAAAAATCTTGGGTACCTTTTTGAATTCTGACGAAACAGCTGAACCAGCCTGTATTATGTGTCTCTCCACATCGCTCCGCTCAACTTCGTGGTGCGCAATGGCTGCGATCCAATCCCGGATAAAGCAAAGCGAATTGGCCGCAGCTTCTCGGATCTCGAAGTTTGAGCCCATCAAAGGCAGGATAACACTAAGACGCTCTACCCAGCAGTTGGCGGAAGCTAGCCTGCGGTGTACCTGCGAAATCAGTGGTTATCAGTGCACCCTCAGTTTTGAAGGCATTTTCTACCTTATGTGGCCCGCCCTGGCCTAGGGCTTAACTTAGTAATAACGTATGGGTAAGACGAGCTTGGTTTAAGGGGGAACCTCACAGATGCGATCTTGAGAGTAAGTTTTTGGCGCATTACTCACTTGGCGACGTCAAGAATCGGCCAATGTACAATTGTAAACATGATCATTAGCCGTCTATACGTCAAAAAGTTCGTAACATAACTATTACCTCAAGCGCCGGAAATGTAACACGCATTGAAGTTATTTGAAAAATAAGAAAAAAGAAAAAAGAGCGTTTGAGGGTATGATAATAGGTAGGTCATTTTTTGAAATATAGACAGCTAATGATTAGGTTTGAACATGTGCATCGGCTGATTCTTGATATCGCATCCTTAACCCATAACAGCCCAATATATTTGGAGTAAAATTTAGCTTAAGAGAAATTCGAAGGATTTACTCTATTAAAATACAAAATTTTAAGCTTTGAAAAATGCCTTAATTATTAAATTTCAAGTTTCCATAGCGGTGAAAATTTTTAGTTTACTGAACTGGAAATTTCCTCTTAAATATGTTTTTCTGTTTCCGAACGGCATCGCAGGGCGGTAGTTGGTTAAGGTAAGTAATACGCCAAAAATCGATTTTCAAAATGACGCCTCTGAGGTTCCCCCTCAAGTTATCCCAAGTTTGTGGTTGATCTAGTAGTTTATGTAGGTTTAACTTTGTCTGATCAGCTTTGGTTTGGTTTTGCCAAAGGTTTGTAAACCTTTGGTTGTGGTAGTAGTGGTAGCCGAGCTGTAGTTTGCTTGTGTGTGGTTGTGGATAGGCATGTTCTGGACCAAGGTTATCCCAGGCATGGTCAGCCTAAGATTTGTCAGTCGTGGTTTGGTTGTAGAAGGTTAGTTCAGGTCGAGGAGGAAAAGAGCGTCGTAATTCGCATTACGTGGTTCATAAAGAATCCACGAGGTTGCGCAGCAACAATGACGAACCTGTGAGAGAGGATTAATTCCAAGTGTGCTGTTAATGAGGAGCAGATCAGCATCGCTTCTGGTTTTGAGTTCCTTGGCGTCTTTGACCAGAAGCTCTGCCTGCGCATCCAGGAGGAACAATTTCACTACTTCGTTTCGTTTCCGTAACTCCGCAGCAACTTGTTCAGCAAGGACAGTGGACCAATCGGAGCCAAACACTGCATATGGGCCGATGGGCTGATACGCCCGGATATTCTGCAACAAATGCATTTCAAGGAGATATGCTTCTGCGGAACAACAAAAATATGTTGGTGTCCGTAAGATGGTTGTTGCAAGGAACATGGTAGACCTACCGCTGCAATCGCCCGCGCAGTCTGTTGGATAGTGACAACTCTTCTGGGCAGCTGAATGCTGATGACTGGAACGAGGAGGTGCGACGCCAGGGGCTGCAGGAAATCGGAAGCGCAGCCCCGGAAACCCGGGATGGCGTACAGAGGAAAGACTTCTTTGGCATGTCGAGACATCGGTCCCATGGAAGGCAGCTCCTTGAGCCGCGGCGATTGAGGAAGATCACGAGTGAGTGCGGCGAGTGAAGCCACCGTCTTCGGCAGAACGTCCAGCAGGCACATAGCAAGCTCACCTGGATTCCGGTCACCTGTCCATCAGGAAATTCTTTTAAATCCTGTCGAAGACTCGGCAAAAAACTAACGTTTGCTCGTTCAACCTCTGATCCACCCTGTTTCAACTTTACCGCCGAGAAGAATCCGATTTTGGCCAGTTTAGGTTAACCTAGTGTTTGGTTAAGTGCCTCCTATATCAGTCGACTTCACAACGTTAGGTGGAACACAAGGCGTAGACATGCAGTGTGTAAAGTCATGGTTAATACCTTGGGCATTGCGGACAGTGACTTGCTGGGCATTTCCCGGTCTCAACAACCAATCCAGCAGTCTAGTAGATACCGCTTTGTTGGCTACTCCTCCACTTAAGAGCGTTCGTACTCCCATGGCGGTGACCTGCTCGTAAGCCTGCACGACGCTGTTGGACAACTGCTCGGAGTCACTGATGACAACCAAGGTAGATCCAGTTTCACTCCGGAATTGATGGATGCTTCTAGCGGCCTCTTCTCCACTGGAGCCCTGTGCAAACACTGAGTTGGAGACGTTCTTCAAATTGACCTCGAGACCATCACTGATAAATACCGGAACAAAGAGCAGAGCAACGTCGAGTTTCCCCGTGGTGTTGGCAGTCTTGAGAGCGGATTCAACGTCGGGTTCTGAAGTGACGGTTGTGTGCGGGAACAGACGAGCGCGACGTTGCATTGTCTTTGATGTCTCTCTCTCAACCACGACAACATGTGACGCTCCTCGTCGCGCCAACCACGTCATCAACGTCATGTTCTGAGCAACGTTTCCACCTGCAAACCGTCCATGTAGTGTTGTAGAAAAACAGGTGATTTTTCGAAAGAGGCGAAATTGGAGTCTCTTTTATACTCACCTGCGATGAGGTACGTTTTCCCAGAGTTGCAAGAGAAGTGCGTTGTAGATTGTTTCACCTGACGCAACATCTTCCTGGGAGCATTGCTTCCTTCCTGCCTGTTTACAAACACTTTTTTTCCATACAAAATTGGAAGCATCGCCGTACACTGAACTGTAAATTTCAACGGTGGCATTTTCTACTACTTGTGTTCCACCCTCGTTCCACTTTTCATCGAGATAAATCTGAGAATCAAAGCCATACTTCTGCCCAGTTTACTTTTGGTCATTCAAGGTAAGCTACGATTAAACCCCCAACCGCCCAGCGATGCCGTTCAAAACAGAAAAAAATTATCTTGTTGGATATTATCAATTCAGTAATTTTACAATTAAAAAAATATTACCCCTCTGAAAACCTAAAATTTAATGATTAAGGCATTTCCCAAAGCTTGAAATTGCGTATTTAATGGAAAAAACCTTCCAATTCCTCTTAAGCCAAATTTCACTCCAAATACTTTGGGTGGTTGTGGGTTAAGGTAGGTCACGTGACTTGAACCTCGCTGCGCTCTCGCCTTACACGGTTTTTCATTAAACGCTGGAACACAAGAGGTAAAAAAATCTACTTTTCAATTGTACAGTTAAATTTGACAGAATTTTGGTACCACGAGATGCTGTCGACGGATGCTGGGACGACGATCCTGTCCAGTGGCTTGACTGCACCGCACCGAAGGTTCTCTCGCATTGCTTCGGTCAATGTCTTCTTGTAGCTGTCACTCATGGCGAGAATGCTACCAGCTGACACACCGTAAATCGTTGTGGACCGCAAGAAGTGGTTAGTACCTGAATTTCAACGTTACCAAGAGTCAACCAATCTGAGGACCTCTCCTTCTATAGAATTTTTGAAAGGATACATTTTCTACCCCTTGCGTTCTACCCTGCATCAGTAGTTCTGTTAAAGACATATCACCAAATGAATAAAGTGGGGCATATCCAAGTTACGTTAACTTAGATTTCTTTTGTGCTTCGCCACCTCTTCACTCAGCTGTCGTCATCCCTGCTTATTTCTCGACAGCGGTGATTGCCTCCGAGAAGTAAGCGGCATCAGGCTTGGTGACCGTTCGGTTAGGTCACGGTCCTTTGGGCTCGCGCGGCTTCGCGACGAGAGGAATAGATCAAAAGGTAGAAAATGTCCTCTTTGTAAACAGCGAATATTATTTAATGGTATCTTACCCATGAGTTCCCTCGTGTTGGGCGCAGGTGTCCCTATATATACGATACGTCCTTGGTACGCTATCATGGACAAAACTCCGAAGGACAAATCTGAGGCTTTTCTGGTTACCAGCACATCTAGTTTAGTCAAGATTGACAAGGTCCGGAGACTGATATAAAAGTCTTTGTTGGCTATTTTGACGATATGAAGATCTGGTGAAATGTTCTGAAAATGCAGATTTGTTTTAAAGCAATGAATGTCTAATCCATTGTTATTCAATGTGAGTCAAGCGAATCTAAGTGTAATACCTTATTTTAAACTTTGCGTAGGGTAAAAAGCGACTGCTCTCATTTAATGCTTCGAATTATGAGATTTGAAAAAAAAAAACAGTTTTGCTCGGTTAAGGTTCCCTTAAACCTGGTTATTTTAGCGTGGTGAACTTGAACTAGCAAACTAATTAACCTGGGCTTTGTCAAGTCTGGTTATTGATTAATTAAGTTGGACCATTAATTTTGCTTGTGTTACGTTATGAACTTCTAAGTCGCGTTTAAGATTCGCGTTTCCTTAATCAGCTAATTCATCAAAATGCACTGACTGAAGAGGGCGACAGTCGTGGCTTAGCTTAATGCGAGTATGATCTACTGTACCTACAAGCCTACCTAAAAATATTAAACGCCGGTCAGTACATAAACAGGCCTTTTCTCTCACAACTTCATTTACTTTCGTCATTTTGACTGATTACAAATTATGAATACTTGCCCTTCATGATACTTGGAGTGTTATACATAGACCTTAATTTGCCTTGACGGACACTTGAAGTAACTGGAGCTAATCATTTTCACATTGCACGTACTCGAAACAGTTATACCAGGTATTATCCCCATTTCTTTGGTCATCAATATTTTGCTCCAACAATATTAAGGATTCTCACCTCTGAGTGTGATTTTCGGAGGGACCTCTCTTGGCTTTCGTTTCCAACAATGGCAAAGACTCTGCACTTGTTCTGAAGGGCTATTCGGATGAAAGCCTGCTCTTCTGATCCCGTAGCGTTGAGTACGATGACATTTTCGCCGGGGCGAATATTGCAGAACACGTTCAGTGCAAGGAGTCCCTAAAACAACTTAGTCTTTCAAAACCCGCTCAGGACTTCACAGCATGATCTTATCTCGCAGTAGTTCAAAGGTTGCGTTCTTTCTCTTTTATTTCATCGTGAGGATCATCGACTTACATCCGCATTGGTCTACCGAGGTTAATATAGATTAGGTTAACTAGGTTAACGCCTAGAAGTAAGCCGTATCGAGCTTGGCGGATCGCACCATGGTATTATGAGCCTTGTGCCTCGACTCGCTGAGCTTGGCAATGAAAGGTCGAGCACAAGAGGTAGTATATGCAGTGCAACCTTTGACATTGTTTATATTCACTTCTTACCTGGCAGTACGCGACAGGAACTGTTGCCCCATCTTCCAAGGACCATCCGTCAGGTAAAGGCCATTGCAGGATGGGGTCGGCTATGGGCTTCCCATTGCGAGCAACAGCGATACCCATGACCTTGCCTTTGGAATTTTCTCCTGTGTAGTCTAACACAACCTAAGAAAACGGTTGGTTAATGCTTGTCAACCAAAATGGTCCTTGCCGACAATGGGCAGATCTGGTTGCAGGCTATTTACCTCTGTTATTCTCTTTTGTTTTAGATTGACATCATGGGTCCCCCAAAAGTGTATATCCGTGGTGCCTTCCCTGAAAAGAAATTACTAATGAACGATTTGGTTTGATTTCCTTGCTCTTAACAGATATGTTGGAATTAGGTTATAAGCGCAGTGGATTTTAGTAGCAATTGGTACTTTCCGATGTTGGAGCACACATACTATAGCCTTTTTATAATCTCTGAAAATATTAGGATTAGCGATACGCTGGACATTTACGAACATTTGCTGGACATTTTCTTTATGCGGATATATAGTAGTTAAGTCAACCGCACGAGAAACCTATAGCCGGTCTATTTGGAGAAAAAAACTTCACTTAGGTCAGTTACCGAATTAATGATTATATTCTAAAAACTCTCTACTTTTACACCGCGATGCCAAATAACGCCTAACTTATGAAGCTTATGTAGCATTATTTAAGTTGACTTACGTCCTATATAACCGAGCTTACCCTTTTCTACGGTAGAAAATAACCGCGTTTTTAAAGTGAGGATAGATACTTGAGACCAGTACTGTATTGCAGGTTGTTTTTAAGGGGATCGAACCTAAACTAACCAATCAGGCAACCTATTGTTCGATAAACTGAATAATGGAAATCATAGATCCTTCGCAAGTGACCAGGATAGGTTAAGTAATCGACAAGAACTGTGCCCGAACGACATAGAAGGCTGCACTATGCCTATTCCTGAGTCTGCGAGTTGTTTCCGTCATTCCAAGTCAAAAAGAACCCTACGATTCTTACTCGAGGTTAAATTAAGTTTGGGAATCGATGAGCCATGAAGCCTTGATTTCGCTCTGAACGTTCCTTATAGATACCTATAGAGGATGTGTATTTGACCGAAGTCAGCGGACTTATTTGATCCGAGCTTACCTTTTTGTCGATATTGCGGACATCAACTGACTCTCGAACGTCAAAGGAAGGCCGACTGTCTCGGGTACGCTTTGCTCGATGACTGTCCCCCAAGACCCGGACTGGTAAACGTTGACGCGCAAGCCAAGCTCCAGTTGTTCCCGATACATTGGAAGACTTGAATCAAACTTGGGCGCCGTTGGATCCAAAATGAAGAAGAGCCTGTGCTTTTGAACACTTAGTCACTGCATTGCAATCAAGGTTGAGCGAAGTTCACCTAAACTAGATTCCTTTAATCTAGGTTCACTTTAGTTCAGCCTAACTCACCTACTATGGATGCCGTAACGCGTACAATGTGATTGAAAATTAAAAAGCAGGGTGGAAACACAGAGGATCAGAGAGGGGGGAATGATACTTTTTAACCGAAAGTGGACACTTGAAAGCTTACTTGAAGAGAACTCCGTCCAAAGTGTCGGCCATTCGGCTGATGATGGGCTTGACCGATTCCTTGTTAATGCCTTTCTGCCAAACCAAAACTGTGCCTCTTTCGGAGAGACGCAAGTTGGAGACGTCTGTGCCCGACATATGGAGAATCTCTGGGTCAGGCAGTCCCGTTCGATGTCGGAGCAAAACCCAATCACCGCTTTGGCAAAGTATCGCCATGTGTTCGAGCTCTTTCGGGATTGAACCAGTGAGTTTCAGTAGAACCATTGCGCCCGCAGTGTCTAATAGTTTATTGGCCGCTGTAGCACTGTCGGAGCCGCATACCACGAGGCTGCCAATGGATACCTCGGATAAAGCAGCCGGCGGTGGCACTCCGTTCACTTGGAAGGTCGCATGACGAGTCTGAACAAGAAACATTCTAGAAAGAATACCTCGAAAAACTATTTCTTTTGACGTGTGGGATTTGATTTACCTTGAATCCGAGGCTGGTCGCGCAGTTTTCAAAGGTGGCTAAATCAAAGTCGATGGCACCATTGCTTCCAGATGTTGATTTTAATTCGATGAGGGAAATGGTATTCAACCAGGGTTGCTCCTCTCGTAAGATATGCCCGGCTACTGTCCAAAGGTGTTCCGCAGTCTGCCAAAGAACATGTTTTAACCTGTAGTCTAAGCAGACGGCCTGACAAAAGTGTTCGAAGGATAGTTACCAATTGTGTCTGCTTCTCCAGCTGGACGAAAAGAGGGGCACTGACACGAATCTGTGGTAATTGATTAGCTGGTTCCAGCGGTTCCATGTCAAGGCCTTCGACGTAAAATCCCTCCGTCATGAAAACGTTGGTTTTAGTGCGGACCGTCAGATCAACTCCTGCAAATACTTAAAACGTTAAGCGTTGCTATTGTTTCAAGCGAAATTGAAGAAAACATTGTTGACGTGTAAGCCCAATTGTATGGCCAGTAGGAGAGTGGAAGCTTGGCAGAAGCATACGTTGATTGTAAGTTACGCCCACGTGTTACAGTTGCCCATTCACAAGTGTTTTCATCAAGCTCAGAGCTAATCATGATAATAACCTTGGTAGATCGTTCACGTAGAGATCAGAAGTAAGATAAAAAAAAGTCAAGCTGTAGGCTTTTTGTTTCGCCTGGCTACTCTGCACGTTGCATGTCGTAGCTCTACTTAATTTCTGATCTCTCTCACAAAATCAAAAGACTCCAGCATAACCATATTTGTAACCGCCTTCTACCAAGTACAGGGTACATAATTTCAAGTGCAATCATCTCTGCACAGCCTCCATACCCCTACAGGCTACTCTCAAGCCTGAGATGACTGATTACCATTAGGATGCGAAGCGAAGTACGCTTTTGGGTCAATAGTTAGTCTCCTGATAGATTTAGGGTACAGGCAGTGCTGTTCGTGTTCTCCCCAGCTTAGTTGCGCGACCTGCAACGTTGAAGCCAGTAGGGTCTCCCAACTGTTTTCCTTTAAATGCACAATCCAGTCTAGACAAAAAAAAGAAAGGATTGGTTAACGTGAGTGCTGGGAGGACTTTCTAAGGAATTGATGGTATCTTGCCTTTTTCAGTTACGTCTATGTGAGAAATTTTCTTCACTTCTGGCAAGTATTCCTGCCCTCTTGCAGCGAGATCCGAATAAATATCTTCCGTGTAAAGACGAACAGGTTCAGTCTGTGCGCTCTCCATTCTATGAGTATCTCTGAATACTTCGTTGAAAATATCATCGATCGGGTCAATAATAGCTTTTCCTGACAGGATTACCCGGTCGTTTGCAGTCACTTGGAATCCTTTGGTTTCCACTTGAACACCCAAGTCGAGGTTTACCATTCCTGATTAAAGAATAAGGATAGTTACACCAACAGGTCATAAAAATTTGTGAGGGTGGAGTACGCACCTTCGGAAGGGATTTCGATGGGCTCGTAGAATTCTATATTTTGGAAGATGACGCGGACGTCGTTGAGGTCAAGTCGGTGTGTGCAGGACACGGCTTTCCACGCCAACATCTGTGACAGATACACTTGAACTGTATTCAAGAATCTATGTGCTCACCGTTCCATTCCTCGCGGTCATCTCACCAGAAGGTGTGCTGGAGAACAATATTTGACTTCTTGGAGAATGTCATGCGGCGAGTCGGAGATGATTGTCGCTTTTTGTTCAATCTGGCGTGCCTGAATAGAAGACCAAGCGTGAAACTTTGTTGTAGTTGACAGAATCACGGGACTTCTCTACTCCGAATTTTTTTTTGAATTTTTGATCTCTGGTGGTGCTCTCCGCCTTTTCTCTAAAAAGCATGCAGAACGAGATTGAAAGACTGAGTTAACCTTGCGTAACGCTCGCCAAGCTTGGATAAGCCAAGTAACCAAATCTAGCGCGAGTTAATCATATTTAGTCAAGATCAACTTAAGTTAGCTGAACCTCGGTTAACCCAGCTGGATTTCTTTCCGTTTGTGTCCTTTAACCTCGTTCTGTAATTTAAATGTCAAACCAGAGTACAGGATGTATCAGATGCCCCGGCACATTTTAATTCAGGCAACCCGCAATACTCGGTGCGATGAGGGTTGCCTATCCTAGCTGTCTTCGCACCTTTCATTTCGCAAGGCTACTCGGAGGTGGAAAAGTCGTTACAGAGATGCTGCAATTGGGTATTTTACGCCGAAAGGTTAATGAGACACTTATTAATTACTTTATATCTTTTTCGCGGAGGGCTACAGTTCCCGACACGCAGTATCTGCTCGCGTTCATAATGTTTCTTCCACCACAGAGGCATTTTTGTCGTTGGTGTTGGAAAACACACTTCCAGTCGCTATGAAGTTACCAAGGACGCGTCCAAAGACGTGAGGAGATGGCGGTCTTCGGTTCGAATATAGCTCTTCATAAATTATTCTGGCTAATCTGGTGTTCCCGTTGGCGCGATGATAACTCCAAAGATATCAAAATATTATTG
>Ga0058701_10004421_pt1 | contig 11412 bp, 9 predicted proteins | sample AgamicOrMae_FD_97039 | JGI IMG/M metagenome (GOLD analysis project Ga0058701, IMG submission 97039) | Agave microbial communities from Guanajuato, Mexico - Or.Ma.e | ecosystem: Host-associated > Plants > Phyllosphere > Phylloplane/Leaf | place: Guanajuato, Mexico | collected 2012-06-04 | reverse complement strand
TCGCACCCGGGGTTGGTGTGGAACTTATTTTTACTTCCATGTTCGTAGAATAATGCATCTTAAGTGTTAGAACACCACGAAAGAAACGTAGTTACTTAAAGATAAGCGCATTTCTTCGTTCTTCTAACACTGAAAGAATCACTGTTTTTCAGCTTGAAGTAGTTGTTTAGGTATGCCTGTCTGAGTGATTTTTTTTTCAGAGTATATCTTACAAGAAGCTCACCAAGCGAGCTCGGTCGGAGCCATTTTTTCTCAAAATTGGGAGAGGGGATGATTTTTTTTTCGCTTGTTTGAAAATCCTAACATCTTAAAAATTGAAAGAGCCACAAAAAAAAAGGATGGAGAAAAACGTTTTTAAAAAATATGTTAAGGGCTAGGGCTTTCAAAAATGTGCTAATGGTAGTCGAAGTGCGATATTTCCCCATAATTGGGTCAGGAATGATGTTTTACTATTTACTTTTTATTGAACCCCTATATCTAAAAAACGGATGGAGATAACATTACGAACATGGAGGTATTAGCCCGTTCCCAACCTATTTTTTTTAATTATTATTTTTTAACTTTCACTGCGTATTGACTCTTCTTTCATTACTCGATATTTACAGGTAGAAATATCGGACCTGCTGGCAGAGTTCGGTAAGGACATTCTAAAAGGCGCAGATCATATTTGTGGAGTGCCTTACGCAGCACTGTCCATTGCAACTCTAGTTGCAGTCAAGTCTGACCGATCCCTGTTGGTCAGGAGGAAGGAGGCAAAAGGTCATGGGACCAAAAAAATGGTTGAGGGTGTCTTTTCCAAAGGAGACACCTGTGTCATAGTTGAGGATGTGGTCACAAGTGGTCTGAGCATCGTTGAAACTGTGGAGGTTGGTTTTTGTAAGACTCCTCATTTTCACCTGTTGCATAAGCTGACATTAATCTATATTTTCTCCTTTTTCAGGACCTGAAAAGAGAGGGATTGAAAGCTGTGGACAGTATTGTTTTGTTGGACAGACAGCAAGGGGGTAGTGAGTCCTTGAAGTCCAGAGGTCTCAATGTTCATAGCCTTCTTTCTCTGAATCAGGTAATTTCAAATTACGAATTTCGTAAAAACGTCGTGTCACCGATACACCTGTAATTGAATTTTTGATATTTTATTCAGGAAACATTTCAAGTGAATTGGTCAGATTACTCATATTGCGTGTTCCACAGGTATTGCAGTATTTGCAGGAAGCTGCGAAACTCGATCAAGATGTCGTGGACAGGGTGAAAGAGTACATCGCGAAGAATCGAGTATACCTCCCGGACTCTGTAGCCGTCAAAGAAGTGAAACCTGTCAGTGAGGGAACTGAGAACCGTCTGAAAATGCGGTTTGAAGCGCGCGCAGAGAAGGCAGAGAACGGCATGTCTGCTAAGTTGCTGCGCATCATGGCGGAGAAACGGACCATGCTGTGCGTTGCCGCCGACGTGGACAACTGCGCCGCCCTTCTCGACATCGCCAGCCAAGTCGGTCCTTACGTCTGCATCCTCAAGACGCACATCGACATCCTCACAGATTTCTCGCCCGAATTCATCAAAAGCTTGCAGAAGTTGGCTTCGCAGCACAATTTCTTAATCATGGAAGACCGGTGAGTCTCGCGAATATAGCTTTTTCTTCCCGCTGGAATTTGCCAAAAACCTGATCTGGGTAGGTGCATCAGGGGTGACCGGACTTTGTAAGGTAGCCTACTCTTTTTTAAATAAGGTAAATCACTAAAAATTGCTCTATCAATTTTTTTAAAATAACTTGTTATAGGGCCATATTTATTGGCCTTCCCCATTTACAACATCAAACCACCACATCGCAGGAGTCTGGGCATCCCTTGACGCACCTGCTGTTTGATTTTTTTAACCCATTACCGCCCAGCGATGCCGTTCGGAAACAGAAAAAAATATTTTAGCGGATCTTTTCAATTCAGTATCGTCTTAATTAAAAAAATATCACCCCTCTGGAAATTTGAAATTTAATTTTTGGGGCATTTTCTAAAGCTTAAAATTGCGTATTTTAATGGAAAAAATCCTTTCAATTTTTCCTAATGTGAATTTTACTCCAAATAGTTTGGGCTGTTATGGGTTAAGATAATCTAACAGCGAGCTAAATTTTGTGGGGTAACATGAGGTCGTTTTCGGTCCGCAGGAAATACGCGGATATTGGCAACACTGTTCGCCTGCAGTACACCGGCGGGCGGTATTCGTGTTCGTCGTGGGCGGATTTGGTCACAACCCATTCGACTCCTGGCAAAGGCATCATCGACGGCCTGAAGAGCGCTTTGGGATGCACCCAAGTGGAGCCAGCTGAGCGCGCGTGCTTCGTCGTCGTCGAGATGAGCAGCAAGGGCGCTTTAACCTCAGCTCAATACCGCGCAGGTAAACGAGTTATAACCTAGCTTGAGCTGATGCTGGCTTCGGAAGCTGGCTCACTGGCAATGCATTAGGTCAATGAAGCATTTTATTTTGTAGTTTCTACTTAATGGGCCATTCGGTAGCAAGCTATTTTATAGAGCGATACTGACTGAGCTGATGCCCGGGCCACCAAAAAATCTTCCACACTGTCAGCTGACTGGGAGAATGGTATTGCTCGAGTTAGCCAATCATAACGCATAGTGCCCCTGTTGGGAGACTTGAGTAAGCTCTCCCGCGAGGCGACTTGCGTTCCCAGTCACCGGTGCGAGCTACTCGGTGTGGAAGACAGCGGTTAGTTGGAGTCGCTCGCCTCGAGTCAGCTAACACCATTTCCTGTTGGCAGAATCGATCAAGATGGCCGAGAGGCGCTCCGATTTCGTGGCTGGCGTGGTGAGCCAGAGCGCTGTGGGTATCAGCAGTCCCGGCCTGGTGCAGCTGACGCCGGGGGTTCAGGTTCAGGCGAGCGACGCCGGCGGCGCGAGTCCGCCGGGCGACGGCCTCGGTCAGCAGTACAACTCCCCCGAAGAGGTCGTCTTACGGAGAGGCGCTGATGTGGCTGTCGTCGGGAGAGGGGTCACCAAAAGCGACAATGTCGCTGAAGCGGCCCGCTCCTACAGAGACCTTCTTTGGGCTGCCTACGAAAAACGGACCCAAGTCTGAGTCGTGATATCCAAAAAAATGTTTTATTGTTACCAGTTACCACCCTTGTTAAATATGTACATAGATAACTTATGAAACTCTTGCGTTGTTTTTTATATTCAGACCCACACAGCCAAAGTCTTCTTATTCCTCCCAATTCTGCTTAGTTGTTATCATAATAATTTTGATAAAGATTTAGCTGGATGATAACTTACAGTTTTACCTCATGGTGTTGCTATTGACCCGACATGCATTAATGTAGGGAGACTTGAATGCAGGTAACCGACCTGATGCATTTGAACCCACTACCGCCCAGCGATGCCGTTCGGAAACAGAAAATATTTTAATGGATCTTTTCAGTTCAGTATTGTTACAATTTAAAAAAATATCGCCCCTCTGGAAGCCTTAAATTTAGTAATTTAGGCATTTTCCAAAGCTTAAAATTGCGTATTTTAGTGGAAAAATCTTCCGATTTCTTTTACGATAAATTTCACTCCAAATACTTTTGGGCTGTTATGGGTTAAATGGGAGGTGACTTGAACGCACGGGAACTAATGCATTGATAATGGGGCAGTCGGGGCAATAGACCCTCCCAATTCTGTCTATTGTTTCTCATTTGAGTGAAAAACGTTCATGTGGGGAGGAAAATAAATACTCTTGCAGATAAACAAAAATATTTAGCGAGGATAATTGTAATAATCAGAGCAAAAGTATGACGTTAACAATGGATTGATGAATCTTTACTTGTCCATTTAACGTAAGTTAGGTTTTGGCTGGTCATTTTTTGGGGTGAGAGAGTTTTGAAGATGCATGTGACATCTGTATACTGGCGAATGGGCCGTGGTCGGTACAACAGTCACCTCTCGTTTTACCTGCTGGGTTCAACGAACGCCCTTGCGAAAACAGTCAAGTGTAAGTAAAGTTAGTAACGTGGTTAAAACACCTTCAAACTTCTAAACAACAAAGTTAACAAGTATGACTTAAATAGATTTTACGTAGCGGAGTTTCGGGTACACAGTCCAGTGATCTGGTTGCGTTGCCGTCAAAACACACGAGAGTTTGATGAGTTGCTACTGTTTCAGAGAAGAACAAATCGGATCCCATTTCAATATACTCTTTTTAGGGTAGCTGTCATAAGCGCCATAAACCACAAGCGCCAACGCCGCAAGCGCCAATCCGTAACCGCCAAACGAGAAAAGTCGCAAACGCCAAAGGCCTTTAACGCAATGCTAACCTTGCCTAACCTAACTTAACCTAACCTAACTTAACCTCACTTAACCTAACCTAACTTGACCTAACCTATACGAATTTTGGCGTTTGCGACTTTTCTCGCTTGGCGGTAACGGAGTGGCGCTTGAGGCGTTGGCGCTTGTGGTTTTTGGCGCTACCGAATGTCCCCCCTCTTTTTACACTAGTCCATACGCTCTAAATTTAAATCAGTAAGTCCCTGAGATTTAGCGAAAATTCACTGAATCTCAGAGACTCTCAATGATTCAAATTAAGATTGTATCTACCAAAACGAAAGTCTAACGGTCTCTTGTATGCACTAATTCTACTAAATAGGCCTTAATCGACGAATTTACTCTTCTTATAGATTATTAAAGATACTCTTTAAAGACAGGATACAGCGCAAAAATATTTCTTCGTATGGGAAAATAAAAATCTAGGCAGGTCCTTTTTTACTTTTTGCCAATATTTTTGTATCTTGACAGATGTTCCAAGGGCGCAACCCTTTGCAAGATCAGTGTATCGGAGACCCGTAATTGGGCTCTGCTTGCAATCATCAATTTAATTAATTATCGGACAAGTCATTAAACTTCACGTGACTATTAAAAGAGCTATTTGCTTTTGAGCTGGTGGCCCTCTCTTTTTAAAGGTGCGTTGAAAACTAAATCGAAATAAGGGCGAGTCGATTGCCATTAAGGCAAAGATCGCGTTCCGGGAACAAAAGCGACGGCAAAAAACATCACACCGCTTTCGTTACACAATTTGCCAAGCTTAAAACTTTTAATTACCCCTCAGTTACAAATCACAAAAAATATCAACGCTCGAGAAAAGCTGTTAAAGGGATCACTAAAAAAACGTTCAACAACAAAAAAATCTCGCCGTAATGTTGTTGTTAATGGAAAATTGGTGATGGTCTCAGTTGGATAATGAAAATTAACTTTACCACTGTGGACGACTTGTTAGCTCGTTTTTACTCATATGGCTGAACATAAGCCTATCTCGAAAAATAACCAAAAGGGTGTTGCTATCAACCCGACATGCATTAATGTAGGGAGACTTGAACGCACGTAACCAACTTAATGCATTTGGAGGTGACTTGAACTCTCGGAACCTAACCTAATCTTTTGAAAGGGACCGTCGAGCCGATAGACACTCCATAACCAAAATACGTACCATCCAGGTTTTGGTTTCACACCCAAAACAGGTATAGCATTCCCCAAAATTGAGCTTTGTTGTCACTGTTTAAGCCCACATTATAGAACAAGGAATGATAAAGGGATTGGTTCAGTAAGACACCGTCGATGTCTGTTTCCGTTCACAGCTTGTGAGGAGTTGGCCCTATAGCGAGCCACCAATGGCTGGGCCCATCACAATCTCATGGTATGTCGCGGACGTGCTGCAGACGTCAAATACGGTGAGTAATTTGCACGCCACACCAGAGCAAGACATTCGCTTTCAATGACCAACACGCTTCACCAAATAGTGGACGTGCTCGAAAAGCAGTTCGCAAATGCGGGTGCAGAAAGAGACACCTTAAACAAGTTCCTTTCCTTTGGCCAACAGCGCTGCACTATTGACAATATCCGTTACAATTAGCAACTTTCCAAATGATGGCGGCGGCCCTGGCAGAGTTTGGAAAACACAAATAAAACTGCTGGATAAGTTAAAGAGACTCAACGTAGTTGTTTGCTACTGTAACGAGCTTCTTACTGAAACAGGTTCACGAAAGTGACGAATTTAAAATCTCCCTCAAGTTTGTTTATTAGTGCTACCGATCTGGGTAAGAAATACTGGCAGCTTGAGAAGTTTGTCTTCACTTTAATTATTGATGAAGAAAGGGACCAAATCGGCATTTTCGATTCAAAAATATATAAAAAAAAAATAATGGTTATTCACGGTGCGTAAATATAAAATTTTGTGATCGAATTAAAAAAAGGGGGGGGACTCAGTTTTGAGAACCTCTATGGACGTTTTTTTTCCTTTTATGTTTTAGAGAAGCTATTTAAAAAAAATGATAGTTTTTAAGCTCATTTTCTTTTACAAGCTAAACTAAGCATTACCCCTAAAACATTGCCCCCCTCCAAAAAAAAACAGATGTGGAAGATTTTTGCGGTAAAAAACTATCAATTAAGGAAAGATTTAAGGCAGTTTGGCAACAACTGATCCCCGCTCTGAATTCCAACCCAAAATATATTGCTTTTTTATTAATGTCCAATATTTTTTTGAGACCGATCTAATTCTTGTTTCAAAACCTTGAAATTCTTGTTTTATGCCTAATCGACTCAATTTTGCTGCACAGACTTTCGAAAGCGATGCAAATGGCTGCGACGCACCCTAGCCAATATTTGACTGAAGTATCTCTGCGAGGTGAGTCCGCTAGGGTAACTTTTCGATTCTGCGTAAAATGATTCGCATAATTAAAAACCGTTCCGCAGAGACATGTTGGATGGCGCTCCCGCTTTAAAAGACATTTCACCCCTTAAAATGAAGTTTTCGATGCGTGAAGAGGAGCTGGGGCGTTTGGGAACTGGAGGCTGGAGCAGGGTCCGGGGGGAGGAACCTCAGGTCAGAAACCACGAAATGAGAATTCGACGGCAAGAAAAAGAGGACCAATAACTCGATATTCCGTACAGCAGCAATTAAGAATCACAACGCAGCCGAGCCGCAAATTCAATGGCTTTTTCCTGGTCCCCTCATATTTCTCCAACTGCTATTCTAAATGAACTTAGCTGCCTTCGCTCAGTTAATCAATCAATTTATGGCTGCCGATAACTTTTGCCACGAAAGATACGCTTCGTCATTTGAATACGCGGTTATCAGCTTACAATAAAATGAGTCTGCGCTGAATACACGGCAAATAGCTCCTCCCCTCCAACAGCTTATGGGAGGGGAAGGTGCTAGCCGTCGCGGCTGAATGCAACGGCCGCCCGTTAAAATCATTCCTTCCCCTAAAAAAAAACGCTCTTTTCGTGAATTTTAATCCAGTACCGCCCAGCGATACCGTTCGGTAACAGAGAACTTTATTTCAGATGATTTTTTCAGATCAGTATTGTTACAATTTAAAAAATTTCACCCCTCTGGAAACCTGAAATTTAATTATTTAGGCATTTTCCAAAGCTCAAAATTGCGTATTTTAATGGGAAAAACCTTTTTAATTCCTCTTAAGCTAAATTTCATTCTAAATACTTTGGGCTGTTATGGGTTAATAACACATTTTCTGCGGGTCGAAATAGGCAAATTTCGCGCAAATAAACGAAAACAGTCTTGACAAAAAGCCCTGAATATTTGTCCAGCAGAGATAAAGGCGTAAATCTTCATGCTGGAGCCTAGAGCGGGGCCATAAAGCCGAAATAACACAAGGCTGTAAAACATAAGTTTGAGCAATAATAGCAATTTCGTTTTTAAAAAACCCGCCCTGAGGGCGATGGTCATTTCTTTACATTGTAAGACAAATGACGGCAGTGTTACGATGTCAAAGGGGAAAATACTTCGGAGGAAAACGCGCCCGTTGACCTTGGTCATTCGTCTTTTGTTTATTGCCTGAAACGGCGCCCTTACTGCGGCGTATTTGCAGGGTGTTAAGAAGTTATGGCACAAAACGGTAGATGGCGCCTTTGGTCATCGAACAATGACTTAACAGCTAGACTATAGCCCGGTTATAAACTAAGGAAGTTGGGGATGATGTATAGGGCGCTAACTGACGGTAGTCTGCTCTATCTACCGGTAACTGTGGGACGCGACTTTCGATCAAGTGCAATACCTTGCTCAGGGGTCGTCTATGCTCTTTAACCCATAACAGCCCAAAGTATTTGGAGTGAAATTTAGCTTAAGAGAAATTGGAAGGATTTTTCCCACAAAAATACGCAATTTTAAGCTTTGGAAAATGCCTAAATTATTAAATTTCAGGTTTCCAGAGGGGTGATATTTTTTAAATTGTGACAATGCAGAACTGAAAAGATCCTCTAAAATGATTGTTTCTGTTTCCGGACGGCATCGCTGGGTGGTAGTGGGTTGAATTCTTAATTGTATCTTATCGGTGGAACAACTGGACGTTGCTAAAACAGCTCTTTGGTTGGGAGATTGAAATTTTCACGAAAATCGTCTGTCACAACTGAAAATTTCGTGTTTTTCTTTAGTACAGGTAGGCATATTGTAGAGGCAATTTTTTACGCAGATGCTCCAGTCAACCTGGGATGTTTTTACATGGCTAACGTACGGTATTTTTTTAACAAGGGCATTTGCGAGAATAGGAGAGGTTTCTGAACTTGCGTAAGATAATGAAGGCTAAAAAATTAATGTGTGCTGAGCACGTCTTAATATTAAGTATTGGTTTACCATTAAGTAGGCTAGAAGCAAGGCCCATCCCCTCTCCACGCTTGTAATTTATGGATGACCTCTAATCACATAGCAGGGCTCGGCCGAGCCGAGCTGCCGATAGCATAAACGGATCGAAAAGCGATCACGTGATCTAAGCACGCACCCCAATTAATGGCTACGAATTAATCCTTGATTTACTCTTAATCCGGAGATATTTTAGTGGTCCATAGTTAAACTTACAGCGCCTAATGTTACATTCTCCCTAGGATATACCTGCCCGCCACGAAATAATGGCCACAGTTAAGGGTTCTAAACACTATGATATTTACGAGGCCATTTCAGAACATTTCAAATGGGAATAATTCGTATATGAGAGTTAATTTTTTTATCAATTTGACGAAGAACTTTGGCTGCATTTTCCGCTTCAGGTCATGGAGGATTAATTCGTATATGAGACTTAATTTTTTTTATCAATTTGAAGAACTTTGGCTGCATTTTCCACTTCAGGTCATGGAGGATAACTTTCGTATGGTCATATTAAAGAAAGTGAGATCGCATACTAATTAGGATTTAGATGACAAACTATGCAAGCCGCGTATACTCAACAAAAATTAAAGATCGGAAGAATAGACAATGGGGTTCTTGATAGTGTCCTAGAATTAAAAAAATGATATAGCATGAAATTATAGTTGAAAAGAAGGCTCTATGCAACATTTTTAAGACTGTAAGTGCATTCGATGAATTTAAATCAACATTCAAAGTTTGTTCAAAATGAGCTCTACCCGACCACATGCGGAGGAACCCGAAGTCTGTCGAACGCCCAAGACGACACAGTCTTGCTTGTGTCTTTCTTTCAGTGTGATGTCTGTGGGCCACAAAAGTCATGACCCCTGTTTCCGTGTATTTCTTAAGGAAGCAAGGGTCATGACTTTTGTGGCCCACTGTACAGTACGCTTCGTGTGCTCCGTTTCGTTTTCGTTTCTGATAGCAAGAAATTGAATTCTGGGTTAAAATGTTTTTATTGTGAAAATACGTTTTGAATATGTTTTCAAGCGGTGTGAGACAAGGACAAGCGCATTCGATAGCTGACTTGGTAATGCGGTGGACCGTAGACAACAAGGTAAGATCAGCGACAAATAAATGTATTGGTGTCAAAGGACTCTTATCGTAAGTTAGCCGGCATGCTTAACAACCAAACACAAACCTTAATCAGCATTTAAACCGACGAGTTTTTGGGATACCTGTTTAATTTAGACATTGAGGCAATAATCAAATGCATCCTAACCAGCGTTTACCCACCTATTGACGTACGTAACTTACGAACATAAAAAAATAAGTAGACCGGTTTTTCGACAGAAATAGCGTTTCTTATTCAATAACTGTACGTTAGCTTGAACCATTGCCCACGATTAAGTTCATTATACGCTAGAGGGATCAGGTAGAGCCATTGTTTTGATTCTACTATTTTAGTACCACTTTTATTGATTCATCACTGATTCTTTATCTATACTTGTTATCATTTTCTTACTATGAGCTTTAAATATTTCAAATAAGATATGATCGTTGAATTTGTTAGCACTTGTCAATGAGAACATCACACAAAGCAGTTGCAGACCAGGTTGGCAGCGACCCACCATGACTAGTGCAGCCCGCGGTGTCTGCTAGGTTGATGTTTGGGCACGGTTTTGATGTCACAACATGGCGCAGTGTTTTGAAATAGAAACTAACAAGATGGTCTAGAGCAACTTTGAAGTTAATTTTTGAGCGATTGCGAGATCACATGGAAGTGCGTTTTTCACCATTGTTTTTCATTTTATTTTTTTGTAATTTTTTGTGTCTTTGTGAAAATGTACTTTATGAAAGATTTTCAAGAATCCCATTAATTCAGAAGTATACAGGTTAAGGAAGGAGACACAGTTCAGACCATTCAGATGCATTTTACGTACTCTTTTCCTTACACACATAAATTTCTCGCTGAACTCGGAAATAAAAAAAAAATCGCCCCAATTCGAGAGAAATCTGTGCCAATTTAACTAGCCAAAGTTTTAATCCTAATCCATTATTACTTAGCACACATTGGTATCCAAAAGACCACTCACACTACAAAGTTGGCAATAATCATCTGAAACGAAGCCAAAAATAGTGGGCAACATCTTTATCTCCCATCGGGGCGCCCGTGGTCCAGCGCAGCATCCTCGCCTCGCGGCACCTCGCGACATAGGCGAGGATCCGATCCGAACGCAATCAGAAGCGCCACTTGGAGGTGGGGGTGGGGGATGCTCGGGTGGGGGAAGGGTGGGGGAGGGGGAAGGACGATTATTTACGAGCAGCGCCACTGCGATCTCCGATCACCGATAGGCCAATAAAAATGGGTTCGCCCGACTGAGAATGAAATAGGGCTCCTCATGGTGAAAGGTGACCTGCAGAGCAGCAAAGATTATGCTGGCACCCGACTGGAGAAAACAGGCTTCATTTGGCGCCACTTTTGAATTTCAGATTTCCTCGACATTCGGAGCATTCTGACGGGATTAACCTCAGGGTATTGCAAGGAGGTTGCACGTACTGTTCTGAGACTAACCATATTTTTTCCCCAACTTCCAAATGAGAAATTAATTTAAAACAGGAACTTTATGCTTAAGTTGTTCCGAAAAAAGGCTTTTTTTCAGTATTTCTTGGAGAGTAGGTTGTCCCTTATTTTTTCATAATGGATATTTTTTGGAATTCGTAGTCTAGAAAGTTTCACATTGATTAGAAGAATTGAATGAAACCTGTCCGGGGGCTGTGCGACCCCCCCTAACCGTGCCAAGG
>Ga0058701_10004420_pt1 | contig 11412 bp, 8 predicted proteins | sample AgamicOrMae_FD_97039 | JGI IMG/M metagenome (GOLD analysis project Ga0058701, IMG submission 97039) | Agave microbial communities from Guanajuato, Mexico - Or.Ma.e | ecosystem: Host-associated > Plants > Phyllosphere > Phylloplane/Leaf | place: Guanajuato, Mexico | collected 2012-06-04 | reverse complement strand
CGATACACGCGCGCCGCCATTTTGTGGCCCGCTGTAGCTTGGTCAATTAGGAGCCATGGTACGCCGGTTGCGTTTCTCTAACTATTAAGGGCTCTAATGCAATCCACTATGCCGTGCCTGTTCTAAGGCGTTCACAGAAAAGACAGCACGTAAAATTTGTGAATTTGTGGGAAATTCTGTGGTGATAGTTAAGGATTTATTTCAACAACAAGTTATAAACCACTCTTATTACGCATCGTTTAGCACTTACTGGTAACCTTAACTTTCTCATGCTGTTAGCTGTCCATTCGAGGTAAATAAGACGCACTTAATTTTTCTCTCCCTTGTTTACCTAAATGTCATTGTCAGTGTACAGTACCTTTCCCTTTGTAATTTACGGTAGCATCACCTTATGCAATTTATTCACTTTTTACTCGCTATATACAGGTAATTGCTTTGCGATCAGGCACGTCAACAATTACAGGACTTTTATCAGAGGTTCTCAGTACAATAGGCTGCCCGTTGTTTCATATTTATTTCGATCGTTCCCTCTTTAGTTCGCGTAAGTAGGTCTTTAAATTCTTGGAAGGTTGACTGTTAATTTTGGTAGAACAGTCGATGACGGCTCATTTATTGCATTGTCATTGCCAGTGATATCATGTTAAGAAGATTTCGTTCCGGATTTTTTTCCCCCCCGTTGTACGTTCCGTCACTGAGTGATGACATAACCTCCAAACACTGATGTGTTTCTGACAAAGAGTATTGCTTTGCCTACTTGTGCTACTCCTCTCCTAATCTTGAAATTTTGATTTCCAATTGGTAACAGTTTCTACATCTTAATTTCCTTGTGAACTTTGCTACCATGGAATCTTTCAATGGTAGCAATATGTTGCCATATGAAGGAGGCAGTGGGAAAGATTTTGAAAAGTTGGCATCCTCGATTGGAACAAGTATTCAAAAAATTTCACAAAATGGTATGTATTTAACTCTTTTCATTTGAAAGTTCATGCTGTCGTTAGCTGGTTGATGTACTCATCTAAGATGTTTTGTCCACTTTGCCACAATCTAGTCTTGATATGTAAGTCAAACTCCTCTCACCCTTTTGTGTCATTTTCCAGTTTTATCTATGAATCGCATGGTTCAGCAGCTTGGCTCCCAGTACTCTCAAGATCTTCGTGACAAATAGTATGTGCCTCATTATCTTTTGCAACTAGTAAAGAGTGCAGTCATATCTTTGCCGTTTGTTATCATGTTCTCATGTGATTTACAGTTATCCAATTCAACATTACACTAACCAGTTGGCATCTGATACAAGGAGACATATTGAAGAACTTCAGCGCTTACCTGCCCCAAGCAATGCATCACTGGCTGTAAGTGCAAATCCTGAGCTAGCAATCTAGTGTTTGAGTTAGTTTTTGAAAAACTATTTGTTCTTTTCAGAGACAGCAAAAGCTTCGTTGTGAGGACCTAATGAAGGAACTTTTAACATCTCTTAGCGCCTTTAAGGAAGTTCAGTTAAAAGCCGTTAAAATTGAAAAGGAGGAGGTGAAACAAAGACGAGCACATTTGCCTATTGCTCCCCCAAGTAAGTTGAAGTTACAGGTTTCCCAGCGCTATCTATCTCCTCATACCTGGTAGTGTGTGTTTAATGGGGTGTCCTTTGATCAGCTACAAGTGATGCTAAGCCCTTGGTGGAACTGGATGTTCGGAACGAGAGAAAGCCTGCAGCGCGAGACGCGCAACTCCAACTTCAGGAAGAATTAGACCTCAACGAACTCAGAGTGAAGGAACGGCATTTACTCCAATTAGAAGTAAGTAGCCAGAACCTGAACGAGTACCCATGAGTAAGTCGTATCAATGACCCTTTACTTTAGTGGCACATCTTAAGTGCCAAGGTGTATTTAGTGCACCTTGCTAAGTGCATACAGAGCAAGATCTGGGGGTTAGAGCCTGGAAATCCGAATTTCCCAGGAATTTCCAAGGAAGGCGAGCACTTGAACTTCTGAGATGTACTTATTTCGATGAAAGTGTGAATACCGAGAAAACTTATACCGGTATGTAGATAAATCACACTTCTTCTTTTTTTTTTTTGATTATTCTAAAAGCTTGGGTGTTCCTCGTACATAGTTACGCGTGCAGGTAATACTGGCAGAATTTCATTTGTGAGACCTACAACATCGGGGTTTGCTAAATTATGAATAAACTAGCTGGGTGCCCGCGACAAGCCGCGATAGGCCTGCACTGGCACCGGACCTAAGAGTGGATTCGCCGATACGAATTAAATTATGCACTTGACGAAAACTTGCGCAGAATTGTGCAGCCGTTGCGATGCAACTCATTGATTGTTGTAACGGGTACCGCTTTCAACTTGCTTACTGCGGTAGATTCTTTAACATCAAGCGTTTCTCAAAATATGACGTCCTGACACACATTCTTAAAATTCAGAACCTCAATTAAAGTTTGAAATGAAATGAAGAAATGAAATGGAAAAAAAAAATAAAAAAGTCCCCCCCGCCCCCCACCAAATCTAAAATAATATATAAGAGAAATTTTCAGAGTCTGCACGTGGGAGAAATTTTCAGGGTCCACGTATTTGTGGTCTGGCCGTAATTGTCGGCAACGTGGTGGCGGCGGCGCGGGCCTGACATCGCGGCCGAGACAACAATGCCAAGTCCCTGGCAACGGTCAGATTTTCTTTCAAAACAAATATATTCTTATGGGTGTGGTCGGCCACATGTAGTCTAAAACCTTCCCCTTATGGGTACTGACCCCCTCCCCAAATTTCGTTCCAATCGGCGCGTAGATGCGGAACTGATTCGCGGCCTCACATCCCCGAAAAGTCTGTTTCTGAAAATGATTCTAATATGCATGATTTTGCTGACAAAGGTGTTTTTTTCCCCCTGTATTTTAACTGAAATGATGTTGGAAAAAATGTCGTCCACAAAACATTTATGCCTAAAAATTTTAGTAGGGTTAAGATGTGAGTGAAATTTACTCACTGTTACCAAAATGCGTTTATTTCTTATGTCACCTATCCAGGGTTTAGTTCGGAGTTTTGCAAAATTTTGAGCTCAAAATTTTGCTGATTCTTTTGAATTCGAGTTTTCGTGCCATTCTTCGGACAAATCGAACCATACCAATCTGAATGTGTAATGTTTTTATGTGCTTTTAACAGGAAGAGGTGCAATGTCTGAATCAAACGTTCATTGACTTGGGGAAGCTCGTACATGACCAGGGAGCATTCGTGGATTCCATTGAGGCGCATTTGCAGATGACAGAGTCAAGAGTAGAATCCGGTTCGGAAGCTTTGCGGGTTGCCCATCAACGTAAGGTAAGACCTCTTCAAATCTTTTTCAACATTTTCCGACAGCTAGCGACTCAAACTACTATCAGTTTTAGTTGATTGCGTCAGCCTCCTCCCTCGAACAAGGATAGTTGACTCAATTTTAAATACAGCGATGCAGTTTTGCCAGTTTTCACAGCTGTCATATCTAAAACTCTCAACTTTTTATACGGTAATGATAATTTTGAAATCAATCCTATTTTCGGATTGCTCAGCTCGAGAGCGATCCAAAACATACCAGACATGATAGGTTATCTTTAGTGGTTCTCGAGTTAATCGCGGTTAAACTTTACAAACTGGCGAAATCGGGCAACACAGCAGCGATGTTATACTGCAATTAAAGACACGAGGACTAGTCTTCACCGTGGTGCCATCCCCCTTTTGATAGGAAATGTGCATCAAAGTTACTGTGACGTAGCCCGCCGCACTTTGCTATGCTCCAGGGCATCACAGATTAAACTGCTAATTAACCTTCATTTGAATGCGGTTTGTGGTATCCTCTTATCTTCCAGCCTCTTGTTGGCATAAATAAAACTGGAAACCTGGAAAAGTTGGACCACTAAAAAGTCCATATTGAATATGTCATTAAATAACTTAATGTTAAATCGTTTACAAAGGATAAAAACATGAACCCAAGGATCAGAAAGGAGTTTTACCACCCAGTACAGTGATAAAGACTAAACTTATTTTGGATGTGAAGGGTACACTAGAAGACATAATTTGGCTAAAAATGGAAATAATTTGGCTAAAAATGGAACCTATCAACGCCGATACTAAAGAAAAGGTTTCAGGAAGAGCTTTTCGGCGACCAGCTTATTGATACTATCTTATATATGATGATATATGATATATCTTAAAACAAACCAAAATATGTATTATACCCGTTTCACACTCTCGATCGTGAAAGGTATGAGAACACTCAAAATAGTTTACACCTCCTTACCGGGTACTACTTGAAGATTTCCGAAACGTTTCCGATAAGGCTGACACGCATTGCAAAGAGTCGAATTGGAAAATGATGTCTTCCTTTTCTCTGTTTTTATGCAGAATAAAATCGTGAAAAAGAAGATTTGTCTGTGGTCAACTTTGGTGATCGTCTTATTGGTGGCCATATTGTTGATATGGTTGTTCGCATGATGAAGGTTCTAGACATGGATGATTCGCGGGCCCTACCCTTGCAGGCGAAGTGCGAACTACTCTTAGATGAGACTGGATTAGATGTACTGTTCTTGTAATATTTGGTGCAATAACCTATGTTGTCCCACTCAGAGCATTCCATGATCCGGTTTAGATAAATCGAATTGTCTCATTGTCTAGATAGTATTTTCGACCGCCAAATTCTGCTTGATGAGTGATGTCGCCTAGTCGCTGAAACTCGTTGCAGGCGAGCCGTCCATCCTGACCGTCTGGTCCCTTTGCAATTTTTCAGTATGAGGTTTTCTCATACTTGGACTATTTTATTTGCGAAGAAGTCTCGGAATAATTTTGAACTGCAGAGGAATAGTTGAATAGTTATTGTGTGATATTTTAAATACCGGATTTTGTTTGGCGCGGTTGACTTTTGCGGATGCCTTTTATTAGCGGGAAATCATTTTATTTTACCCTCTTAATTAATTGTTTTTTGCTTTTATTGTTAACTCACCCTACAAGCTGCGGTGTTTGTAACGTCACATCTCCTCACCTATATGTAGCGTGATTCACTTTAGTCACGTGCAATCGTTCTAATGAAGCTTCTAATTAATAAGGCAGTGGTTGTCACCGAGTCATTCTCACGGTATCGTCTCTGAAATATCGGTGCCAGATTGAACGTTTCCTGATTGTAGCATTGAGCAGGAAGTACAACTTAGCCTTCTATTTTAGTTTCTCTGCTGACGTATAAAGAACCGTAACTCATATATCACATGTATAGGGTCGCCTCTCATATTGCGCCCTCTAGTCTACGTCTGATTACAACGGATATGAACTACGCTAATGTTGGGGTGATTTTGTTTTTGATTCGCGTACACTCCACGTCTGAAACGATATATTGCATCAACTACTCAGTTTTTATTAAGTTTGGACTGGGTACGGCCAAAGCGGAACTCTGTAAGACTTGCGGCTTTAAAGATCGGAGCGACTTTCTTACCGCCCTCACGCAGCAGTTACAACATTCCATCATACACTTGAAGTGACGCAGTTCAATTTCACCCAAATGAGGCAAATTCGCTTTATTTCAAAGCAATTCTCGAGGCGCAATGCATAGAATTTTAAACTGATTTAGTTACTTCAATCATGCAATCAATCTTCAAAACTCTTAATCGGACTCTTTTTCTGTTAGTCCATCACAAAACTCTTCTCCTGACTTAAAGCGGAGTAGTGGACTCATGTTTTGTTAAATACGTGGTTTAGAATTATTTTTTTAGGAGCAAGACGGAATGCTTAACGGTACTGCAAGTATTAAGTAAAAATCTGATTTCTATGAGAAAGATAGGTGAGTGCCAACACATGCTTGAGGTTTGATTTTTACCGATGAACTTCTAATTTTCACGTAAACGTTCGACACCTTTTAAACGTGACGTGTTAAATCATTCGCAGCTTTACGCTCGTCAGCATGCAAACTTATATTTACTCTATGTAAACGTTTGTATATAATTATGTATTGATTATTTCATTTATATTTATTACAACCGCCTTTTTCTCATTCAGAATAACGTACTCTTAATGTTGTTATTTTTTTTTCTCGCCGGATATTGATATCTTGGGGAGCGGATTATTGTTTTAATTTTTACTACGCCCCCGTTGCAATTGTACAGTTATTAAACGTCTTCATAGTTTACGCTGTATTTGTTTTCGATTTTTTATTATATATTATTTGGGCTATCAACGAGTACTGTACACGCTAATGTGTATGTTGCCTCGCCCGGGAAAATGTGAAATTCTTATCTGGTACTGTAAAAACATTGTATAAGAGATATTAAAGTTAAAATATTTACACAGTACTTCACTACGAGTTTGTTTGGTCGCTTGAAGGTACCAGGTTGACGATCAGTGTTGGTCTAAACGAAATGAGCTCACCCCCATTTAGTAGGCTTCCTCTTTAACTTTTAAACCCCTCATGAACCTTTTTTTATGTATAAAAATGTATTGTTTATCTCTGAAAACATACAACAGATACAATACACAATGTTTCTATGAAAGCTGTACAACGAAACCTTATAACTATAGATTTGTATTACATGAATATTTTTCCGATGGCGCGATGAATTTGGATCACGAAAATATGCCTTTCATCCGAAAGTGAGCTTTCTATAAACTTTTAGGAACTTTACAAAGCATGAAGAATCACATACTCTTAAGTATACATTTGCATTAACTCATAGATACACCCCCAATTTTGGCAAAGTGTTTTACATGCAAGGACAGTTCTTAAAGTGACCATTGGAGGGTGCCCTCTCTAATATTAAGGCTGACCGCTACTCTCACAATCAGTGAGGTAAATTTATACATCATTGCACGAACTCGTACGTAATAGTGTTTGATGTATACAAATATCATAGCCTCCTCCTATCAAACATAATTAAGTTATCATGTTGATAATATACAAAACGAACGTATCTTCTCCGAAACCTTTTGTACAAGAAGAATAATTCGAGGTTATTTATACGAAGTCAGTCTTACAGTTTATCCATGGCATCTGTCAGTACCTGTAGCTCTCGGTTAATATCCCTAACCAACTGGCAAACCTGGGGTTTAGAGTCCAGAATATCAATGCTTTGTGTGTAGGGGTTGTAGCGAACACCAAATGGTCTGGGAATGGTCTGCGCGTATTTTCTGCAACACAAACAGCATCATTGATTGAACCACTGTGCTCTTAAATGAAATGCAAATCTTATTAAGTCACGAAGGAAATTATTTTGACTCCATGATCAAGTTACTTACATCATCTTTTCTTTGGCATCGTTAAAGCTTTCTGCCACGAAGTAGACAGGCTGATATTCCGTAATAGGGTACTTTTGAAGTGCCGTTTTCGGTGGGTCGAACGGCCGAAGCTCAGGGGTTCCGCTCACACTGTATTTCAGTTCGCCGAAAGAGGAGAGGAGGCCTGCACCGTACGCCTTAAGCTGATTGTCTTGTCGGCAGAGCCCAAATTCCACCGTGAACCAGTAGCACTGGAAACAAACCAAGAAGTCAGTATATCTGTGCCAAACATACTATAATTTGGGCCTGCTGTTATGCGATATGCGCAGTGTCTTTGAGTCATCCTCTATCGCACCTTACTTCTTCCGCCAAAATCTCGTGTTTTATGTTTGGAATATTGTCGGCAAGTTGAATCTATGACGGTGGAGTCACTCCCGTCGAAAATGGGAGACGTTTCCTAACGCCACTTGTTTGTGCGGTTTACCTACTTACAGGGTGAAAGGCACCCTTTGATCGGGCCGAACGTAGGCGAGCTCTTCCGGACTTACCCGAGCAAGCTGCCTTTCATCCTGTAAGTAGGCGACCCGCTCAAACAAGTGGCGTCAGAAAACGTCTCCTGTTCTCTCTGTGTAAAAGGCCTGAAGCGACTCCACCGTTATAGAGTCACCTTGATCGTTGGATCGGCGGACTTTGGCAGTGATAGAGGTAAAGGCCGGAACATTTTCTGATGAGGAAAACATCCGTTGGGGTGTAATTTTTCTGTGCTCACCGTTGCGAGCTTTTCGATGTAGTCGTCCGGAGCACCCAACGATGCGAGCCCGATCTCCTGTGAAAACTGCGCGAAGGCGGGGTCGGCTAAAAGCGGAACGTGGCCGAGCAGTTCATGGCACACATCGGGCTCCGGAGTGTAGAAAGGTTTGGACGGGTGCCGGATGTACTGGGTGGAATGGAAGACGCGGAAGGCAAGGCCGGCAAGGAAGTCCCTCGACGAGAGGAGCCCCGCCACGGGCCGGATGGTGAAGCCGGTGCTGTCGCGGAGGAAGTTGGAGATGTCCTCGAGCTGTGGGATGTTGTCCTCCCGGAAGCCGCAGTTCTCAATGAGCAGTGGGAAGACGTGGTTGTGCTCTCGGCAGGCGTACTGTGGGTACACGGACACTAGCTCACGGAACACTTTGCCCCAGGTGGCGATCTCTTCGGGAGTGTAGTCCACGTGGGGAAGGGGCTGTCCGCTGCAAGAAGCAAACAGAAATCGAGATGCAGGAAGATCGACAAATATATGCAATCTAACTGACGAAAGCCTTCCCTAACCTGATCAATCGTCCCTAACCTTTATCTAACCTGACGCGGACAGTAAACTTTCTTGAATCTTTTTTCAAATGAATTCTTTCTTGAAAAAATCTTCTTAGTGGCGTAGCCAGATCCTAACAGAAGGACGCACGGGGGTTATCAACACAGTTGGTATGAAAACAACGTGATGGGCTTCTTACGTTTTACGACTACACCGGGAGAGGCTTTTAAATGTCCGCAAGTTTGCATTACCCCGTTGGAAATCGGCGGGTATTTTGACATTTTTCAGAATTCTAGCAAAAAATTTGAATGTCCACTTTTTGTAGACCTCCCCCTTTTTCCGCTTCTGAGGAGGATTTTAAGGGTCTCTTTAACAATGCCGTGATGAAATACTGATCTTCTAAAAATGTTGAGTTTGAAATTCCCCCTCCGTATTTTTCCCCGCCAAGGTGACTCTACAACGGTGGAACCACTCCCGTCCTAAATGGGAGACGTTTTCTGACGCCACTTGTTTGTGCGGGTTGCCTACTTACCGGGTAGGAGGCAGCCTGCTTTGCTCGGGCTGAACGAAGCCAGACTCCTCCGGACTTACTCGAGCAAGCTACCTTTCATCCTGTGAGTAGGCGACCCGCACAAACAAGTGGCGTCAGAAAACGTCTCCCGTTCTCAGTGAATAAGGCCTGAAGAGTGACTTCACCGTTTTAAAGCCACCTTGCTCTTCGCCTTTATTGGCGATTCCCGAGGGGGGTCATGGCTTGAGAGTCCCTAGCCTACTTCTTCCCGTAGCTGCGCTCCTGTCGAAACCTGAAGTCGATTTTTTTTCTAATCGCACGATTACTTGTACAATATTTTAATTTACCTAGAGGGTGAATTAGGATTAAACTGAGATATTAGTACTAATACTGTTGAATAAGTCGACACTTACTGCTTGTAGTTGTAGGCAATATCAGCGAAGTATTTTCGTCGTTTGCGGTAAACTTCGTCAGTAAAACCAGGGTGATCAGAATCGAGTTCAGATCCGTAAGACAAAATCTGATTGGCAAATCGGTCCAGATCTCGGATGCGGCGCGGAAACCATGGAACAGTGCCTGCAATGGTGACGAAATCGCTAGCATGAAAACAGCAATTGGGGAATCTGTTTTGGTCGAAAATGATCCGAGTTTCGGAGAAATGGTGTAACAGTTGATAAAGGTTATCGCACCTCTAATGTCATAATATCTGAACGTCCACACATGTCGGGAAAATTGCCCCGCCCACTACAGGCAGCTTTGTGATGCGAGAGTTACTTAAGAGGATGGGTTAGGGTCCAACTATCCCCAACCTATTCAGCATTAAGGCAGAGATCTTTGCTAAGTAAGTTGATATTGTTTACTCACCAAGATTATCTTTGTAGTTTCGGGAAATGATGCTGAAGTAAGCTGAGTGTTCTCTTAGGTTATCGATGGCCTTCGGTAGATCGCCGGTAGGGGCGCATTCCACCATGAATTCATATTGATCGGGAAAACGGGTAGATGAACGGGATTCGATGTGGAGGAGATCAACTTTGTGATCCTGAAAATATTCCAAAACTTGATATTTCCCTCCTCTTAAGTGGACTTTCTCAAGCGTCAGATTACGAAGTCAGTTTAATCAAAAATCTCGATTTCTGTTATATTGACAATAACATAACATAGTCGTGAATTTTTTTATGACAAGAGAAGGTTTGTTTGGATGATATTGGAACTTTGGCTACCTTGGTGGAATAAAATCGGGATTTTTACGAACTAGGCTAGACGAAAATTGTTTCATCATTGTTAAACTGAAATGCCTCTTACAGATGAGAGCTTTGTTTTTAATCATGTACGAAAATTTCATACCTCGAACATTTTGAGGGAGCGCGCAAGTGCTCCGGGCTCATTGTCCAACGGCGAGAAGATAAGGCAAGTGCTCTTGGCCGAGTCACGGCCTTCCTTGATGTAATTCCCTCCGTCCATAAGTTTTGGCTGTAACATGCGAGGCAATTTCATCAGTGTTGGTGAAGGCATCAGAGGGTCAGTGTCAGAAACAAAATCTGCGATTGAGATTATTTGAGGATAACCTCTCGGCTAGAGGTTGCATTAATTGATGAGAATGCATTTTTAATTGGTGTGTCCAACTAGAAATTCACGAGCTTTGTATCGCCATCTTAATCGACACCGAAAAGCTGTTTGGTGGTACGTAACATTCCTCTCTCCTTTCCCGTCCGAAAATCGAGACGAATGCGGTAGTCTTATTAACTCCTCGGAAACTCTTTTGAAATAAGTTCAAGTTGCGAATATGATTAAACCATTAAGAAGAAGTGAATCAATTTACGTTGTAAGGTTGACATCAGGATGAAAAAAAAAATCAATAAAAAATGTGGAATGGCGTTTTATTGATAGTGCATTTACCATTTTCTTTGCTACCAATATTTCTGATGCGCAGCAGATAAGCTTGGTATAGCAGCTCATAACCGAGCAGGCCTGAATAGTTTTGAGGCAGTTTTTTTCCCCGGCATTTTTGAATATTTGACCGTCAAATATGCACACTGCGCGCGGAGACTTCGTCGCAAGTTTCGTTCCTACCCTCATCTCGAGAATGATTTGCGAAGAACCCTAAAGAAAAAAATTACCGGTACCAACCTACGTTTGTATACCCATCGTTAGTGAGATATTGCTTTAAAATCTAGTTTTCCGACCTAAGAAGGTGAAGGGCAGATGTGAAACTATTAGTTTTCTGGGACAGACATAAGACGCATTCCGTCGCTTTTTCGTGTCTAATGTGATCTGTTGCTAATATCCGTTTTTATCAGACACGAACAACTTTGAAGAATATCTGTAAAAATAATAGTAGCTTTTGACGAACGAAACCAATAAAACACTCCGTACCCCTCACGTTTTTTTTTTTTT
>Ga0058701_10004419_pt1 | contig 11413 bp, 9 predicted proteins | sample AgamicOrMae_FD_97039 | JGI IMG/M metagenome (GOLD analysis project Ga0058701, IMG submission 97039) | Agave microbial communities from Guanajuato, Mexico - Or.Ma.e | ecosystem: Host-associated > Plants > Phyllosphere > Phylloplane/Leaf | place: Guanajuato, Mexico | collected 2012-06-04 | reverse complement strand
ATTTAATAGAAAACACCTTAAGTTTTTCTATCCGAATTAAAGTTTTTAAACAATTTTTAGTAAAAAAAACCCCTTAAATTCCAAAAAAAAAACATGTCCCACAGACACAGACCTGGTCACTGCCAATGGGGAGGCCGCCATTTGCATTCTAAGGCTAGGCCGACTATAGCGCCCCTGCGCTGCAGAGGACTTGACTGACGTGGCTGCTGGGGTGGTTGCTGGAACTGTTGTTTGGCAGCATCCATTTGTAGAAAACGGGCCTTCGTGCCTGAGTAGTCCAAGAGTTGACCTTGGTTAAGTAAATTTTCGCGAATTCGGTCATCCCTGATTCCAGCTATAAGTCGGCTTTTTTAGAGTCATCGAGTAGGCGACCCCAAAATTACAGTGTTCTGCGGCGACTTGCAGCACGTTGCAGAATGCCTGGGCGGACTGACCATCGCGTTGCACTAAGGAACCAAAACGCATGCGGTTGGCCTTTACCATCCCCGACGGCTCGAAAGCTTCCCGGACGATTTGACACATGTGTTGTATGGACCTTTGATGTGGCAGGAACGGCAGGCTGGCACGGCGAATTTCTTCGTATGCGGCGCGCTCTAATGTTTTGAATGAACAGGATGCGGCGAGCATTTTGTGCCATGAGCGGACGTCCGTGCTGGTCGATAGGCTCCGGTGGGATTCCATTCATCAGACAGTAGTTCTCGAACAACTGCATCCACCCGGAAAACGAGATGGGCCCATTTGGTTCGAAAGGCACCAAGTTGCCAACAAGTGGCCCGAACAACGGCTGAGGTACTTGCACAATAACGTCATTAGGTCAGGTCCCACTTGAATGACGGACGTTCTGATTTGCATCTTGCGGCGGCGCATCTTCCGGCGGCGGTCCAGCAGGCGGCGGGGGCGGTGATGGCACTCCTCGATCCATGGGCAAATTGACCGGTTGCTGGTTGGCCACGATGGATCGCACACAACGAGAAGAGGTGCAGACCTTTGCACCAAGACGAACGGGTCAGCCAAAATGACATCCAGTCAAATGAACAGCGGAGCCATTCGAACGAAGTCCTTATCGTCGAAGGTTGCGAAGCACTTATCGCGGTTGACTCTACGGTAAGTTCACTCGACACATTCTCGTCGCCAGTTATCGTGTTCGTCCCCGTTGTGGAGTACGCGGGAGTGGGTTACTTAAAGAAGATCATTCATGTACCCAGTCCTGAGCTGAACTGCCCAACTCAGCGTTTATTGAAAGCAAGAAGACATTCACAGCCTTTAACAGTAATACAAAACGTTCCTCAGATCGGACTCGTTTCTCTCTGGTTTCTCTGCCCGATGGCACAATACAGTAAAGTAGATTTCTAGAAATAAAGGATCGTGTGTGAAAGACCACCGAATCGTGAAGTATCATTTATCGGTCCTGAATGATTCTACGTTCTAGTATAATATAAAGTCATCCGCGATCCGAGTGAAGTGGAGAAGTGTTGAAAAAACATCGAAGTTAATAACAGCGAATGTTCTCCAAAACTAGAAGTCCTGCAGAACTCCGCTCTTGAAATAAATGTAGGAAATGAAGTGAATTTTCAAACGGAGTATCTGCCGATCGATTTGATTTTCCCAATCCGTTGTTCCTTGCATTTTTCCTTTATCCGCCTCTCTCCGATTTTGTTATATCCACTTAAAAGCGACGCCGTTAGACTCATTGTAACAGTTGAAAACGGTCCGTAACCGTTGTAGTAGCATATACACCGTTTGAAAATTTAATTCTTCAAACTGTTTAATTTTCAAAACCTTATTTTTGTTGGACTTTTACTTTCAGAGATCATTCGCTCCCCGATTTCATCATTAAACAGAGAAATGGTCCATTACGCGATGCAAATAAAAGTATTGTCGAGGGCATAAATGGCCTCGAGAGCCAAAATTGAGCGAAGACACTAAATAGCGCTTTGGAAGTGTATCAGAATCCATGGAGAGATTTACCTATCAATATTATCTCACTGCGATGCTGAATTATACATCCGTTGCTTCAGAATGACGTCAAATAGGCATAAAGGGTCTCATCATTTATTTGACATCATTCTGAAAATGCGGCTGCATATTTCAGCGAGACAGAGCGATAATATTGATTGGTGCATATTCCTATGGTTTCTGATACCGGTACACTTTCAAAGCGTAAATTAGTATCTCCGCTGTGAAAAACACGTATAACCATCGTTTGACAAGTGCTCTTCCGGAACACTCCATTATAATGAAACCGTGGAGGACATTGACCAAAGCAGCACCAAACTAAGGGCAAAGTATGAACTCCGAGGAAAAACTTGGTCAGAGGCTTAGAGACTTACCAACCGGTCATCAGCAAGATGCCTTGGCGAGAATAACGGAGACAACTGTCAAGTTAATTTAACTCAGACGGCAAAAGCGCACAAATTACCTTGTAGCACTACTACAGTCGGATTACAGTAACTTGGCAGCATTACGCACATCCTTGCGCGCAGAGCAGCGCAGAGGAAGTACTTCACGGACTAAAACTTCTTATTTCAGCGAAAAGTCGTATAATTAAATCTTAAGTGGTATTTAAAATGGTAGAAATGGCTTTAATTAAACTTCATGCCACTTTTTAGGTGATATAACAAGTATGAAATTAGATATCAAGAATGTGACATTCATAGCAGACGACAGAGGGTACGGGTTCGGTGTTACACGAAAACGACTGAGCGTCCCGGATAAATGACATTTCATCTCGGAAACGGTTGATTCCCTAGATTAAAAAAAAAACACATTTTCGAACTCGTGATAAACCTTGCTGAAGATGAAGTTTATCTCGCATTAATCAAAAACAACCCTGTTTAGGAGAAAAAGGCTCAAACAAGCGAATCCATACACGCCAATGATTGCCCTGCGCAAAAAAAAAAAAAAACACATTTTCGAAATCGTGAAACCTAAACCTGCTTAAGATGAAGTTTTTCTCATATCACAAGAAAATGTCACTATTAATGCATAAAATCAATGAAACAGACCTGCAGATAACACTCGACCGCTAAAGCACGTAGGAATACTAATTACCCCCACGCACTTCGTCCTCAGGTTACTTCTTACGGTAATCCATGTAGCGGGTAATCCGACTAGGCTATATGTCACAGGCCGCGTCCTCCGCCGACCTCCACCTCCTCTCGCTCTCTCGCCGGCCGACACTGACCCTGCTCGCCTCTCTACACCTCCGCAACAAAGAGCTCCGTAACTAGCAACTTCGCCCAGCGGCCCACGAGACAAGCAGTCGGAGATCGATAGGTCGAAGTCGACTTTCGCTCGACCGGTCGACCAGGAGGTCGACTTCGAAAGAATCGACTTTCAGGCGATCTGTCGATTCCCAGTAACGAAGTGTCGTCTGTCGGAGGCCTTGCCATAACCCTCCTGCGAATTTTTGCTTAAGTTCAAACAAAATGTCTATTATTTACCGAACAACGATTTCTGCCCTAGATAAAGTTGTGCCACAAAAACTGCAGCCTTTATGGAATCATCCAGCAGGTAAAAACGTCTCATAGAACTTTGTTTACTTTCGTCCTCGAATGAATAGTACACATGTTATCTGCCAAGGTTACAATAACCAATAATGGAATATTTTCATCAATTCATCGTTCCTATGTTCTGAATGTATTGCTGGTAGTGTGACTGTGATCACCATCCTACTTTGTAACAGAAAAGGTTATTTGCAGGGCTTGAGATAAGTTCCTGCTCCTCTCCAGCAGTGCTTATCATAATGTAATTTATATGTCAATTATAATATGTATCTATTTTGCCCTGTCTTGACTTCATGGCCAGGCCTTGGAAAAGTATCAGTAATAACAAGAAAGAAAAAAATAAAGATGTAGTGAGTCATTTTACAGTATCTGTGCTGTTTATTAGTAAGTTACTGGAATCTGCTCATGTGTTTCACACAAATATTAATGATGTTTCTGAATTGCAGTCACAGATTCACCCAACATTTTAAATAAAATTCAGCACTGTTTTATTCTGTTACTTGTATTCTTTGTATAGGAATATCTTTTAATGCTAAAATGTGATTTTTTTTTAGTTTTGTCAGGCAACTGTTCTTATCCTCAAAAAAAAAAAAAATCTTTCCTCTAGTACAGTCATATTAAGAGGAAACCAGTCTTTCATTTTCACTCAATAGTATGACACCTTGTTCAACCCTCCAAATAGAAAGTTTTAATTGTTAAAAATTACTTTACTATTTCAGGACCAAAAACCATATTTTTTTGGGCCCCAGCTTTCAAGTGGGTGAGTAAATTTCAAGATCTTTCTACCATGAAGTTCTGTGTCTCATGTTGACCCATCCAAATTCTTACCACACATAACTTTCCTTACTCAAGAAAGATGACTGTGACTTTATGTTGACATGGGCAGTAAGCTAGCCAATATGCTGCAAAGGCCTTGTGATCTTGATAATTTAATATTCTCACAACTCTTTTTGGTCTACCAAGGATGAGGATTTTTTTTTCAAGTATATACATAAAAAAATAAGTTTTCATGTTTTAATAACCCCCACTTGCTGAACCAGCTGGGACCAGCTGCCCTGACCCTGTCAGCTTTTGCATTAGCCATTAATGATAGAGTGAAGGTCATTTGCCCCATCCAACAAAAGTACCCTCAAAATTAAAATCCTTCCTCCCAAAAATTTTTAAAAAGTCTAATTTTGATATCTGAAACAAGTATTCTCAAAAATTATCCCTACAAGGGATTCCTTTGATCCCATCTTCCCAAGGTTCTTCAGATGTCCCCAAATCTTAAGAAGATCTAGAGACTGACTGTCTTTTTTTTTTTTAATGTTCCCTCTAACAACCTTGAAAATTGATCTGCTGAAAGAGTGCACGTTTAATATCTTCCCTGACCACATTTTTGATAAGGTTGTCCCGAGAACCCTGTTTTTAAATTACGTTTCCGGTGCATATAAATTAAGGGTGGTTATAGCACCCAAAAATCCTATATGAGCCCGCGAGGACCCGCTAGGACTCACATTTGTGTAAAATTTTCAGGGTCTTGTGATTGCCGGTCTGGGCGATCTATCGCGGCCCGCTGACAAAATCAGCATACCGCAATCAGCCGCCCTCAGCGCTACTGGTTTGGTATGGTCACGTTATTCGATGGTTATCATCCCGAAAAACTACAGCCTGTTCAGCGTCAACGTGTTTGTCGCAATCACGGGACTCTACCAGCTCAGCCGAGCCATAGCGTACGTTTGCGGATTTTCCTTTGAATGCTATTTTTGGTCGTGTCTAGAAAGCGACTCATCTGCTGACCTCTCGAACCAGACCATATCGACTTCCGTGCCGCTATGACCGATGAATGCCATCACGTTCAACGTTTATTACTCCAAGATGATACTTAAATAAGTTTTGTTTGAATACTATCGAATAAAGTTCTTGGTATTACTGTAATATTCTGTTGAATGCGAATATCTCGCCGATAACCTCAAAGTTTTTGAGCTTGTAATTTGATCTAAGGTTTGCCCTCCCGATATCGTTATGGTCTGTGTTCGATTGCTACTGACCTCCGTTTGACTCGAGCGACTATTTCTTTGCTTATATGGGATTTCCTCCTCATTGATGAAAGGTTGATAAAGCACGAATATTTGATAAATGATTTTTGTTGCAGGTACCAAAGAAGTGTCGAGGAGAAGAAAACGGAAAGTTAACGTGATTTGCGATGTAGTGTATTGTGTACCTGTACCTATCGCTCAAAAAGACTCTAAATGTTGTTTTTTTGTTGTTGTTTTTTTTTTTAATTGCGTGAGCAAGAAGTGAATCAATTCATGAGGGACGACATATTGATTATGTGCACATACTTGTGTTGACTTGTACAGTAAGTGTAATCTGTGATTTGTTCAGAATTTAAACAACTATAGAACAGGATATGTTCATATAATTGAGGGGTGGCTGTCTAGGCAGGACCTGCGCTGTAGAACAGTGCAACAAACCAGCCATCCCACAGATAAATAAAGATATCTGATTCAACAAAGCAGTTTTTTTTAGGCATCCTTTCGGAGAAGGGCTTAATAGTTTTCTTTCGAGTCCGTTTGTAACTTACTTATGTTTCCGTCGTCGCTCCGAAGCTACTGATCGGATCTTAACGGATCATCCGATACATGAAATTTTCCCCCGATGACGACTAGGTAACGGCAAATCTTATGTCTACATCATTTTGAGTTATTCAAGGAAATGTGTCCATGAAAAAAGTTGCAGGAGGCACTACTGTTAAATCCATAGAAATACTTCCTAGGCACGGACCAGCCCTATTTTTTGTTCCTGCTTTTTGACACCACTTTCTGATGTAACCACAGAATATCAATGAGGCGAGCTTTTAAATCGAAGTTTCAACTTCGTTTAATCCAATGGACAAGCAGATAAAAATAAGTGGCTGTAGTATAATGCAATTTCACTCGCATGTTCGCACCCGTTCTTTAAAGTGTCCGCGTACATCTTAAGAGGTACCCGCAAAAAGAAATCGGGCGGGCACGCCCGTTCTTTTTTTTCTTTTATTTTTTTTTTACTTCTTTTTTTCGTTATTGAGAAACGTTACGCAAACCGGCCCACAAAAATTAAAATCTTAATCGTGAGAAACGAGTCCAATAAGCAGAAATAGTGTTGATAAACGAAGGCGATATTTATAAAATATGTTTTTATTTTTAAGTCGATTATTTTTCAAAAAATATACAGCTTATGTTTCATCAATCTTGTAAAAAAATACAAAACTTTAAAAAGGGGGGGGGGCTGAAAAAAGGTAAGAAATCATACAGATAGCATTTCAAGTTGGAAGCAAACAAAATAAATAAAAGCGAAATAAATTACAGCTGATCAAACCTTACATTCACAAGCACTTTCCAGAAAAAAAATGCTTAGTGGCAGCCCACCAGACAGGTAACATAGACAAGATTTCTTCCGGGGCTTTTTCTTTAAGTCGCCGATTTTTAAAGTCACGAACGGACCATGCTTCTTTTAAATCGGTGTTACCAACATTATAACTAAATACTTCACGGTTCTACCATTATTTCCACACAATAATACGATAACTTGTAATATCACGGTCAAAATACTGATCATTGTCAGCGTTGCTATAATTCCACATTTAAATGTCAGTCTTATGTGAACTACTTTGCAGCAAAATAGTTGCAACAGAGTTTTGCGAGGGCCAATTGGTCTTAAAAACGATGAAAATCAAGGTTTTCAGTTTGAATAACTAACCTAAAGAAATGCAGTGTCTTATCTTTTCATTTGTCGGTTGGAAATAAGATGCGTCCAGCGTAGTCTCTTTTCTTTGAACAACTTACTAATAGCCACCCATCGATTGAACCTCCTAACACTTAAAACCAGGTAAAGCCGTTAATTTGATACGTGCGGGCAAAGAGCGCGCTGTCCCATACCAAAGCAGTTTTCCAATATTTCGCGACTTCCCTTCCACCTTCTAGGTCTTTCCCTTATATTTAGGGCGCTTAAATACAAAAAAAAGGCATTTCCTGTACAATCCGAAATATTTCGTTGGTAATCAAGATATCTGTCGTATACATTCGCTCATACAAGAGCTCATTAACAATTAAATCGTACTGAGCGCTTTCGACTTACCCTTAAATTTTACGTTTTTAAGGTTTAAACCTCGCAACAATGGCCTGATTGAAAAAAAAAAAAAGAAAACGATCCGGGCGAATGCAAAAGGCAGCTCGTACCTCGCGCTTGGAAAAAAAAGAAAAGAAATCTTTGCCATTAAATCACTATCTGCTGCGAGAATTCGGTCTATACTCTTTGATTACAAATTCCATTGGAATGAGGGCAAGAAATCTAAAGCCCTGTATAGTAAAAGAAACGCTAACGCATCCATGAACGCATGAGGAAAAATGGCCGCTATACATGGGCGGTATGGGAGCGGCCGACATTTTTCCTCGTCAAGCGAACATGTCTGTCTCTCTTGCGCAAACAGCGATTCGTATCTTCCATCTCTTTCCCTCACGACCAATCACAGCGCTCAACACCGGTCGCGTCTCTTTAACTAATACAGGCCTTTAAAGAAATCCAGACTGAAGACAGTCGAAAAGTCGTCCGATTCCGCAAAGCAGCATCATATCGCGGAGGGAGCGGGGTAATTTGATCCAACTAGGTGAATTCGAGTGCAAGTAAACAACTACAGTAACTCAACCAACCGCTCTGAGTGCTTGCTCCCTCAAGGAACCGGTTTAGGGTAATTCACATATGTATTACGTAACACGGTTAGGGAGAAGTGTATTTGTCACGGTTTGCTGCTTGGGGAAGGGGGCAAGGTCCAAACCTTTGTTACGTCACAAAAAAGTACCCTAAAAGACATGCGAGAAAAAGAATGAGCTCAACATTTGCCTTCCGAGGAAAATCGCGGGAATGCGAGCGATAAAAATTAACAATTTCATATTTTTATTCTGCTTAGTATCGTTGAATTCTATAAACCTTGTCGAGGGGTACTGTTAATAACAAGAAGACTTGAGTTCCTTTCAGGTAACACGTCTTATCGAACCAATAATTAAGTTATTCATCGTAACAACAAAAATAAAAATAAAAGGACTAGGTGGGGCATACTCATTTTCTTTTTTCCAGCAGATACACAGTAAAAAAGGAACACCTGTTTTAGGGAGTTCTTACATGTTATGGGTTTGAAAATTAAGCGCAGGTAGTACGTATGATGGTAATTTTTCAAGACAGCCACGTGTCCAGCCATATCACTGAAACGCTCTCCCTGAGACATTTTTAAATTTCATTGCTGATCATGGGTCAATCTTAAAAAATACTCAAAATACGTCTTACTCCCTAATTTTTTTCCCAAAACCGGTAAGAACTTCCTAAAACTAGTGTTTCATTCTTACTGAGTATAGTTCATTAAAATAATAGCCGTTGTATGATTTTTTTTAGAATAAAGAACATTGCTATTATGCCTTTTGGTTTAAATATAACGTGCTGAGCAACAATAAGTAACATTATCATTGTTTAAATTTGTAACATCTAGTATTAAGACATTTGCATACATACTTTTTGTTTTCAAAACAGCATTTTTTATAGGATAGCGTTACGTACCAAACCTGGGGGGGGGAGATCAACCGATTTGTTACAGTCTGTTACATGGGGTAGGGGGACGGGGTCCTAACTCGTATTACGTAATATGTGAATGACCCCGTAGTTCAAAAATCTCGCTCGTAATCCGGACATTCGGAGAAAAAAGCTTCGTTTCTAATTACCAATGAAGATTTAAAATGAGTCTCAAACACCCATTTCTGAGTTTTAAGTACTAAAGTATGTTCAAGTCAAAACGCAGACTTCCAAAGGGTCTCCGAAAGACTTCGTTTGGCATTCCATCGTACAGTAGATGTTCAAAGAATCCATCCCCTACAAACAGGCTACTCCATTGCGATACTTTCAACCCTAAAGCAGACACTTTTATTGGACGGACAAAAGTTAAGTCGAGATCTAAAGTTACCATCCGCAAATGGAGTACAAGTTTCCTATCCTCGAAAGAACGAGATAAAGCATCTAATCCATTTTTCTATCTGCCAATAGGGCGTGGGAAAAGTGTGAAATACCAAACCCCGACTTTGGCGCCATCTAGCGGCAGCAGCCCACACTGCCGACTCCCTCCACACCGTTCGCCAGTCAGTTCGGGCTGCCGCCGTTAGATGGCGCCAAAGTCAGGCTTCGGGATTCCATCGTTTTCCCACGCCCTATTGTACCGTGTGCACGGGCACATATCACAGCAAATGAATACTTACACAAATGCTCACTCTGAGGCCGTCTTCCCTAGAGCTTGACTTTGAGCTTGAGCGAGCGCGTCCAACTCCTGAGCCTCGCTGCAGCTCACATGAACAGTGCTGGCTGTCTCATATGAGAGGGTGGACTCTGATCGGCCTACCCCCTGCGGCCCGGGCCGATCTCCCCAAGAGGGCGTCGGTGACCGGCGCGTGCCGCAGAACTTGGACACCTGCAGCTTTCCGCATGTGCCCTGCGGGCCCGCCACACTCAGAAGCGACATCAGGAAGAAAGTGGCGTAAACCCAGCTGACGAACATGACCACGACGAGGAACAAGCCCACTTGGATATAAGCAAGCACCAACGAGGGCAACATGAACGCGCCGGCCGTGGCCGTGGTCAAGGCGGCCATGGCCGTAGGGCCACCCATTTGCCTCAGTGCAATGCGCACTGAATACTTGCGGTCGTTGCTCTGCGACGCGAGTCGGTAGGCGACGCTGTAGTGCAACGAGAAGTCCACTGCCAAGCCGATCGCTGTGCTCACGGCTACGGATTCAAGGACGTTGAGTTTCCAGCCCATGAGGGTCAGAGCGCCGACGCTTGCGAAGATGGCGGACGCAATGGTGAGGATGGCGAACAGCGACAGGAGTAGGTTGTGCGTGACGGCGAACAGAACTGCCAGCGCTAAAGCCATGGACACGAGTATGGTCGTGAGGACGCTGTTTGCTAGCGTGTGCTGTAGATCGTAGAAGCCGAGATCGCTGACAAACCAGCCGTTGCGCATACCAGGAGGAGCCGATTCTATTTCTTTTTTCATCCATTCCTCGACCTTCGAACAAGAAAATGACTTTCAATTCTTTCCTTACCTACATACGAATGTATTCACCGGACGGACGTTGTCTAAAACCGTTGTCTGAAAAATCGACGAAATTGAATGAACAGCGAATGAACCGGGACTCGCGGGGACCCGACCCCTCCTCCCAACTCTCTCCCCCCCAACCTACCCCGATAAGAGATCCGGTTTTGGTTATGAAACATTACGTTGGCTTCAAGCATAAAAATATCTCACGTTTCAAAGTCTAATATTCTCTGATTTTGATGTCACGGAATCACTAGGACCTGGGACGAGTAGCCACTAAATTTCCTTAAAAATCTTCCCGTACTCAAAATAAATTAATGAATACAAAAACCACACACATATGAGTTTCAATACACACAGTCATTCTGGTTTAAGCTTCGAAAACTTTTCGAAGCGACCAACCAAAACAAGCAACGCGCCTGTCCCATCAACAAACACTCGGCCTTTGCAAGCAGCCGACTGCAGACGATCAGCAGACGACGCAGCAGCTTTATCTCGCGATTTTATTTCCAACTATTTATTCTCGGTACCGCCAACATTTTTCGATGTTTGGGATCAATATATCTACTACAAGAAAGGCATATTTTTGGTCATAAAATGTGATCCTGAGATAAAAAATACTAAAATGCGACATATAAGGCGGTGCGCGTCCAGAAACGCCTGGCGTCTAGAAGGCAGAGTACCGTGCCCGGAAGTTTGCAGAATCGAATCAGTGTTTTTGTAAGGGGGTTTATGTTAGCATATAATGCCAGATCATGGTGAAAATGATGCTGGTCATTCATTGGACTTCCCTTAACCCGCCAGCATCAACACT
>Ga0058701_10004418_pt1 | contig 11414 bp, 4 predicted proteins | sample AgamicOrMae_FD_97039 | JGI IMG/M metagenome (GOLD analysis project Ga0058701, IMG submission 97039) | Agave microbial communities from Guanajuato, Mexico - Or.Ma.e | ecosystem: Host-associated > Plants > Phyllosphere > Phylloplane/Leaf | place: Guanajuato, Mexico | collected 2012-06-04 | reverse complement strand
GCATCATCCACGGACTCGACCACACCATACAGGTAAGCTACTCCACTATTCCATTCACTCACTCATCCAAACAATACTCGCAACTTCAAACTGCAGACGATCCAAGCGGTCAAGTAAAATCACTTTTTGTAGCCACACTCCAATTTTTAATTATCTGAGACTTTAATCTGAGATTTAGTGAAAATTTACTGAATTTCACTCAATATAGCACCACTGATTATTTTCAGTGGTGCTATATTGACTGAAATTCAGTAAATTTTCAATGAATCTCACACTTTTACTGATTCAAATTTAGAGTAAAGTTTCGTTTGTACCGATAAAATTAGTTTTGCTTAGATTTAAATCAGCTAAAAGTACGACAAGTTAGGTATTAGGTTTATAATCTTATCGGGGAACTTTTGAAGTCAGAAGTGCTTTGCTTCATGGGATTCCCGAGATATAGGTCTCAGCGGTTTACTCTTATTTTGTTGATCGTCTCAAATTTTCCATGAAAATTCTTCACGATAGAAAGAGTATCGTAATTCCATATGCAACAAAAGTCTGAAAGAATTTCAGTCTAAATATTGACGGATTTTAGGAAAATCGTTATAAAAATGAGAAATTTACAGAACTCAAAACGATGTCTGAAATTCAGGGCATAATAAGACCGATTTTTTTTTTCAGATAAGTGATTTGACTCTTGTTACATCTGGATTTAAGATTCTCTTTTTACAGTGTTTGCACTTTTAAATTACTATAACAAATGATTAGAACTTATTTAATTTTAGATTGAAAGATATGCTAAGGCACATGCAATATTGGAATAAGGCACGCATATACTTTGTTTACACGGCATTCGCATTCCCAAGTGAAAGTCACGTGAGACGACTAAATTACAATCATCCTCGAGGCTTTTTGGAGGCCACATGTCAAAGGAAACGATGATGTTTCAGTGTCGGGTTCTGCTCAACTTGAGGACTACTCAGCCTTTTGAGGAGGTCCTGGAGGATTTGGGTCAAGTCCTCAAGATGCCCTCAGCAAAGAAAATGCTCACAGTATCGGGCCAAGAGGTAAGGACTAATTAAGTGCCTAGCTGAGGCCTTGACGGACTTTAATGCAGCTTTTACGTGACTCAAAAGGCCTTGCGTTCCAAACCAAAAGGACAATGCTTTTTAGAGGGATTTGGAGTTAATGCGGCAACTTCCGACCATCCACCTACACAACGCGAAACTTCCTTTTAATTTCGCTAAAAACAAGTTCCACAATCTTTAAAAAAAATCGATTTTAGAAAAATTTTCGACAAGTTTTTAGGGGTTAATATTTAAATAAGAACATTGAGGATAGGGTAAAAGTATAGTTTCAAAAAAAATCAAATAAAAAGTCTTTTCTAGATTACTTTTGCAAATAATTTTAACTTTAATACTTCTAATTTAGCAGTTTTAGCTTCGCAGCATCATCAACTAAAAATTGTTGGTTTTTGGAAATTATTTTTCACGCAGCAAGGTAGCCGAGTCGGTAAAATGTCGTTCGTGTTTATAATACTTTTTCTTCGAAATTAATTTCACTATATTGTATATTCGAGCGCAAGCAATGTAGGATCTGTGGCGAAGCTTCATTTGTAGGATGTATCATTCAATCTAGGATCTGTTTAGAAACTTCATTGTCACGTCGAGTGGGGGCGTGCCAGAGTAGAGGACATAGTTGTGAGCGTGTTTGTGTGTGTTTCGGCCAGGTGCGGAGCTTCTCGCAGCTGCGCAACGAGTTCGCCGACGTGGACACGTTCTACCTGACGGGCGGCGCGGTGCGCGAGGCGGCGTCGGGGCCGTCGTCGCCGGTGCGGCGCTCGCGCTCCCGGGCGGCGTCCACGCACCAGCTCCTGGACGACATCCGCGACGAGGCCCGCGGCGGCGCCGTCAGGCAGCGGCGCGCGCGCAGCAAGAGCCGCCCCCGGGTGCTCTACGCCGAGCCCGACGCCGTCCGCAACTCAGGTTGGTCATCCCAGGCACAAAACCAATCTATGGGTTGGGCACTAACGCGTGTCTCGTTGCAGATTACGCCGTGCTGGACATGATGAAAGAAGAGCCCGTCCGGGTCACGATCCGAGGACTTCGGAGAACCTTCTACCCGCCGCTCCATCACGCCCCATTGGACAACTCGCCCCCGGAGAAACGACTCCAGCTCGAATGGGTGTATCCTTACAAGCGTGCATGCCTTTTTCTTGCAGTTGTAACGAACTTGTAGGACGTGTTGGTTCCGCTCGGGGAAGGCAAGAACTTGATCCACTTTTGCCTCAAGACTGCGCAACCAATCTCATGTCGTTTTAGGAATCTTGTGCCCACTGACATCTGACTTTTTTAAAATTATTTCTCATTTCCTTTTCTTTCTTATTCATTCATTTTCTTCTTTCTTATCTTTTCAAAATTATTATTATGATTCCTTTTTTCAAGCGCTCACCACATTGAAACTTTGCAAAATTGTATTTTGGAACTGACGACGTTTTTGCTTGAGGCAAAATTAGGGTCGAAGGTATCCGTAAAAGTACCTACTTTCAAGAAAGGATTTTCGTCGTATTCAGTCCAAAAAAATACGTTTGGAAGGAATATAAAAGCACAGTACTTAATCCTGGTCCAGAAAAATGAGAAAAACGAATCAGTCTTCGTTGGCCCCGCGGATCTCAAAATGGCTTTTCTCCAGAAAATTCCCATGGGAGTGAACTTGCGAGCCACGCCAATAAGGTCGCTTTAAAGCTGCTAATATGTTCGGGTCTTAGCGCTGAAATAATTAGTTTGAGTGATTCCTTAACGAGAGTCAGGTATGGGTACCGCGGTACCGACACGAAGCGCAACCTGTGGGTTCTCCCGACGGGGGAGCTCCTGTACTTCGTGGCCGCCGTTGCAGTCCTGTACGACCGGGACGAGGAGGCACAGCGCCACTACACGGGACACACAGAGGATATCCAATGGTAAGCAGTGTTCGCCTGGCTTCGGATCACTTCCCACCGCCACCTAGCGGAGAGCAGCCGAAGCTCGTCTCATGCAACTCATTTTCCCGATTGGTGGCATTTCAATTTCAAGGATCACATGGAAACCGAATCCGAATGTCCATTATCATCGTATGTGTTTCAGCATGGACCTGCATCCGTCGCGCGAGATGGTCGCTTCCGGTCAACGCGCTGGTCGCAACCGCAAGACGCAGGCGCACATCCGCATCTGGAGCACCGAGACTCTCTTAACTCTCTACGTCTTTGGAATGGGAGAGCTGGAAATAGGAGTTTCCGCCGTCGCATTTTCACAGCTCGTAAGTTCAAAATTTTTACGAAAAAACTCACCTCGAAAAAAAAGGCCCCCTCATGGCATCCACCAGCTTAACCTTCGACAAATTTTCGCGATTTTAGAAGTACGTACGAAACCATCTCATTATAGATAAAAAATCTCCTCTAAATAGGTCGACCTTCAACATTTTTTCATGCACATAAATCCATACCCGCCCTAAAGCGCAGCGCCTCCTAGCGCAAGAAAACCACGGTTCATTATTATCACATACAAAATCGCACAACAGCCCGCTAGAAGGCGCTGTGCGTCTGCGAGGCGAATAAAAGCTTGGAACGTGATTTTTGGTGTGTCAAGTTGGGAGTAAAAGTTAATAATGAATTTCAGAATGGCGGAAGCTACGTACTGGCGGTGGACAGCGGCCGCGAACGCATCCTGTCGGTGTGGCAGTGGCAATGGGGGCACCTGCTCGGAAAAGTCGCCGTAAGTACGCCCCCTAGCGGCCTCCCCGCGAACTTCCTCACGGAAGACACCAAAAGACTCGCTCTTGTTGCCAAATCTACAAGAAAGGTTATTCCGTCCACATCAAAAGCTGATCCATTCGAAGCTACGGTATGATCAGTTTTTGGTCGGAGTAAACGTTTCTCATACAGGTTCGTCTTGTTTCCAGACACTTCAAGACGACTTAACAGGCGCAGCTTTCCACCCCCTGGACGACAATTTGCTCATAACTCACGGGAAAGGTCACCTCACTTTCTGGACGAGACGGAAAGACGGATTCTTCGAGCGGACAGACATCATCAAGCCAGTGAGACGATTCACTCTTTACGTAACATGCCGTATTAGTTATTAATTTTTAAAGGCAACTAGAACAAAGTTCACTGAAGTCAGACTTTGCGGGTGCAGAAAAATGCGTTAAAAAATAAATATCTGAGCTGGTCTTCAAACAGATTTTCAAAATTAGTATATTAATCACAAATATGACCGATTTAAAACGATTGAAAAAATATTGAAGGGGAAAATGGTCGTGTTCCTTGAGCTGTAAATTTTTAATATTGTGAATTTAAGACTGATTGACTTTGCTTTAATCAGGGTTGAGGACGTACACAAACTCATAAAAATACAAATTAGATATTTTTATCGTTGAGTAAATAATTGTTAAACTGCGATAACAAGTTCGTGGATAAAAAAAAACAGCAAAAGAAGACTATCCCCTTGGCTTTGCTACGTCATTTTCTTAGCTCCGAAAAATTTGCCCTTCCTAAAACCATCTATGATTTGAGGTAATGGAAAATAAAATTGTTCTGGTTTGAAACTTCCCTCCGATGAAAATGTTCGCGTCTCCTCGAGTGGACACGTTCGTTAGCTTACTTCCGTTTAGTATACACGATGAATTTTGTTGTTTCAGCCTTCGCGAACCCACGTGACTGCCCTTCAGTTCGAGCAAGATGGCGACGTGGTGACCGCCGACAGCGACGGATTCATAACTGTGTACTCTGTCGACGCCGACGGCGCCTACTTCGTGCGACTCGAATTCGAAGTAAGAACTCCAATTCGAAGTGTTTCCAGACCGAGATATACTCGATTTTCGATCGCACTTCGAAATGCTCAATCTGACAGGAGGTGCGAGGTACAATCCACTTATATGTGCTTAATTCCAGGCCCACAATAAGGGAGTAAGTTCCTTAGTGATGCTGTCCGAAGGAACTCTTCTTTCCGGCGGAGAAAAAGACAGGAAGATTATTGCGTGGGACTCGCTGCAGAATTACAAAAAGATAACTGAAACTAAAGTTCGTATCTCGTAATGAGCTTATTTTCTCGAAGAGTTTCTGTGCCTTGCTGATGAATCTTTGTTTCAGTTAACCGAAGCGGCAGGAGGCGTTCGTAGTTTGTATCCTCAGCGGCCGGGAAGAAACGACGGAAATATTTACGTAGGAACAACAAAGAACAATATTTTAGAAGGGTCTATTCAGCGCAGGTTTAACCAGGTAAAAACGTCCCACACAGAAGGCATTCTTCAAGTCCAGGATTACGCGCCTCAAGTTTTCCTTTGTCGGTCTCTTCTCGACCCGCGAAGCGTTACTAAAATTGTTGCCCTTGTATTTAGGTGGTGTTCGGTCACAGCCGACAGTTATGGGGACTCGCAGTGCATCCAGACGAAGAAATGTTCGCGACAGGAGGACACGACAAGTACATAGCTCTCTGGAGGAAACACAAAATGGTGTGGAATACTCAGGTAAATAGGATGGTCAAGATGCCCGTCCCGATTCGGAGGGTGGGGGCCGAAAACAGCATAAAAATATCAGTCTGATATAGTGCTGTCCGAAAGCGATTGTTGCTGGAAGGATTGATACCACCAGAGTAGGATAGAATTCACGACGATCTTCATCAGGGAAAGAATGAATAGAGATCTTTATCAGACTATTTTTTCCCGATTGAGGAGCTCCTTTGCGAGAGTCAGTTGAAGAATTTTAAGTCCGCTTTGCGTGTTTCAAGGTGAACTTCGAATGCGTGTCTTTGAGCTTCCATCCGTTCGGCTTGGCGCTGGCTGCCGGGAGCACAGAAGGACATCTGCTGGTTCTCAACGCCGAGAACGGCTCCGCCGTGGCAACCGTCCGGGTCTGTGGATCTCCACTCACCTGCCTCGCTTACAATCCAGGTAAAATCATTCTTGTTTCAAGAACAAGTGTCTCTACTCAAGATCACGACTTGTCTTCTCAGATCAGAAGTTGTCTTCTCAAATCACAAGTTGTTTACTCAATCGTCCTTGACCTGACGAGGCCTGTTTCGTTAAGTTGGGTTGTAGTATTTTTCCCAAATTGAGGTTCTTGATTTTCGCTAACTTGATGTGGTTGCAGTTGGGGATTTGATCGCGGTCGGCTCGCAGAACGGCAGTCTGTACTTGTTCCGAGTGTCGCGCGACGGTTGTTCCTACAAACGCGCGCACAAGATCCGGGGGAGCCAGCCACTCACGCAACTGGACTGGAGCACCGACGGCAGCTTCGTACAGACCACGACCGAGGACTACGACTTGACATACTGTGAGTTCAAGACAAAGCGGCCCTACCACTTTTAACCACAGTTACCCACCCACGTTGAAACTAACTCAACGATAGGGCTAGCCTGCTGTATTCTCTCCAAATAAGAGATCTTTCTTACTGACTGATAGCCCTGGTCCGAGAATCCATAGCAAGTCCATGCATGGATTTTCAAAAATCCACGGATATCAACATGGATATCCATGATTTTTGGATGTCAGTCTTCAATTATCCAGCGTGGATATCCACATTGATATCCACGCACGGACATCCATGCAAGGACATTCCGCAATTGATATCCGTAATAAATATCCATAAATGGATATCCATGTTTTTTATATCAGTCTTCAATTATCCATGCTTTTATGGATATCCATTTGGATATCCTTAAATTTCTATGGATATCCATGCATTGACTCTCTATGGATTCTTGATTCAGGGAGATCCATAGCTGTTGCGTTGAAAGTCCACAATATGTTTACCGATTTAGCGGTGTTAAAAAAGATAAAGAGGGGCCATAACACGAATCTGTGATTTTTATTTGTTCGCAGGGGATGTAAAAGCGTTATCAGCCGAGAAGAGTCCAATCGCAATGAAAGATGTCAAGTGGTACACGCAGACATGCTGCGTTGGATACACGGTAGCCGGTAAGTCAATTTTTAAAACCGTCGTATATGTTACAAGTAAACGTTATTAAGTGACGATTAAATAACGTAATCAAATTTTTAAAGAAATAACTTCTCCTGAAATCACCGCACCGCCGGCCTGCGGATGTTGCGCTCGGCCTCCTGGACGTAGACTCCCTGACAACTCGAGGATAGGCAACCGCGCGACAGGAGTGTCAGCAAGGTTGCCTATCCTCTGATTGTCAGGGGCTCTGCGGTCTAGCCAGACGCACTAGAAGACGTGTTTCACACAAGTCGAGGAATCGCATTTAAAAACGCGTTCGAAATGAATACCAGTTTGAAAATGGAAAACTATTGTCTTCCGATGCCCTAAAATCCTATCGCCCTATCCTCAAAATACCCGACTTTTAATAGTTCGCCATTTTTCTTCGCAGGTATCTGGAACAACCGGTACTACCCAATGACCTCTCTTGTTGTTACTGCCAACCGATCATCAGCCCACGATTTGCTCATTACTGGCGACTCCGATGGCTATCTGCGCCTCTTCAGGTAAGCGGAATGGTTACAGCAGCAATTAGAATAGCTGTCCCGGAAGCTACTCCATTTTTTTTACGAAATGACTATTCACATCCATTTAAAATGCAGTAAGTTCTCCTCCGTGCGTTTAAGTCTCCCTTTATTAACATAGGCGTGCGAATAGAACTGATCTTTTTTTAAATAAGTCTATTTTGAAAAATGTCGTTCAGAACAAAATCTTCCCTCTAATGTCAATTTTTAAGAACTTTCAACAAGCGAGTACGTTATTGTTTGTAGGTACCCATGCTTGAGTGCGAAGGCCGAATACAACGAGGAGAAAGTGTACAGCCTGCAAGTGGCGTGCGCGCGCTTCCTGTTTAACGACCGCAACGTGGTGACGGTGGGCGGCACCGACGCGGCCCTCATGCTGTGGGACGTCGTCGACGACTAGGGGAGCCCGCCGTTGCCGGAGGGACCCCGACGTCCGCGGACTTGACAATATCGCCCCGGAAACGCGCAGCGCGGGAAGCCACGAGCTGTCGGGTCGGGCTCAACACAGCCCCCCTTATCAGTACGTGGAGGGACGCCTCTCGACGAGAGAGACTTCCTATTGGCTGGGAGAGCGGTCACGAGCCAAGCTAGCATCTCTTTACCGTGGTCTCTACATTGTGGCACAGTAAAAACAAAGAATTGTCCATGGGCTAATTTCAGAACCAAATCATGGAAGTTCTGTAATCTATGCATTTGAAACGAGTAATTTTTCACTTCGGATGTTCCACCATTCTTTGGAAATCAAAGCAGAGCGACAACACAGCAAGACATAGGGCACCTAGCCCATGTTAACCTAACCAAGGTTAACCTAATTTAGGTTGACCTAGGATAGGTTAACCTAGCCTAGGATAGGTTAATATAACCTAGGTTAACTTAACCTTGGTATACCTAGGTCACTGAGACATATGTCGCTTACGTTTCGACAGCGCTCACTACATTCGAGAAGTAAGCGGTATCAGGCTTGTGAAAGCCAAGCGGAGCCTTAGGCAAAGCGAGGCACGTGACCTAACCTACCCTTGGTTAACCGGACCGAATCTTGGCTAAAGTACGCAGTCTACGTGGTTAATCCTCGTAATACAAGATTAAGTCACGGAAAAATCTGAGGAATTTTACAGTGTACAGGACGATTCGATAGCAGAACCTGCATAATGTAGATAAAGCCCCTGCTTTGTCTTTAATGTGTCACGATGGGGCATCAAAAGAGTTTTATCGGAGTGGTGGGTACAGTTGCCGTAAAACGGCTATGTGGTAACCACGTTAAGAATGGGTTTCTTCAAACCGTTCACTTGAGAATCACACAAAGTATTTCTACAGATACAACGGGGAGGACACTGGAGTTAGTTAAATATTTAGAACTTCACGTAAAGTACATGACATCAAGTTGTATTGACAGGGGAGATTCCACTGTAGCGGTTGAGGCCGCGTAGAAATAAAGATGCACCTACTCCAATCAAACTGCCAATGAAATCTATTTCTATTTTTAATCTCTTACAAGTTTTGAGAGTGTAAGCTAATACTTGAGACAGTTGCCACAGTTACATAAATTATAACAGTTAGTGTGTAGATATGAAGAAAAACTAATAATTACGATGGAAACACTTTGAGAATTGTTGTAGCAGCTGCCCCAGGTCATTGGAAAATCTTTAAGATGCGTGAGTCCAAATCGATTTTTTTCTCATCATCTCAAATTAAGCCTTGATATTTAAGAATTGCTTCATACTTGCAATCAGATGATACTTTTTTCTGCAAGGATAAGAGTCAGCTAGCTCTGAGTGTTATTGAAATCTTCAATCGTTATTGATAATCCCACATTACGCGTAATATATTTATCCTTTCATTGTTGCTTGTAAAATCTTTCGCAACGAAATGGCAATGACATTCAGCAAAGCCACGATGATTGAATGGAAAAAATGTTACTTTGAGAGTTAATCGTTTTTCTATTTCATTTTTATTTTTTTGGGGTGTGGGGTCTGATAGATTGACTTCTCAGATTAATGACAGTTGATGTCAAAATGACTTTCATAGAACGATTTTAATGTTTTGTATTAAACTTCGTTTTTTATGACTTTTTCTTTGCCAGCAAATTAGCCATGTACGGTATTGAAAAAATGTATTGCATTTAAACGACACGGAGAACTGTTTTGATTCTCGTGACGACGATTAAACCTTGTTTTAAGCCAATTTTCTTACAGCGTAAAAACTGAATCTATGATTTTCAGTACAGAACACAGGAACACTGTCAATGCATCTTGAAATTTTTAACAGAGTTCAAGTTCCATTTTGTGTAAAGTGGGATTATCCGAAAAAAATTTGGCGGACGACGCGAAATCGATGTTTGTTTCCATAAATTACCTTTCTACATCCGGAGATACGCCGCAACGTAGCACCTTGTCTACATCGCCCATTCTTCGTGGGCCAAGACCGGTGCTACGGCAGTTTATTGATGTCTACATAGTATCAATTATTTACACTCGAGATTTAAAGTCCTATCCTCTAATTGCTAGGCCTGGGACACCAGCTGCCAATCAGCATCAAATGTATCCAATAATTATTCCGTCCCTACGCCTTTTCTTTTTTTAATTCTAAGGGAAATTAATTAGAGTAATTCACCTTACTTGTAAAATGCAACGATAAAACTGTGAAATAAGCTTATTTCCTACGCCAGTATTGTAATATCTTACAAGTTCTATTTTGTACAATCAAGCTCAAAACTTTCCTAGACGTAAGTGCGGAATATCGTGTTTCCGAATCCACTGCTTAGCTTGTAAGATAGTTGTATGCTTCAGTGTAAAAAGACGGTAAAGTAGCAGTAAGGATACGAGGGAAGACTCGTGATTAAGACTGCACACAAAATAGACACAGCTAATCAATGTCGATAGCCCCTCTCTTCTTTCAAATATTCCACGATTAAAACTATCATTTCGGTTTGAAAACAAACCTTTATGCCAATGGGCAATTCTTGCAATTCAGCAAATATTTACCCTGCAACTAAAATTTTAAGTCGAAACACGTCCTTTTGATGTTTATAATATTTTACTCTGTACCGTAAAGTGGGGCGAGTCGGGACTGGCGGGGCGAGTTGGGACGAAGTGTAGAACCGTGAAAACAGAGAATCGACTCCTCGGGCTAGTTTCCGGTGGTGCAGAGGGACTTTTTGATGCTTCTCCGGCGTGCTTCCGAAAATCAAAAAGCCTGCTCATGCAGGTGAGTCTCTGTTTTTGAGGGTCTAAACTTTGTCCCAACTCGCCCCGCCAGTCTAGACACGCCCCACTTTACGGTATCTAAACACCTCTACCATGAAATATAAGCCAACAAATCGTGGCATTTTAAAAAATAGAAGCTCTTTAAAGATCCTCTGGAGAAATCAATTTACAAATACCCTCAGCGATCTCGGGGAAAATTTACTGTCTGTATCATGTTGGTTGCTGCTAATTTCAAATCTATTATGTTCATGGCTAAAAGGAGTATTTTTTATTTTTTTTTTCATTGAGCGGGATATTTTGTGTGTTGAGTAGCCGTGTCTGTTTTCTGGGCGGGTAGCTTCTTTGTCATTCAGAGTTGAGATGGGATTGCGTCGGGCTCTTTCAACATCCATTGTACAGTTACGGAACGATACGCAAACGCACTACATACTCCATTTGTAACAGCACTACATAGATCAAAGATTGGGATTTCTTTTTCATATGCTCTATGAGACGGTTAGTCACTCGATATTTTTAAGCTGCCTCTTTAGAGATGACACTCTAAATGCAGAACTTTTGAAGTAAGGAAAACTTATGTTTGAAAAGTGCTAATAAACTTCTCTTCACTATTATTGTATTAAAGTTCGTTTCATTTCTCCGGCGAAAACCAAGCAGCACCGCTACAAGAGAGCAACAGCTCCCAATATGCCAATACGAGCTCAAATACGTTTAACAGAGCTACCGGTATTACTC
>Ga0058701_10004417_pt1 | contig 11416 bp, 4 predicted proteins | sample AgamicOrMae_FD_97039 | JGI IMG/M metagenome (GOLD analysis project Ga0058701, IMG submission 97039) | Agave microbial communities from Guanajuato, Mexico - Or.Ma.e | ecosystem: Host-associated > Plants > Phyllosphere > Phylloplane/Leaf | place: Guanajuato, Mexico | collected 2012-06-04 | reverse complement strand
GTTCTTTTTCCAACTCCTACCATTTCGCGAGATTTGCTTAAACTCACCTACCACAGTCTGAAGTAATCTAGTCTAAGGAACTCAGCAAAATCTGAGTTAACCTATCGTTATATTTGTAAATTAACCTAACCATCGAGAGCCTTATTCCTCCAAATCATGCACTGCTACCTGCTGAAATTCGATTTTCAGCAAAATCTTTGGTACACCAGTTTAAAGTGAATTGAGCTTTTACATGCTGTATTCCTTCCTCTAAAACAAGCATTAGATCTCTTAATTGTCATTTTCTTCTTCTTAAAATGACACAATCGTAATTCTTTAAAAAGTATTGAATACCTAGGAAATCACATGTTTATCGCAAGCTTTTTCCCCCCCTTTAGATCACTTTTTTACCTGTTTTTTAAATTCGAAACATACGCTCCAATTAAAAATGACTTTGAACTACGACCCTTTTCACCGAAAGTTTAGATACCTCTTACTATGCGTATTCAAATTAGGAAGATCTCATTGAATTAGCCATGTTTTCCGGGGCATTACTCCTAATGCTATTTAGGCCGTAATTTGATTGTGAACGAAATGCCAACATTAAATGTACGACGCCGCGCGCAGAAAAGTTTGCAGGTTATATGTTTCTCTAAAATCACCAACAATGCTGAATTCTTCAGGGACGGGGCATAACTGGAAATCCTGCATCAGCTACTGTTGAGGAAGCCCTCGAATGATATACCAACGCCTCTGTATAAGGCCCTACGATGAGATTTGAAGGGAAAAGTAATTCCTCAATGGTGGAGCGCGTGCTGTTTTAATCGATTGAGGAAGACCAGAATTGCAAATCATCTTTGGGCTTGCTTCATTCCTGAGCGATTCGGGGAAGGTGTACCTCGATTTGGTTGTCGCTATTCATTTGACGATGTCAGGAAATGTGACAACACTGTCGGCGACCACACCAATCATTTTACAAGAGAAGAACCCGCGGTTATGGATCAAAACGGTACGGTAATATCACATCTTTGTAAGAAGGATAAATTGCCCTAACGGATTTGCTTTACGGCGGGGTGTTTTTATTACGACTTTTATCTTAATTAGCTCGGATCTTTCTTTATAAATTTGCATTATTTTGCGCGGGATAAACCGTTTGTTTGGCTGATTATATCTTTACAGGAGGGAGTTTCACTCTAAAGACGGCATTGCTCCTACAGCAATCCGGGTTTGTGGATTACGGCTCATCTATGCAAATTGTAAGTAGTTGTAGGTACTTACTAATTATTATAAATATTCAACCTTTGTTCTAAAACGTGTTCCGAGGCTTGGTAAGACTTTTTGTAGATATATTTCGACATAATTTTGTGCCAGTAGAACAAAGTTTATTTATGGGGCACATCGTAAAAAGTAGGTCTACAGGAAACAGTTCTCCGGCCGTGTTTTCAACTTCCCGCTCCGTTTATTTAAATCAACGGCCGGCTATCGTATTCCAACCGATTCTAAAAAGTCTCATTAAAATACCTATCCATAAGCAATAACCACGCAACGAAATCGTCGGTTCATCATGCAAGGCTCCAGACTCAAGAGCGTAAATTCCATCAACCTAAGCCATGTCAGTTTCACATGTTAAAAAAAATCCGGTATGAACATAAAAAAGAAAAATTAATTTTGTCTCAAAACGTAATTACAAATAAGCGTTTTTTTTGTTTAATTTTTTTAGGAGTATGTCGATTTAATCAATTTTTTGTCCAACTTAGAATGACTTGCTTTATGTACCCTTCGTCTATTCGCTGAGTCACATAAGCGCAGGCGCCAGTGGTAGAGGGACGAAAAACGAGGGGAAGGAAGAAGAAGTGAAGGTAAGAGGGGCAGTGGAGACGTTCAAAGTGCCACGCATTCGTCCGTAAGCCAGCGAATTGCAAAGGTTTCTTTGATGGGCAAATCGGATTTTTATAATTCTGTACGAGATGAAATGAATGGCGAGGAGTTCTGTACAGTTGCGCAAATGCTCCCCCAACACTCCACCTCCGGTTCAAGGATTCGATTTTGTCTGGAAGTGTATATTCGCGTCATTAGGTTTAAGAATATTCCGGTTAATTGAGTAGAAAAAAAAACAGATTACCTGCTTATTTTGTTTACATTATGCGCGTTTTTTTTATTTAATTTTTCGCTGTTTTTTTAGGTTTAAAACGTGATAACACAGGTAGGAAGTGAAATAAGAAAAATGATCACATAAATAGTGGCCATGAGGGACCTCCACAATCGTGAAGGGAATCAGAATGATTTTCCTCAGCCGAACAAGGGCCGACCTTTCCCGATCGCATTACGATTCTGGCATTCCTGACGACTGATTCTCTATAAAGTCTCCCTGTAAGCCTTTCGTTCAAAATCACGGAAGGAGATGGAACAGGTAATGCCTTGTTTCAAACCCATAAGACCCGAAGTTTTGTTGACTTGAGGCATTTTTCTCCGCATCGCTGTTCCTTATCATTATCGTGTTTGAGATAATCTCGAGACTTGGAAACTTTAAGCTTCTCCCCAAAGTTTTGGGCTTTAAGTAGCTGCGAATCAAGTGCAAAATGGAATATCACCCCAGCTATTGATTTAGAAGAAGACACTTTCAAAGTTCAAACGCTTCATTTGCATGAAAGCCTTTTGAACACAGCTGTTTCATCACAAATAGTGCACAGATGCTGATAATTAATCCGGTGGAGCTGAATCTGGGTATATGTCGCAAATAACCCATCATATTTCATTTAAAGCCATGATATTTTGGCTAGTAAACCAACCACAGAAATATTCTTCGATGCCAAGAAAATGATTCTTGAGATAGTGAAAAAACATTTTTTTTTTCACCGCAAGATTTTTTTCCTTGGCACAAGAATATTTTTCTCTCAGCAAGAAATATCATCTTGTGTCAAGAAAAAGCATTATTCTTGCGGCAAGAAAAAATTGCTTTATCATCAAGAAAAAATTTCTTGGTATCAGGAATTATTTCTGGGGGAGATGTAATCAAATTTTTAGAAAGGGAAATGGATCGAAATCCGACTAACCCCAAAGTCAGGAATGATTTCAAAAGCAGAAAATCTGTGACTCACCATACAAACTGACAAAAGCCCGGAGGCATACTTCGCCCAATCGTGTATGTGGTATCCAATTACTCACCTGCAACACAAAACAACAACAAATTTAACTTCGCTTCTTTAAAAAGTAAAACAGAAAAAAAAACACATAAATAGCGTTGTACCAATCCGTAAAGTAGCACCGCAATTTCAGTGAGGCAATTAGAGGGCGGAAGAACGGGAGATGATTCTTTATAAAGGAGTTGTTCTCTGTGCGTTCTCGCTGGATTAATATGAGATATGACCCTCATCCAGAAGGAAGTAATGCCTATTTGCGTTTTACTCCAAGATTTCTTTTTAGCAAGCCGCTTACTCGTAATGGACTTAAAACAGAGTCTCTTTCCGACAGCCGTATTCAACGATGCAGTTTTATCGGATAAAATAATTGTTCGGAACTATTTGTTAAATAAGCTGTCAATTCAGGCTTGGTATTCTCTGATATTCCGAAGAATGTTCTCTCGCTCGTCAGTCTGTAGAAGATTTTTGGCCTTTGTTGAAGATATTTAGAAAAAAATGTTCGTTACTCTCTTGTTTCTGGTACTGGTTGGTTCAGCTGCTGAATGGGATCCAAAGCAGATGAGCGGTGAGTTTTCGTTTACGAATTTTAGGGTTATTATTATATTGCAAGCCTGATACCGCTTACTTCTAGGCAGGTGTAACTCTACCGTAAAGTATCAGATATGGCGAAAACATGTTGAAGTCAGACATTAGGCACCTGTATTCGGTCACCCTAACCTACGGGGTGATGTCTCGTTGATCCAGTTTAGAGGATTTCATGAAAAGTTGTTCCAGGGTTGATCGCAAAGGTGGAAATTACAACCGTACTTTTGGCTTTAAAATATTTTTAGCGCAGAAAAAAAAAACACAACCAAAGAAATTAGCGGATGCATGCCAATCTCGTCTAAAATTTACTTCGTGTAATATGAGCATCTCAGTTCGAAAAGATAGGTATCAAGAGATCGCTGTAGTAAGAAACAAGGGGACAGTTTTCCTTTCATCCTGTCCGAATATATGAGATAACAGGTAGATAGTGAATACAAACATTATTAAGGTATATTTTTTTTCTTTCGTATCGCCTATAACTAGCAAATGGTCGCTACCCGTGGTATTAGTTTTTGACCGTTTCTTACTTTAAGAATATTGAAAATACTTCTGATTCTTGACATCCTCAAAATCACAGACCCTAAAGCGAAACGACTTTATCAAGCGTGCACTTAAAACCTGCCTGTAAATCTCATTGAGCCCGACAACGTAAATCTTCCTCCACTCACAGTCGTTTGAAAACACGACTGTTCTATTCACTGAGTGATTTCTAATCCGGCTTTTATGTTTCCGGAAAAATCACTTTTGTCCAGGTGACCTGGTTCCCGCACAAAAGTCACGTTTTCCATTTCCATAGAGCCGCTGAAATTACTGATGGAGTTTTCTTTGTTGCGAATGTGAATTCGTTTCGGGTCAGCAACTGATTTGTCGATCACCTTTCGAATGGGGTTCGGAGAGCAATGAAAGCTCGGTGTCTTATCTTTCGTGAGCAGATCGACTGCTGGCCTGTCTCCCTATTGGGGTTCACTCCAATAGAAGTGAGTCTCCAGGGAGCGTACAGAACAGGCGCTGCTACTGTGTTCCCCAGCGATAGCTGACAACATCAACACAAACAAACAGTGTTCCCCATTGTTGACGAGATTTTGTCGCAATTTAATTAATTTTGGATGATTGGCTGGAGTGCCTCGATTGGACCAAACTTAGCTTTAGCCTGAGAATTATGTGCAAGGTATCGCTATTCGTTCCTTTGAAAAATATGATGTGTAATCTTTAAAATATTTTCATACTAGAATTTTGTACATAGTTGATATCATTTTTGCCTTGTGTCTTTGCAGTTTTTTCGCTACTATACTCTTTTATCCCTGGAGTATTTTTCATTTTCTTCAGTTATTTATTCTTTTAAAAAACGAAGAACTAGCACCAAAAAAACCGCGAAATGTTCTAAAAAAAATAGAACATTAAACTACCAATATTATTGATTACATTTCAAAAGGTCTACTTCACAAAGTCGAACGAGCTAAAAATAAAAAAAGAAAAAAAATAGTGGTAAAATTAGTTTGGGAGTGAAAATTTACCCCTAATTAGTATAGATTAAGCCACTAACAGTGGCTCATTTTTCACTTATTGTGAGTGAATTTCGCTACTAAAGTAACTGCTAAATTTTTTAGCGTGAAGAGTGTATCTGGACAGAGGGCATAAATATTTCAATGAATGAGAAGCACAAAAAAGTTTCCGTTAATTCCTGTTTCCGGAAGGGTTCATTAACACGAACTTTAAGCTGCAGCAGCGGAGCTAAAGAGCGCGTATTAGAGCAAAAGTTATCTGGAAAGTGTACAAAGTCTGATTTTGTACCCGCATCCGTGCCTCCCTCTGGGATACTGCATATGTTTGGTACACAAACCAAGACGGTAGCACATTACACCCAACTACAAACTTCATTAGCGAAAATGAACCCTTTTGGAGTAGCGGCAGCGGTGGAGGAGAGCTGGGAAAGAGCATTTAATGTGATTGTTTGATGGCGTGTTTCACTTATTTAAATTACTTTCTGTCTCTTTCTGTCGCACGGTAAAGTGCAACTCGCGTGTGAGTTGGAGCTGATAGCTGGCCCCACGCTTCACGCGTTCCGTCACTGTATCAATCAACCTTTTATTTGTTCTGCTCGACAAACAGGAATGTTCGCTGTTTTCATTTCGTAATAGCTGATTAAGTCATTAAAAATTGCCGCCGTTCCTCCAGAGGTCTGACCTTATTCTTATCAGACCGCTTTTTAATGTGACGGTAGGTAATGTGATCAATATCCGAGTAAAATTAGGGGGAGTAAGGTGAGCTTACTTAATTTTACATAGTCCAATCCTACCTAACCTCATTTCACTATACCTTACTAAAATTGACCAGACCGAACCCAACCCACCTAACCTTAGATAATCTACCGTAAACTATTAGGCTGTCCATTTTTTTTTTATTTTGGACTCCCCTTCCGTGCCCTAAAACGCAGTTTCCCACCGTATTATAACTTAAGATCGAACCTTACACTTGACCTACCCCTTCAACTAAAAAGGCTATGTAGTATACGGACGAGCCCCAAGTATAACTGTACTTAACCTAGCCGCATCTTGTAGCACCTATCCAAACTAGATCTTATTTTTCCACATGACAATTTGTATCCTAACCTATACGTACCTAAAGAAACGTGAAAAAAATCGTTTTGTGAGCGTTTCGTGAGATGCTACGATAGGATCCGAACTCTTACGAAGATATCCGAACGTTTAGATAAATGCGATATTTCGACGAAAATCATAAACGAGTACCTAGCTCGTTCAAAATTTTGAAATACGCTCGTCGCCGCTCACCAAATTTGTCGACCCTTTGGAAGGGACTAAGGGACGTCTCCCTAGAGGGAACCAAAGCCCGATTGCTCAGATAGAGTCTCTCGCCTAGAGGTGTCGACTATGATCATAGCAGCCCACCCCAGCTGGACATAAAACATCAGCAAAAAGACTTTAAAAAGACCCCCTCGGGCCCGCAGGGGTCTTCCACCCAACCACCCCCGAATGAGCTCGTGGATATCCTTTGAATAGGTCCCTTGCTCAGGATCGGGGTCGGTATCTGTGTCTCCTTTGCACCCCTCCCCACCGTCTCTTTCCACCACTCTCCACCCTCTGTTTCCACCCCACGCCACCCCAGGAGAGTCTCCCACCCCACAGCTTTGCGACTGTATTGCTATTTGACTTACAAAGCTTCATAGTAACTAAATTTAGATGAAGTGCTTTGCTATGCAAAGGGTTGCCCACGCCATTCTGGAAAAAATGGGCCGCTAACGAGCCCTTTCGAATTGGAGCGACAACTCGAAATTGTTTGTGTATTGATTTCGATGGGGGTGACCGTGTCTAAGTGATTTTTTGCCCCACAACGAAGACATCTGTATAATGTGCTGACATCCTGGAGACATTTTATTACATATTAAAGAAATTATTCACTCGGCATTTAACCCACTACCGTCCAGCGATGCCGTTCGGAAACAGGAAAATTCATTTTATAGGATCTTTTCAGTTCAGTATTGTCACAATTTAAAAAATATCACCCCTCTGGAAACCTAGAATTTAATAATTTAGGCATTTTTCAAAGCTTAAAATTGCATATTTTAATGGAAAAAATCCTTCCAATTTCTCTTAAGCTAAATTTCACTCCAAATACTTTGGGCTCTTATGGGTTAATGCTGGTTGTGCATACACCACTTTACTTTGTGCCCGCACGTGTAAATAATAACGCCGTTTTATCGAACTACGAGCAGCACAGCACAAAAACATCATTACAAAAAATCGGCTTTATTTAGTGAGAATGTCATGAAAAATTGATACGCTGTCTCAAACTATAGATTACATAATCAAAAGGATAGAACACCTCTTACAGTTATAGACTAGATCAAGAGATAGAAAGTGCATCTCTTAAAACTCAGGTTGTACGTTCCGTTTAAGTTACTTTTTAATAACGTCTCATCATTCCAAAGTATCTGTAACAGACTAAGTTCGGTTTTGCGATTGTCGTTTAAACGGCTCATGTTGTGAACGAGACTGAGTGACTTGTGGTCAATTAGGCAATCATGACCAAAGTCCGTCGGTTAGCGTGTCGGTGAGCCGAGCTGCGAACGCCAGTCGAGCCTTGATTGCATTAGGAGCGCCAGCTGAGTATTAAGCTTAACAGGTTATTGTTCACCAGCTCTCCTCCAGATAAAATCACGATTACATTCCATTTTCACCCGTCAAAGTGTTTCGGCTAAAACGTTTCACTTGGGCTTAAGCAGTGAATACTGTTAAGGTAAAGAAGTTACGATCGTAAAAAATGTGCAGTTCATAAACATGCAAAGGAATTTCTTCTGTGAGGAGGATAAAGAGTTTTCCGGCAGCTAAATTATTTTGTTGCGATTAAAGAACGTCTCTTATTTTTTTATGTGTTATTTTTAGTTTTTTTGACGATTTTTTTCGTATGTGTAATCATATACTGATTTTTTTAGATTTTTTTGTTTAATTTCTAGTATCAGTAAAAGTTTTACATAGGTATATAACGTAAATGCAAAATATAAGAAAAAAAATGACATTTAGAAAAGATATTTATCCTAAAAATCTTGGTGTAGAGAAGGTTCATACTTTTTCGAAGATAGCACACTAGTTGCTCGTCATAATTTTTTAATCACGAATAGCAAAGATGGTAAAAAGATTGTTTTTATTCATTTCCTGATTTGATGTTTTCGGAGTGTTTTAAAATAACCAAATAGTCGATGGTTGGCCAACTTGTAAAGTAATCCCTCATTTCCTTATATGCGCTTGATTTTTTTTCAGCCATTTTAAACCAACAAATGGTAAGACAGAAAAAAAATCAAACTATAGTTGCTCTATGGCAAACCATGGGACCGGCTGTTGATTGCCAGGAATCCTTCCACTATAAACGGCAGACGTAAAAACCACTACACCTCTACCGTTGACCAACCTTCTCCGTTTTTTTTTCTTTCTTTCTTAAAATTACTTTTACTGTTTTATTGCTGAAACTTAAACCGGAAACTCTTGAAAAAGCCGAAATTTGTCGACACGCGTTATTGATGGGCTCGGTTGAGGCGGTGATCTCTCCATCAGAAGCCCGCTTCCGGCATGTCTGGGCCGAGTCACATGTCACGTGATCATGATTGATGCACTACATCCACGCATCGCGTAACGCGCCGCGTAACGCACCGCCTAACGTAACGCCGCCGCACCACGTCTCCAATCTGATCCTTTGGAACTAATATTGCATAATGGGATTCCAAGTAGAGAGCTACGCCTTCTAAACTTTTACGACGACCTCTTAAGTAATTACCTCATTAACGAGGCCGATTTTATTCTATTAAAGCTTCTTTGGATCCGTTTAAAAGCCTTCTTTCAAATTGGCTTTTGTTGTTTCCTATTAACAAACTCGAAATTTCAATAGAGCGTTTTGGGGGAGACCATCTTGGTTTCTGAGCTTTTATCTTTTCAGTTTCGGCAACCACGCCGAGACTTATCGGTGTAGCTAAAAAAGTGGCGTTCTTGGAATGATTTATGACATGGGATCAGGAAATAACGATTCCTCCCTTCCGTGTCATAATCGGGAACTCAGCAGTTCTTCTTTGTTTCATTTTGGGTACACCAGAAATTAAAATAACGCATTTACTTGGACCTGGCATACCGCACATTCAATTTTTCCTAACGATCGGTTGTGGACTAAACATTAACGCTTCACAGTAAAAGCAAAACCCCGTTTTGGGGAATGCTGTTTTGGGTGTGAAACCAAAACGGGGGTGGTACGTATTTTGTTTATTTTTCAAGATAAGCCTATGTTCAGCCACATCATTCATAAGGTCTCGGCGAGAGCTTTCTATTGATGTGGCTGAACATAGGTCTATGTTGAAAAATTACCACTATACGCACCACCCCCGTTTTGCTTTCATACCCTAGGTATAGCATTCCCCAAAACGGGGGTGCTGTTTTTAATGTGTGTTAGATGGCGATTTTCTGCAACTAGGTTTTATTACAACCGTTTCTGCAAACACTGCCGAAGTGAATTTCATTAACATTCGGCTATTTGAAGCAGAGGTATGAACGAAACAATGCATTCGACCAAAAATCGCTGGAAACTACTCCCAAAAGATTGCTTTTAGCGAAACCGACAAAAGCAGCGAAAGAATGAATAGAGCCGCAATGTTTCTAAAAAACTATTGTCTACCACTAAAAAGGAAGCTTTGCGGGGAAAATTACGCGTGCGTGAGTGGGGAAAAAACTATGAAAAATTCGTCAGCCTTTACAGGGTGACCAACGTAAAGTTGCGCATCCCATTTTGTCTTGAACAAACAATAGCGGAAATCCCGTCGACTCTCCTTTTTTTTCGAATAAAAATGTCTCGTGTTTCGATCCACCTACGACTGATTAAGCGCCTCATGAATAATGCTAACTAGCAAGGCTTATGCCGTTTTTATTTTACGCAGAAAAAAAAGAGTGCGATGAACAAAGCACACTCATGTACAAGTTGATTTGCTTTGCAGCAAAAAAGGCTAAATCGATGCGTGTATGTTGTTAGTCCGCTATTTACAGCTCATTCTACGGTGCCCCTAAAAAAATCGCCGAACCGTTTTCTTTCCTATTTTTCTCGGTCCCATTTTTTTTGAAAAAGTTTAACGCACTGACTTCTTTTCTTAGTCAATGAATTACTAGTTCATTCAGCAATAAATAGTATGACTAAAAGAAGTCACACATAAAACTTACTCCTTTTTCTCCATTGAACTTTTGTCTCTTGCCATTCTACTCGTCGTTAATTTTGCTTGGTTATATATGATTGCGGATCACATCATCCGTAAATTCTTAATCTAAACTAAGTTTCTGGGAATACCTTTGAGAGATATCCTTCACTCTATTTTCTAAAATTATTATATTTTTGTGCAGTGTCATATTAAGTTTTCGATAAATAATTAATGTTTCCTGTTAACGAAGTTCTGGGAATACCAGTGTCAGACAAAGTTCTGAATGAATAATTAATGTTCCCCTATTGAAAAAGTCACCTTCAGAAAAGTTTAATTTTCACGTTTTATGTGACATTTTTTTTTGAAGATTCCTTGGGTATGTGGGTTCCCAGCAATACTCAAAATACACTCGTTTTCATTCCCTCACTGTCGCACACTTAACGCTTAACGAAAGAACACTAATAAGTGACGTTGTTTCTACAAGTGTTAGTTTTACCAAATGAACATCGTTGTATACTTTTATCTCGGACTGTATGCGTGACCGGCGGCACTGCAGAAACATATTTTCGGCAAGCGGCGCTCCAAGAGGAGGGAGGAGTAGGGCGAGCTAAACTGATGCAAATGTTATGCACCCCGTGCGTCCGCGCCTGCTACATTACAGAATGCACTGTCACTGGCGCCGGCGCCAGCCGCCTCGGGGCTCGCGGCCGGGGACATGTCTTTTCACACGTAAGTCTCCAATTTGCCTAACTTACAGACAACATGCACTTAGGCCGTATTTGTAGCCTCAAGCAGAGACTTCCCACATAGTCAGAAGATGCAGAGGATTTTTCTTCTATCTTGATCTTTGCCATATTTGGGTATGAAGGTATAGGGGGGCATTCGGTAGCGCCAAAAACCACAAGCGCAACGCCGCAAGCGCCAGTCCGTAACCGCCAAACGAGAAAAGTCGCAAACGCCAAAGTTCGTATAGGTTAGGTTAGGTCAAGTTAGGTTAAGTTAGGTTAGGCTAAGTTAGGTTAGGTTAAGT
>Ga0058701_10004416_pt1 | contig 11418 bp, 11 predicted proteins | sample AgamicOrMae_FD_97039 | JGI IMG/M metagenome (GOLD analysis project Ga0058701, IMG submission 97039) | Agave microbial communities from Guanajuato, Mexico - Or.Ma.e | ecosystem: Host-associated > Plants > Phyllosphere > Phylloplane/Leaf | place: Guanajuato, Mexico | collected 2012-06-04 | reverse complement strand
GCGCGATAACGAGCGCCATCTAGCGTGAGGCCTGACCGCTGGGAAAAGTACATAGCTGGCGATACCCCGACGATTTGGATAGGCAACCAAAACCACACGGCTGTATTTCAGACTCACCCGGTATTTTTTTTTAATATTTAGGTCTGTTTACATTTTCGTTGTCCGGTCACAGGTCCGGCGCCACACAGGCTTGAGCTTTGACCTGAGCCGGGTGGCCGCCTCGGTGGCTCTGTCGGAAATGGTGGCGCTCCTGGGCGGGCCCACGGCCGCCACGAACGCGTGCCCGCCTCTCGGCGCCATCCTGCACATGCTCCTGACGCCAGCCCTCCTCAAAGTCCCCTCAACCGTTCTCGAAAACAGCGTGGACGCGCAGAGGCTGCGGGTCATCCTGTCGGAAATGGCCGGATGCCAGGCTGACCAACAGCAGCGCAGTTGGGCCCTCTACGAGGATCGTGCTGTTATCAACGATTATCTCGACGAGCTCACTTCGATTCTTGTAAGTGCGCCTCGTTCTATTAAAAACTATTAAAACTTAATGATAGACTTAAACTTTAATTTTAGCTTAATACAAGCACATAACAAAAAACGTCGGTATTTACCGAAATACATTTATCTCTGTAATTGGTATGAATAGACCTGCGAATTTCGAGAATGAAATAGCGAACGACCTGTGAATGAAACTATCATACCATATAACATATGTACGTTGCGGTAAGGTTAGCTGACCTTTGTTTGTTGTTCCATGAAGGTTAAGGCTGACCCTGAGATGAGCCAAGCTGTGCTTGCCGAGAACCAGTACTCGGGCGTCGTGAGCATGGGCCTGTTTTACCAAATGGAATTGCGTTGGGACATCCGATCGCGAATTCTCGATGCACTCCAAGCGATGTGTGTCTTAGACCCGACAATCGTATCCATTCTCGTCGTCTCGGTCGTGCCTATGGAACTCGCAAGGTAAAATACTTAGTCGCTGGTAGCGAACGCGTCGAATTCACGGCCCACTCGATTCATCGACTGTTCCTTTACTTCCAGAGATATGATGGCCAAACCTCAGGACATACCTCGCCTGACCAAGTCGGCGTCACTGCTCACTACCATTTTCAGTATGGGCGAACCCCTTCCAATCACTCATCTAGGTGAGCTACCACACGTTCTATTTGAAAGATGGAATTCTGTTTGGAAAATCCCACAGTTAATTTTAGCTTATAAACCATGAACAAAACCTCGAATCGAGGTAGCCCGCATCAAAACCGCAAACCTCAAAGTATTCTCAACCATTTCTAATGTTGATTTGTATTTGATTCCCGAAACTCTGTCTTGTCGCAGACTTGAAGTACGCAATCAACCTACTAATACATCGATTATCGATCCCTCCTCGGGATAACTTGTGTAATTATTTTAAATTGTTTTTTTAGTGTTTTTCCTAACCCTTTCCCACCCAGCGATGCCGTTCGAAAACAGAAAAAAATATTTTATAGGATCTTTTCAGTTCAGTATTGTCACAAATCAAAAAATATCATCCCTCTGAAAACCTGAATTTTAATTATTTAGGCATTTTCCAAAGCTTAAAGTTGCGTATTTTAATAGAAAAAATGCTTTCAATTTCTCTTAAGCCAAATTTCACTCCAAATACTTTGGGCTGTTATGGGTTTTAATCGTCATTTTCTAGACGTTAGTGTTTTTTTGTGATTTTTATGCTTTATCTTCAATATTGTTCAGAATTTATAACTTAAATCATTCTTCTGACTTTATGCTTAAGAAGACATGAGAAAGAAGAAAACCTGGACATGAGAAAGATGGAAACCTGGAAATACGCTTGAATTATCCTTGAAGAAAGCCTTACTTAGAAACAAGAAAGCCGCCGCCAACCCTGTCGGTGATCCTTTTTAAAATTTTGTATAAGTTTGGATTTTGGATTTTTCAGAACACATCGGCAGAAAGTTCATCTCGTTCCTGTTGGCAATAATCGAGGGCGAGACGCCGCCGTCGTCGAACGGTCCGGCCGAGCCGTGCAACACGAACTTCGGCGGCTGCGGCCGAACCGTCAACTCGACCGAAGAGGCCGCGGACCAGCTCTCCGATGTGGTCTTCCGCCTTGTCTTGGCCTACAACCTCCAGTGGCGGCCGGGCACCACCTGCGAGGGCACGCCCAACGAGGCGCTCGAGGCCCTCTCGTGCAGATCCACCGCCAAAATATTCGTGCAGAAACTTCTGTTACTAGTCAACAGAGAAGGTTAGAAAACGCTTCGGCGACTGGGAGACATCACGCGTCTAGAAGGGTGGAGGGTCCGTTTGTGAAGACATGCTATGACTTACGATACCCGTAAAGTATTGAGTTTTTTTTTCCGCCTCGTCAAGAATCGGAATTTTTGTCAGTTACCGAAGGAGAAGGGATGTACCGCGACCACCGTGACTCACAATTCTGAAATTCCAATCCACGATGTTTGTAAGCTGATATTTTTTTCTTATGCGATTTGAGATTGGTCCAAGAGTAGTATTCTAGATTCGATAAATGCTTGTGAACATATCGTTTAACACACTAAACAGTCGTTTTTCTCAGAAAACTGAATGATGGACGTTAAGGACGACCGGGTGGGGAACAATGCAGATGGTGGGGTCCCGTGACTAGGGGAAAGCGGAACGAAAAATGCCAAATTTTGTGTGACGTTCTTTATGGACGGCCAACAAGATCAATTTTTTCTTCTCCGATTCTATTAAAATTGGGCGGACTAAAGCATGATTATCTTAACCGAACGTTGGCCTTGGGTTGTTTATGGTCAAAGGACAGCCTCCAGAAAACCGGAGGTTTGATCGATATTTTAAAATTTTTCTTTAAGAACAATTTTTTTCAGGAAACTAAAATTTGTAGCCTGACAATAACAATTTTAAAAATATTCCGTAAAATTTTTGTTGTGAAATTTTCTTTTAAGCACTAATTACTGCCCAATTTTTCAAAATTATTTCAGAGCTTCGGCTCTTTAATCCTTTAAAGCAGTAAAATGAATATCTGTTTTTTTTGTTCTTTTTTTTAAAAAAAAAAAAAACTTTTAAGATCATTTTTTGTCTAAAAATCAATTTATGCTGAAAATTTAGAGCCAAACGCTTACCACGGAAAGAATGGTGAACGAAAATTCATTGAGACAAAACGTCTGAAGATACCCGAGAAGTATTGAATTTTTCTCCCGCCTCGTCAAGAATCCGAATTTTTGTCAGTATCCTAAGAAGTTTTTCCCAAGTTTTCCTTTTTTTGTCAGTATCCTTGCAAGAAAACTTTCCTCATTTTTTCCAGTATCCATTGGAGAAAGTTTTCCTTCCTCTCGACAGGAACTCTGAAATAAATTGTCTCAAACTCACCTAGTCGAGTGTTCGTTTCGTAACCAAAAGGGCGCAGCTGATAAATCCGCATTTTGACGCTTTCGCCCGATTTTCCAGAGGATCCTGTTCGCACTCTGAAACACGAGCCTGCACCTCCACATTCCGCTCTGAAAATGTGCACCGACCTGATGGGCCGATCCAACACGGCCTCTCTGCTCTACACCAACGACACCCGCGTGCTCCTGGACATCGCTCTGCGAAGACTCACAGATCTGGCCGCAGGAGATCCGGTAAGACCCATTGTCCTTTCAAAACAGGAAACGGAACACCTGCTTTTACTTCCGGCCAGCCCGTCTGACGGCAATACTTCCTCTCTTTTTCTTTCAGCTTCGTCGAGTCTATCTGGAAATATGCCGCTTGGTGATGCGGAATACTCAGTACGAAGAGCACGAGTATCGAAGAGAGGATCTACTCAAATGTTTTACAAGGATTTTCTGTGAGGAGAGCGAAGCCAGTGTTCATGACCAGGCTCTCGTCCGAGAAATCTCCAACGAGTTTCCTCGTTACTTCAAGTGATTAACGTTTTTCCGGTGCTAGATTTTCTCCTAGAAACTCGTTTGAGTTTTTCTTTAAATCGAGCGATTTAAGTTATCGTTGCGTTTTTGTCTAGCACCACGGGTTCGCAGAGCGGCGTACTTGAACGCACTTTTATTTGTTTTGTAGCTACCTTTTTTAAGCTCATCCGAAGCCGCTGTCCTCAGCTAATTGATCGTAAAGTACATCCTCTGTGGTGAATTAGTTTCGAGCTTTGAAGGAAAAACGGCTGTCTGATTAGAAATTATTGATGCCTACCGTGATTTCGTATGTGTTTGAGGCTGTCACAAAACATGTCACTCTAGTTTTCATTTTTTTTTTGTAACATATATGAAGTCACAGAATCATTTTCCATGGCTTCAAAATGGTGGGAAGTGACTGTCAGCTTTATCGGGGGACTTCTTTCAAACCAGGAGACTACTCTCCTGTTCAAACCGTCCTTGATCCACACCAAAATTTTGTTACCTGAAGTAAGTTGCAGATGGTTCTTCAAATCAATTGTTTCTTTTTTCAAATGTCAGCTCATAAATCAGTCTCACACACATGGCCGTTTCAGGTCGGCGGCATTTCCTGTACAGTGGGCCGCAAAAAAGTCATGACCCCTGCTTCCATATATTTCTCATGGTAGCAAGGGTCATGACTTTTGTGACCCACTGTACATACCGGATCACTTACGGAACGAACAAAACTTACGACAGCAGATTCGGGGACGGATTGTCTGGAATCGCTTTTATTTTGTCGAATTCGGTGTTAAATGTATTGTTTTAGCAGTCTGACAAGCTGCCAGCGCACAGTTTAGAAATGAGTTTTGTGAGCGTTTGACTGAACTTCGACGTAAGACGATACGCGTTACTTAATTGGGATATGCGTCGTGCGTATGATAAAGAGTTGTGCTACTCTAGAGGCCAGGGATTTCGCAAGTACGGTTCTCCTCTGATCTATTACATCCCGGTTTAATGTTTCCGTATCAAGTTCTCAGAGGAGCCTAGGGTAGGTAATTCGAAAAACGTCTAAATTTAATCAGGCCTGAAAGATCCAGAGGGCTTGGGAAACGCGTGGAATCCCCAACCCTGACTTTGGCGCCATCTTGCGGTAACAGCCCAAACTGCCGACCCCCTCTGTGCTGTATGACCGTTAGTTTAGGCTGCTGCCGCTAGATAGCGCCAAGGTGAGGGTTTAGGACTCCACAGTTTTCCCATACCCTAATAGTAACAATCACTTTACGATGTTTATCAAGTATTAGTTACCTGAGGCCAAACTAATTTAGGCGATGGTAGAAAAATAGGTTAACGTTGTCGATTGAACCGAATAACCTAGGATACTTTAAGGTGGTTGTGCGGAAACAGTCTAACTTGTGAGCGGAGATTTTGTTTGGTGTAGGGGACGATGAACTTGATCTTCACAATATTTTTTTTAGTATTTCAAAAGTGCTGTTTATTTCGATTGCTTATGCTATCTGCTCAGACCTGCTTATTACGGATATATCCTGTAAAGTACGTGCTGATACTCTTTGTTTTTTTTTAACAATCTGGCACCGCCAAAACGATTTTGGATGTTCATCGAACGAAAACCATTTCGTACTTATGTGACGATGGTAATTATTCATCCAGGTATTTGAATACAGTATAACATTCCTTAGACAAAACATAGCGGCGTAGCCTGGATAGTGTACAACGGGCAGTACCTTTAAGGAGTATCGCCAGAATCCAGGATATGACATGGTTGAAGCTCAATGGAAATAGACGCGAGGTACTTAAATATAGAGCACAATATTATATTTTTACGAGTCTACCGACGTAATTGTAGGTAATGATATTGCTGCTAGAAGGCTATACTTATTTGTATTTAACCGTTTTGTACCCGTGAGAAAATTTTCTGCTTGTGTAATATATCGCCAGCTCATAAATCTACGGTTGTCAGTAGAGTATAGCCGAACCGCTGCCGGAAATATTAGTGTTCAGGTTACGAGTGCTCCTCTCTTTCTCTCGACGGTTAATTATGAAAAAATACCCTCAAAATTGGACAAGCTTTATGTGGGACGGATCACTGTCGTCCCATAAACCAACGTCCGCGTTAGGATATAACTGTGAGGTATCATGGTTTCTTCCATCAGAGGCGTGCCCCATGCGGAAGGCTGTCTTTCTTGTTCGTAGGAAGTCAATCTAGTGAAGTCCATTACAAAAGTTGTCCTTTTCTTCGTGAAATCGGTGCGCATTTTCTATACATCACGCGGTAGTCTGGTTTTGTTACAAAAATATTCGGAGTAGCACTAGTTACATGAAATTTTAGACTCCTTTGGCCATTGAGAAATTATCGTCTTGTTAGCCCAACAACGACCAGTTCTTTTAGAAGGTCTTGAATTCCTAAAAATGTATATTAACCTGTTCCCGTTGACTTAGAGATTTGCACATGTTGTTTTCGTGATCTGATTCATGGAAGTGCAGAGCACTGATTCCTGAAATTATAGTGTTGTATATGGTCTATATGCTTGTTAGATTTATCTGCAATCATTTTTTCGACGTTTGTAGAAAGTTGATGTTTCCCTACAACAATTGTGATATGCGTTTCAGCTTCCGATAGCTTTTTTTATGCCGTGCTTAGTTCAGAAGTCAATCCCCACAAGCTCTTGTAGCCAAAATGGTTTGTTGCCTAAAGATTGAGCTTTTCCGTACTGGATTTCCGGTCGTGAAGTATTGTTTCAAACCCTACCGGAAATGGTTTGATGGTTTTGGTTTGTTAAGTGGCCAAGCTCGCTTTGAGTATCCTCATGTGACTGCGTTTTGTATTTGTGCCAAACTCCTTTTAGTTTTCTTTTTTTTATTTTCTAGTCTGTGAGATGCATAATAAGTGCGATTTTGACTGTTGCTGCTTTGCAATTAACTTGTTGGCTTAATTTGACGGAATGGATAAGTTGGTTTTGCTAGTCGATTCTGATAATCTGTGATGCATCTATTTTAGTTGTTAGTCGCGAGCTGGATCTATTTGAGTGTTCTTTTAAGGTTAGAATTAGTTAAAGTTTCGTGCCAAACTTGTGTCGTATACGCTAGATCATTCATTTTATTTATGTACATTCTGAGCTTCTCACTCGTATGTCGTGCGATATGTCCGTTTGTTTAAGTTCTTGTTCATAATACATCCAGCAATAAAATATCCCATTTTTTATACGTTTCCCGCCCTTATGTTCATTTATTTTATTTATTGACTTTCTGCGTGGATCACATTTTTTAGCAGGGTTTCCGTTTAAGTTTTTGTAGACAATCGATACCAAAGCACTCCAAACAATCCCATTTTTTTGGTATCTTCAAGGTTTTTGCCTTTTTTTTGTTGACGATGCAGCAGTACATTCCCTCATCAATTTGTTAATTAGAAGTATCAAACTTTGAAGATAACTTCATCGTAGTTGACCAATAATATAAAAACAGTTTTATGTCCTATTATCGTCAACGAATTTCCTTGTAGCGGAAGTAATTTTTGTATCAACGCACCTTGTTATTGTAAAGAAAAAAATATGTACACAAGATACTCTTGGAGCGTTGTGTACGATGCAAATAGTTCTCATCTTTTGATAATTGTAACCGGTAACGTGGTACTATGCGTTACTTTGTACTCTTGTCCTCCGCAGTATAAATGTTTCAAGCTTTGAAATATTCATTTTTTTAGTCGGACGAAGATCCTTCCTTGTTCAATTATTTTCTGATGGCTGTGAATTACTGGTATCGCACCAAGAAGGGTTGCTTGCTGAGAAGATTGAGCTATTAAAACAAAAACTTCTGATTGTTTTTGTTCTTTTGATTGGATTGTTCGAGCAGCATTTAAAGCAGTACCTACTATATGGTAGAATCCATCTTCTAAATATCGTGGCGGGTAAAGAGCTTACAGTACAATTACACCTTTATGTAAATCGCCAAGCGATATTCGTTATGAGAAATTCAGCCAGTACAAATTCACTCCCAAATGGTTGTCGGAACCTGGTTGGAACCTAATTGTTTGAAGCCGTAACATTATGTTGGCTTCAGAGATCGTTTGGTTTGAAATTTTTTGAGCGTTAATACGATTGTGAGTCAGGAAACAAGCCTGAGGGCACACTATGGTATTTTTTTTTTTAATTTGGCGTGTTTTCTTCCGTTTCAGTGAATAGCCTCTGGGCTTGTCTCTCCTTTAAAAAAATACCCAAATTTTCAGGTTTGTAGAAGACAGAAGGCTTTATTTTTTTTCTGTGCAAAACGATACCGGTACGAAGTGAATACATTCCCCACGCGTGTAATTTCATGTTCTGTAGAAAAATTTGTATGTGTTCATTGGAGTTGCCATTGAGAAAATAAACCTTATTTCAAGCCATGGGAAACTGGTTTTCTTCCTTTTTTTATTCTAGTTGTTATTTTTATTCTTTTGCACCACGACTTGGTGCCACCAGCAAATGCAATCGAGTACAAAAGCTCACTCGCTTTTTGCATGTGAATCCATCATTAGGAAGCTATAATTTTGAGCATGCCTAGAGTTTGGTTGTTCCTGAAAGTTGGCTTTGGTGAGCTAAGCTAAAAAGTGCTCCTAGATTTAGGAGGGGTGAAAAACGAAGAGATAGAGTTGTGGATGTTTTATTTGTTGGAATACTGAGGTCTAAGGTTGGGGTAGACAAACGTAGAGTAAAAATATCTTTGCTACGTCGTATCAAACAACAATATTATAATTATGGTATATAAATACAAACATTTGCACTCTAGCAAAATACACCAATTAGCAAGTGGTGTCACTGCTGTACGACCACACCGAGTCGATTGGTCCCTTCTGCTAGGGCAGTCATTTCAGGTTTTTTATTTGCAAATTCGCCACTGTAAACGTCAGACAAAACGAACTGCCAAAGATTATCAGTTGCCATGAGCGCGGATATTTTTTTGGTTTTATTTTGTTTTTAAAAAAGATGGGCGAAGCTCATGTTGCCTCCCGACGGTGACATGGTTGGCGCAAGAAGATGTTCAATGGGTAAAACCCGAGGTCGGAACACAGCACTGCAAAAAAAGCAGATAATTAGCTAAATACCGTCTTTAAACTCCTGTATAAAATAGAATTCGGATTCTGAAGGGGTTCAAACTTGGCTTGCGTTGCTTGAAATTTTGGCGCTCAAAGTAAGCCGACAACAATTTATTTTGTTTATCGTTAAACTCATTTAAGCTGGAAGACAGTTTATTCTAGATATATAGACTACACGCTGTTCAGAAAGATTATAAGCGTGATCATCTGGCTGGATATCTTATTTACAAAAAGTAAAACCGTTCAATACGGGAAATTTCGTTTACATAGTTGGCAGCGCTGAACTGTATTTCATTTGCCCGATCGCGCCAGTCTCCTCCAGACAGGCAATCAAAGAACAGGCCAGGGGAGTGCGTCGTGACTTTGCTACGGTTGATCGAGTGTCCGCAAGTGCAGACAGTGCGAATTTTGGTGAAATTCTTTGTGCTTGTGAAGACTTACCTGTGTCAGTTGTGGGTGACCTTTAAATTTACTCTCCAGTCATCATCTCCATGAATTCTGGAATCAAGAAAAGTTGACAAGTGTTACCTGGGTCGCTTCGGGTAAGTGGATTTCACAAGTTTTGGCAAACTTTGAAGACTGAAAGCCGTGCTTTTCCTGGTTTTTTCTAGTTACGCGTTTCAGCACTTTATAAAAGGTATATCTGTAGTCTCAGAAAATGAAAATGTATGTCATACGCCGCGGGGGATACCATGCCGGTTGAATGGGGCTTGTTATGATGCATCGTAGCACTGTACACTGCGCGCATTGCTTCCGTATGCTGAGTTACCACAGCGTTATTTATCATTTATTTAATTGTGGAATGGAGAAATCTGTTCTATAAAGACTGCGGTAGCGTATGTAAACAAACCGTCCCAACTAACGTCCTCAAGCAGACAAGTATATTATTGAGTTTTAAGGCAATTGTTTCTGGAGTGTACAAAAGGTTAAGTGCTCAAAACTTACTTCATTTTATTGTGATACACATAGCCAACAACATTCACGAGTTTTGAAGAATTTGGTTTTTTGAAATCGGTGTTTGGCGTGATGAGCAGACTATCGTCAACAGAGACTAGCGTGTTTCATGCTGACATAACCTTTTTGAGTTTTTTGAACAAAGAATTAAAAATGGGGAATACTAGAAGCGATACCATTATACACCGCAATCACTTGAGATAGTTGTGGATAGTTGGTCGAAGCCCTCATCTGTGGCAATATCCGACAAGATATAACTGAAAAATTACTTAGGGTCGGGAGTGGGGATTTGTTTACATTCTCCACCGCAACACCTTGCATGAGTTGCATGAGAGTAGGACCTTCAAGCAGCCTTTTCCGCTGAGGTCCGAAGCTTTATACTCTCCAATGTGACTATTCTAGGCCTCCTATAGCTTTCGGGAGTTACAGAAAGGTCTCTGATTCGAAGTTCCTCTACAACCTAACCTCACTTTCATCAAATAAGCACGGTACGGCGGTCTATTTCAAATCGAGGACAAACGTTTCATTGTTTATAACATCACTCGTTTATTTTCATGATTTTTATTGATTCTTACCATCAAAATCGACTGTTCCTGAGCCGTCAGAGTCGATTTCTTCAATCATTCCGTTGAGTTCCGCTTCAGTCAACTGGTCATCCAATTCGCGCATAATTTCTTTCAGGCATGATGTGGGGATGTAACCATTGCCTGCAACAAAAAAAATAAAGTGCTATATTATACCCCGCGCGAACGCGAACAAAGTGGACCTCACCATTAGAGCACAAGGTCTTTGATAAAGAAAAACATATATTTTTTTTAAAAGATTGATGAAGAGACAAAAACCGTCTGGATATTTACCCTCCTTGTCGTACAACCGGAAAGCTTCCCTCAACTCCTTCTGCATGGCCTCGGCATCCTCTTCAACGATGAACTTGGCAGCCAATGTGATAAATTCCTCGAACTCCAACCGACCCGACTCTGCAAGAAATAACAATAATCGTCAATCACCGCAAATTTGAAAGGTTGTGCGTTTATTACTTATCGGACGACCACCTGAGCGTGTACACTGTAAAATGAAAGGTCGCAATTTCCAAGTTAGGGGTTCCACTTCATGTTGCCACGTGCCTCGCTTCGCACGGTTATATTGGCGATGCAAGGTGGAACTCAAGAGGTGGAATATCCAACCTGTGAAAATTGCAAAGGGAAGTGGGGCAACGTTTTTGACTTACTGTCAGCGTCGACCTCCTCAATGAGCTCGTCGAGGATCTTCTTGTTGAAGGGCTGTCCCATCAGACGTAGGATGTCGGCGACCATCTCGCAGGGAATGGATCCCGACCTTTCGCGGTCAAAGGCGTCGAACGCCTTGCGGAGGACTGCAAACAAAAACACAAGGTTGCTATTTTTTTCCGAACTTACAGTACCGGTCAAAAGTATGGACTCACTTTTTTTCGTTTTTTAAAACTGCTGTAGAAATTGGACCAGTGGGTTAAAAATGTTCGTTCTGAGCTTAAAATGTTTGGACAACATTCCT
>Ga0058701_10004415_pt1 | contig 11420 bp, 11 predicted proteins | sample AgamicOrMae_FD_97039 | JGI IMG/M metagenome (GOLD analysis project Ga0058701, IMG submission 97039) | Agave microbial communities from Guanajuato, Mexico - Or.Ma.e | ecosystem: Host-associated > Plants > Phyllosphere > Phylloplane/Leaf | place: Guanajuato, Mexico | collected 2012-06-04 | reverse complement strand
CGGCAAGAGGCTTGCTTATGATATAGGTTGGGCTAGGTTGGATGCCTTTTGCCTCGTTCCGCTATCTCTCCGCTCGGCTTGACGACGGATGGTAGCACCAAATTTAAAGGTTGAAAATGCTACCTTAAAAATTACAGTGTAATTTGGAGTCATTACGTTTGAATTCTGAATATCTTATTGAGTGGATACAGTACTTACGACGTTTTTGTTGCGAATACTAAACCTGATAGGAAACTGCCGACAGGCTAGTTGTACTCACCATCTGCAACAAAAAAGGAAATAAATAAATTCAATTTAAATTCGGACTTGAGAAATTCACAGGAATGACTGTTCACTGATATCCCATACGCGTGAATATATTCTAAATAAATTAAGCTCAAGCATAACCGCATTCCTTGGAATTAAAACTTCTTTTCTGAGCCTAGCATTTTATAAATAGTAATTTACATATAAAAGGTTAGAAAATGAGCTTTGGTGCAGTTCCGTGGTATAATGAACGTACTCAAAATACGATTTGTGAAACTTTTTTCTTCTTCAAAGTTGGTTTTGAGTTATGGTCACAAAACTTTAACCGCTCATATTGGCAAATGTATCGGAACTTGAGCTGTTCAAATGAATATAACCAGAAATTTGCCTATGGCAAGAACTTTACCAACAATCCAAAATAAGTTGACACCTTTTCAGGTGCAACATCTTTAAAATGAAAAATTCCCTGCAGAAATCCGAGAGATACTGCAAGACCACGAACATACCTCAACCACCGATTCATCCAGAAAAGAATTTTGCTCAACTTTTCCTAAACCAACAATTTACTTCGTGCGAAGTAGTTTATAAAATTTGTTCACCTAAAATACCTTTGAAAATGAAATATTCCCTGTCAATACAGTTTAAGACAGTCGCATCGCATTCAAAAAAGCTAAACCGTGAAGCACACACTTTGATATCCAAAATACTATCCCACCCTGGTTTCAGCTGAAATAACTCTGTAAATAAGGAAGATCTCATAAAATTGGTTATGAGATCTACGCAATCAACGCAGTAGAAAACTTTCCGGTGGCATTTCCTCATAAAACCAAGAAATGCTCAGTGTCAAATTATAGTGTTTCACGAAATTTCCAGCAAAAATATCCTCACAAATAGGCATACCGTTTCAATGGTCAAAGCACTTAGTAAATTACCCCTCTTTAAAGTATGAAGGTAAAAATGGGGCACAACGTAATTTGGTTATTTTTAATGATACCCCTATGAATAACCATATCAATGGAGAGCTCTCGACGAGACCTTTTCACTGATATGGTTGTTGATGAGTTTACCCTCAATAATAACCGAATTACGGTCTCCCCCTGTTTCACCTTCATACCCAAAACAGGTGAGGGACTACCTAAACAGGGGTTAGTTTTCACTGTGCGGTCCACAGATCTTGTAAAATCCCCGCAATGCCCGCGCTAAACACAGTCTATTAAAGGTTAAAATGAGATGAACGATTCTTATTGTTAGATCGAGGTATTGCTTTTCAAATTAGTTTTTCTCACAGTTTTCAGATTACAGGGTCGTCGCAAGACCTTATTTTCGGAATTTCCTGACTTTTCCTTACCACATTGGAGCATTATTTCTGCGGCCCGCCCGCCGAACTCCGAAAGGCGTTTGAGAATTCCAGAGTCTCTGTTTATCGACGCGGCGTCTCGATCACAACCAAAGGACAGTTTTTAATATATTTAGGTCAAAATAGAAATTTTAATGACTTCGCTGCCATTTTCCCTGACTTTTCCTGACCAATTTATTGTTTTGCTAACTTTTTCCTGACTTTCCTGATTTTCCTGACCTGTGACATCCCTGGATTAAAAAAAATAAATCTTTTTTAACACCGAATTTCTATGAAATTGGTTACGACTGGAGATTCGGCAACGATATTTTTATGAAATAGGTAATGATTTGAGATTCTGGAAAATTGGCGCACCGCCTTGGTTGACCAGAACGTCCTGTTGTTGGTCGTGAGCGTCTCCTCCGTTATCTCGACATCGCGTGGCACGAGCAGCGCGCCGGGGCCGCGGCCGGCCGGAGCCATGACGCGTGTCGTCCACCGCCGCCTAGCCGAGAAAAGTTCATTATTTCGTCCCCACTTCCTCTTGATGGGCACCGGGCCGCCGGGCCCCCAGCGGCCTCCGCGCCTCGGCCAATGGGCGCCAGCGTCCCCTCCACCGCCTTCCAGAAAAAAAAAACAAGAAAAATTCTTTTCCATAATTCTCCCGTTTCACAAGGCGGTGGCGAGGCTTCATATGGAGGGAACGGCTCGCGTGGACGACGCGTGCGTGGCATGCTCTCATCCTTGGTTGCCTCGGCTAACGAGCGGCCTGCCCCGCCACCCCTCGGCCCCCCTCGGCCCCCCTCGGTCCCCTTCGGCCCGTGCCACCTCCTTCGGAGCTGCTACTGCCTCTCAGGTACTTGTACAAGCGCCGGACGTACGCTCACGTCCGACAAAAGTGTAGCGTACGTGTCAACGCCACCATCCACTTCATTACTGCTAAAGCAGTATAAAATTCATTGCTGCATTTAGCTATATACAGGAATTCTAACTGGTTCTTGAGATGGTTATCGTAGGTTGCTACCATGGTGGAAGAAAGAACGATAGTGGTTGCAAAAAATAATTCGACGAGCTGACACGTGAATTTAGGGGGTAGAGCGTCTACACAGAACGATTATCAGTACGTCTTCTCAAGAGAATTACGTCTTCAAAACAGTGTTTGGCAATTGTACTACTACCAAACGTCTTCTCAATGTTGGGAAGAAGATAACCAGAACTGTGTTTGGCGGTTGACTTCTCTCTTCACAAAACTGCTTCATGTTGGAGATATAAGCGAAGTTCGGCAATAAAATTTGGAAGACCTGTCTTCTTTTCGGCGGGAGGAATACCTGATTGGAAGGGAAACGTCTTAACAACGCAGTGCTGTAGTCTTTTTGCCTAACTATTCCATGTTGGAAGAAGGAACATATTTTAAAAGACCGTTTGCGGAAGCGAAATAAGAGCTGGTCTCATTCCTATCGAGCCAAAGTTTCCCATAGAAGAATGAAGGTCTTCAAAGAAAGATATTTGGCAGTTTTACTTGCTGCCATTCTGGTTCTCTTTCAAATCAATTCAAAGCTTGCGATAGACGAAAGAAAAAGAAAAAGCGATTTTAGGGAGTTACAATAGCTTCCCACCATCTCCTCAAACTCCTCCAGTCGGGGAATAAAAATCTTCAGGACAATTCTCAACAGTTGCGGACAATATTTCCCCGATTTGCGCACCTTTTTTTACGACTAAATCACTAAAATATTGGAGAAAAATAAGGGCGCAAAATCAAAGATTAAGCATCAACCCGCAGTCCTTTTCTCTACTGATTGATTTAACGCTTGGAACGAACATATCCTATAAGCGAGATGTTGCTGTTGAAGTTTTACATCTCAACTAGCTGCCCGTCTCGTACACAAACAGATAACTTCAAATAATGGAGAGCATATTGTGCAGAAATTAAAACGTTTCTGGTTACAAACATCCAAAAAGCGAAAACTAAGCACACCGAGGCGTGAATATTTTTTTTAAATATGTGCTCCGGTTGGGGTAAATCTGTTATAAATGAGTTACAAGTTAAGTGATGTGCAACGGACTAGGTCTGCAGTTTATCCGTTGAGTCTGATTAATTGTTCTTGCGAAATTATCTATTCCTAAAACCGTTTCAGCACTTTTACAGAGATTGGTTTTTCGTGACGCGAAAAAACGAAAGAATCCGACGTTATACCGCTATTAAAGTCTTGAGGGCTTCAAGCGCCTTCCATTTACAGTGTCTTACACTATAACGGTATGACTTGATTCCTCTAAGCGATTCGCAAATATTTCGCATAAATGTTCTTTAAAAATACGAAAATTCTAGCTTATTTTTGGTCAAAGGGAAGATCGCCTGAAAAAAGTCTTTCTGATCCTGAGAATATTAAAACACTATCTCCTGAAATTATTCCATATGGAGACTGTATAAATATTTCATTTCGAAAAGATTCACAATTCCTAGGTATATATGATCAGCATATAGAATTACCTAAATGTAGAATCGGGTAGAATTCACGTACAATTAATCATTAGTCTTGAAGGGGCTACCTTATTTCGCCGATTTAAGTAATGATAGCGAGATATTTTTATGTTCAACGAATTTCAAATAATTCCCAATAAAATAGAACTGGAAATTCAAATGCAAGATCACATTTCGAAAAAAAAAATGTAAAGAAAGAGGGGGCATAAAACTAGTTAAGAGTTAAGAGTGGGGATACCGTGATGTGAACCGAAGATCTTTTAAATTAAATTAGAAACTATTTTTTTTTCTTATCGCGACATCCTCAACATGATAAATTAATAAAAAAGCTTCTTGTTCAGGAAAGAAATACAGCGAAAAATGTGATATTGTCAAGTTTCAGGTCACATTAGCATCTGATACGCAGTCCCATTGAAGAAAAATAAGGCGTGAATGAAGAACGGAGCGTCCAGGAAGTGCGGCTGGGTTTTGCGTCCAGCCATCCGTCCAGCAAGTTGCACCTGGTGCGGTGGAATCGCGAGCCATCGCCGGACCTGTTGCTGTCCGGGCCCCTAGCGGGCCGTCGCCTCCCCAGGCGGTCAGGCGCGGGCATGAGAGGCCGCCCGTCGGTGCCCGGATGGTGCGGGCGGCGTCGGCCAACAACGCGTCTCTCGGTGCGTTACGCGCTCTGGTCACGAGCCAGTTGTTGTTGCTGCAGTGACGGGCAGCCAGCCGTGATTCCTCCGCTAAGAATGATGTGACGCTGCAGCACTGTCGGGGGAACGACAACAAGAAATCACCTGCGTCCGCACAAGAACAGCACCGTCGCCTACCTCCGTGGACACTGAAATCACCCATTGTTACACGCGTCCGACCACCCCACCGCATGTCCCCCAGCACCGCACGCCAGCCTATCATAAAGCTATTTCAACTACGTCAATTAAACGGGTAAGGACCTCGCTCTGCCACCGGTTTGATCATACCGCAACCCTTGGATATCTCTGCCAACCCCACCATTCTTCCTCTGCATGAGCTCTTCTACATCATCTTCCCTGATCATCCGGAATCTCACAGTTGTTGCTCCCAGCACCGCACGCCAGCCCGCAACCCTTGGATATATCTGCCAACCCCATCATTCTTCCTCTTCATGAGCTCCTCTACATCATCTTCCCTGGATCATCCGGAATCTCACATTTGTTGCTCCCAGCACCACACGCCAGCCCGCAACCCTTGGATATCTCTGCCATCCCCATCATTCTTCCTCTTCATGAGCTCCTCTACATCATCTTCCCTGCTCATCTGGAATCTCACACTTGTTGCTCCCAGCATCGCACGCCAGCCCGCAACCCTTGGATATCTCTGCCAACCCCATCATTCTTCCTCCTCATGAGTTCCTCTACATCATCTTCCCTGATCATCCGGAATCTCACATTTGTTGCTCCCAGCACCGTACGCCAGCCCGCAACCCTTCAATATCTCTGCCAACCTCATCATTCTTCCTCTTCATGAGTTCCTCTACATCACCCCTTGATCATCCGGAATCTTACAATTAGTGTTAGACCCCGCTCTGAGAGATCCTCTACATCATCCTATGCACCTTCCTTGATCATCCCGAATCTCACACTTGTTGCTAGACCACGCTATCTGCTCGGATTTCCTACGAGTGGAACACAAGAGGATGGAAAATGCCACATATTAAAAGTTCTTTGCCCCTTGAAAACCTCACGCTGTCATTATCATCACCGGGTATATGTGTCCCACCCACATCGAAAATCACGCTGCGCGTTGGCGCATTCCAGTAAATAAGCATAAAGACCCAATAATTTTGAAGCGGCGACTGGAGAAAATTCGATGTCCATGTTTCGTGAAAAAGTATAAAAAGCACGCTCTTTCTAAATCTCAAAATTAGTATCAAAAAGAATACCCGACCATCTCATTAGCGCACTTAAAAACAGATTAAAATCGTGTTGGTGGGACATACTAGTCATCGCATGGAAACATTATGAAAATGCACTATGAAAACCCGAACTTGGCCGCTTACAAAGTTAACGCAACTCACGACGTCCCAGCTGCCTTTTGTTCAAACACAACGAATTTTTGCGTCGCAAAATTTTATTTAATGATGAGCGTATGAGAAGGCATAACCTTCACAACCACGCAACTCTGCAAATAGCGTGCTGGGAGGCAAATAAAAAAAAGAAAAAGCATGTCCAAGAAAGAAGATGTTCTTATCACAACAGTTCATTACCTTTGGAAGTGCACATGATTTGAAAGAAGTAACCTTGACCAATACTGGTTATCAGATTTTGATTCAGTGCACGATATTTTATCCTCCGAGCAACCTGTGAGGCTGTTCTGAATGATACCCTCCTTTAAGAACCTTGGCCACCAGAACCTTGAAGCAAAACCCGCCGATTTTTCGTTTTTCATTTTGTGAAATACCGTAGTTAGGATATGAGGGCAGAATCGAATACAAATATTCTGGTGATTTTGCACTCAAGATTTTCCTTCGACCAAGCAACAAAAATTCTTCGTTGTTTTGTACCTTCTAGAGATTGTTGAATACGACAAAAACTACCCCAACCAAACTTGGGTATGATTAGTTTTAACAATATCTTGAAGGTTGGCCTAGGTTTCCTTGAGTACAGAAGAAAGACAGTAGCTAGTACAGGTAAATATCATCACCCGAAATAAAATCAATTGAGTTTCTTCAATAATAATCATTCAACAATGTCGATTCAAAAACAGCAGTATGGACGCAAACTAGGCAATGATATTGCCGCAATGAAGCAAAGATATTTAAAAATGACTATATATTTAGTTTTTAGAAATGTCTAAAAATTACCTAATGCCACAAAACATGGCTTATCACAAAATAGACTCAGAGATATCTTCAACTTAATTCATCCCGAAACGAACTTTTAATATGGTTTTCAAAAACCACGACACTTCGCCATAAGAAATGTTAACTTGATGTTTCTCGTTTACATATCAGTGCACCAAAATTCCAGTAAAAGCTCAAACGGTGAGTTAAACTCTAAATATCATGGTTTTAACACAGTTAATACCAGCAAAAAAGATTACTAACACGCAACGATTTTCATTAAAGAAAATCAGTGCTCGAGGAAAGTTCTTAGACTATATTGCTTACTCTTCACATGCACTTTGTCCTCACTGGACTAGAAAGGGCCTTATCTGGATGCATATCAGATCTGCTGTGATTATCTGAGCACTTTCTATAGAGTGAAGAGCTCCTTTTGCATCAACTCAGAAGTCCTGCAAGGGCATCTCTGGGATAGTTTTCTCGCCGCGAATTTTCCGGTCTTCAGCCATATCGCAGGTTATTCACTCCCGTTTGAGGGCCGAGGTCCGACCGTCCGTCCTTGCATTGTACGAAGAAAATAAACCTATCTGCTAGTCACGATAGCTTCTTCCCTCGCGAATCGTTTATGATTCGAAGGTAACTCGAGACAGCAAAAATCATTAAAGAAATATAAGCCTTCAAAATTAACTCTTAAAAATTATAGTTTTTGGTTCAATATTTAACACAACGATTAAGGAACGCTATAGTATAGCGTGAGCTAAGCGTCGTTTTGACTGTGTACAGTATACTTTCGACGAAGATGTCTTCCAGGTTTCGGAAAAACGATTCCCTGAGAAAGATCCCATCAACATGTGCTCGAATATGTCCGTGACATAAGGATTATAATTATTGGAGCGCGACGCTCCAACCACAACTTTTATCCATAATGTTCCTCCTAATCACAGACTTTATGCGGTGGACAGCACTTCGACTCTGAGAGTCGACGACGTTTTGCAATATCCTCGGGCAGCGGCTTCTCCTATTGTTAAATTATTTGCATTTTTGTTTTCATTTTTCGGCGAACTAAACTCACGAGACAGGTGAATAGACGGATGTCTTATTAGACGATGGAAACCCCAAAAGGTCCCCCTCCCAATTTGGGAAAAGAGGGGGTGGGTGAATAAGCGGTGTATGATTTAAAATATTACAAGTTTTACTCACATCGACTCGAATATTCACGAGCGTCGGTGAGAGAAGTTGCAAAACCCGAGCTTCGACGGGCGATACGACTTCGAGTTTAACTTAAGATTAGATTACAAGGGGTGACAACTCATGATATCCGGTTTATAAAAGGCCTTTCCATCCGGCTGATATCCGATTGAAATCCTTTTGTTATCCGACTGTAGAATTTTGTCGAAATATGGCTGTTTTCAGTGTTTTTTTTAAAAGTTTTTTTACCTTCTGACCACTGTTCAAAGGTGTCTGGCTAATATGCAGGCATATCCAGCTGATATTTACTATTATTCTGATGAAATCTGCCAAAAATTTGGTTGACTTTGGTCAGTTTCCTCTTGATATCCTTTTAATATACCTCTGATATGCGGCTGATACCCTTGATATCCTGATATGCGGTGTACAGATTTCCAGCAAGGTCCCCCTTGTTAGGTTAAGTGATGTTCGATTAGGTTAACGTGAAGTGCAAGAAAAACTTTCATCGCGGTTAGGTAAAATTCTCTTGGGTTTAGCCAGCGTTTTACAGAGCATCACTGAAATCGATCACGTCAACAACTTAACAAGGCCTGTGAGTCTCTGGAGGAATCGTGCTAAACTGATCTCGCGCATCTTACAGGCGATACAAACAAAACGTCACACAAATTCAAGTAGAAACCGGTTCGCAGAAGGAAACGGGCTTGGCCGGGATTCGTAGAGGACTTCGGTACGGGGTTAGGCGCGCGCTGAGGCCGCATCCAGCCCAGTGGCGCACTCCGAGGGCCCCATATATTATGACGGGGTATGCGAACAATGGGGCTTTGTTGCATTGTCCTTTGACGTCTTCTTTATTTAACGCTCCCTATTCTCTCGGCTCTCTTCTTTTTAAGTGACCCGCGGGCGATGACAACTCGCTGGCTCCGCTCGCCCACCACGCTACTTCTTACACTCTCGCCGTCTCTGTCGCGCCCATAAGAGCGCGATGAGTTGGACGGAGAGGGAAGACCGTTGTTCGGGGGCGCCGGGGTCGACCACGAGCAGGCGCCGCTCTCGAGATATCGAGACGGTGTTCCGAGATATCGATAGCTGAGCCGGGTGGCCGAGACAAACCAATTCACACTCGCGACCAGCTTGCTGCTTTGCATGCCTTTGTTTGCCGATTGTCTTTCAATTTGTCGACGGGCTTTTCTTTATGCGTCTTCACCTCCGTGAAAAACGGGTCTCAAATTTTACGGATGTTGACCACAAGGAGCGTGAGGTGTCGAAGGTGGCCTGCCACTCTCAGTCGATAGGCGGAATTTTCCACATTTGGTGCTTCATATCTAGGTTTCTACTTATGGATTTCCACCCGCTTTGTTTCACCTATGGTGTTCTACCCATGGTGTTCTATCTATGGTGTTCTACCCAAGGTGTTCTACACATGGTGTTCTACTCATGGTGTTCGACTTCTGATATTCCAGCTGGGGTGTACCACTCATTTAGATCATTTCGAAAACTTAAACTGCTTTCAAAGAACCAATAAAACCTTGAACTTTCGAAAATTTAAGTTTAGTTTTGCTTTTTCTTTCAGACATTTTGGACATTTTCAAAATACGATTCTAAAAGATTTAATTCAACAAAAAATTCCTTAACTACTTGAAATATGTTTTTACCCAAGAGCTGTTCTTCCACAGCAAATATTTATAGGAGGAAGAATATTTTTTCGGAACAAGTATATTTTTTACGCAATGGCCCGACTTTATTGGAACAAAAAGTTAAGGTCGTGGCTATTCGCCCGTCAGCGCAAATACATGGAGACTTGAACGCACGTAATGCATGGGAGGTACCTTGAACGCACGGAACCCAACCTAATACATTTCATATGGGGCAAGGGGGCGAATAGCCACTTCGAAAAATTAATCAGCAAAAGAGCGAATTCCGAAAATTTCAAGAAACGTTCAGCCACACTCTCATAAATTAAAAAGTATCAATGATTTTGCAAGGGCATATTTCAGTAAAAAACGAGAAAAAACAAACAAAATTTATTTTTACTAATGCTGTTATGCAGTATTCAAACAGTTTTTTTCGCATGATTTTCTCGACAGAAACGAAGTCAAATCACAGGAAACCAACATACATACATGCATGAGGTCAATTGAGGTCGACTTAAGTTGAGCCTAATTGCCTATATTACACAAATTCGTGATATGCGGCCTCGGGATACACATAATAATAAATATGTCTGTAAGCGAAATTCCCTGACCTATTAATAATAATTTCTTATCAAGCTGCACTCGGAGCCGGCATAGATGCATGCCATTGTGGCTTCCACGGCAATATGCGGCAGACATTCCACGCTCTTTGCGACAAAAGCCGAACAGCTCGGCGCAGTTCCCGACACGGTTCGAACCGTACCATACCGCACACCACTGCACCGTAGCGCACAATCTGTCTAGACCACAAATAAAGCCACTGCGGGTAAGTGGCGTTATCCGCCCGACTAAACAACTTCACCTCTCGCCACATTCCTGTTCAACAAATTGTATAAATAACAGTCTGCCACTATTGATAGGCCTTAATGAGACCAAGGCTACGAAATCGCTCCAGTCGACGATCGTGGTTTCAACCTCCTTTTCGCCTAACCTCTTTTCGTAGTCCTCGTTAGCCCGATCGTCCGGATGCATGTGATAACCTTCGATGACATTCCAAAGATGGAATTATCTCTGTGTTTCACCTCTTGCCAATGGCAACAACGGAGCGACGCGAAAGGCGATTGATACCCTCATGAGATAACCTAACCTTCGTTAACCTAACTTAAAATAACTGAGCCTTAGATTACCAACCTTAGGTGAACAGACCTTGGATAATTGAATATTAAGTTACATAAACTAAAAGATCGGCAAGAGAACCTAACCTATCAAAACCTAAACTTAACCTGAAATAACCTAACCTTAGATGGCCTAACAGTCTAAGATAACCTAATCTTAGGTAACATAAGTCAAAATAACATAAACTTGGGAACCTTACAGACTAAACATATAAACCTAACCTTACAACGATAACCCAACGTAAGATCACCGAACCTCAGATAACCTCAACCTAACCTAAAATTACCTACGCTAAGATAACCTAACCTAAGATTACCTAACCCTAGAAAACGTAAGCAACCTTTCCTAAAGATATCCTAACCTATCGCCCATATTCTACGTGTCCTTTGAGGAGGTAGAGGGTAACTGTCAGTGCAAAATCTAAACTTAGCTTAAAAAAGAATTAATACAGGATGTCCGGAAAGTAATGCACCAAACTGATACCACGCATGGGGATGGGGGTGGGGAGCAATTTGAGATAGGGAACCCATGTCCGAAATCCAACCGTTACGCCCCTGTGTT
>Ga0058701_10004414_pt1 | contig 11421 bp, 8 predicted proteins | sample AgamicOrMae_FD_97039 | JGI IMG/M metagenome (GOLD analysis project Ga0058701, IMG submission 97039) | Agave microbial communities from Guanajuato, Mexico - Or.Ma.e | ecosystem: Host-associated > Plants > Phyllosphere > Phylloplane/Leaf | place: Guanajuato, Mexico | collected 2012-06-04 | reverse complement strand
GACCAAAGCTTTGAAAAAACAAGTTTTGTTGCTAGCACAGGCAGGAAATGTGAATGAACTCCGAAAAATTATGGCCCTAGGTTCATTGCATTGGGTGAATTGTCTTCTCCCAACCGGTGACACCCCTTTGCATGTAGCAGCTCAGTATGGGATGGATGATGTGGTGAGGTAAACATGCTTGTTTTTGACTGACAACTCAATATATTATCTGTAATAATCTTAGATAGTACCATTAGGAATCCATTCTTAGCTTGGTCACCAGATTTGTTCTTGTAACAGATTTCTATTGGACGAGTGGACTTGTGATAAAAATAATGTTGATATTGTAAGCAATTCTGGGAAAACAAGTCTTCATGAAGCAGCTCAGTTTGCAAACCCATCAACAATATCTCTTCTTCTGGAGAGAGGTAACTACTGATCGGTAAGCTTGTTCATAACATTTTAAGTTTATTTTTAATCCAGGCTTCTCAACTCTTTGCAGGTGCCAACCCCAGAGCTTTAAGGCAGGCAGATTGGACACCTTTGATGCTTGCCTGCACCAAGAAAGGGATCAAAGCCTTTCAATGCTGTCAGCTCCTGTATCAAGCAGGCGGACCAGGGGCTTTAACTGACCAGAACAAAGATGGCTGGACACCTTTTCACATAGCTGTTCGCGAGGGTGATAAAGATATAATTAAATGGATGGTCAAACTTCAACCTAGCTTATGCACAACGCAAAGTAAAAATGGAAGAACTCCTTTGCATACTGCAGGTATCTATTCACTATCATTGGGATGTTCATTCTATACACACCTAGATGCTCAAACAGAGGCAAAATAATCATTGCTAAATAATGCCCCCCAGACTATCAGCTAAATGTGGAAACACAGTGGCTAAGTTCTGTGGGGCTGCATTCCCTACAGCGGCAAAAAATATCGTGCTCCGTAACTTAATCTCCACTGTAATCAACACTCGGTCAAATAGGGAATGCTGCTGTGACGATCTCGTGTGTACAACATTTTTGAAGCCTTTTAAGGTTAAATTTTCCTTAAATATTCTTCGCGCAACTAATTTTGAAAGGTTCAAAGAGCAATGGGTTTGGCGCGGTTTCCACGGAAAAACAGTATTTTGTCAGTTACTTGGATTCAAAATTAAACGAATTGAAATCATATACAGCTCTTCACGGCCACACTCAGGTGGTCTCTCTTCTATTGAACTCATCTACCACCCATCCCAACTGTAGGGATTCTTGTGGATCTACCGCTGTTCACGATGCGGTACGTAGCGGCAGTATCGAAACCCTCCGATTCTTGATATCAAAAGGAGGAGATGTCAAACTACCCAACGCTCTCGGTCAGAGGTAGTAAAATATCCTTTCTTGGTTGACTCAAATGATTCGTCAAAAATATATGTATTAAGGCGCTTTTTCTTGTTTGCAGTGTTGTCCATATGGCAGCTGAGACAGGTGATACCACCGTGTTGGAGTTCCTCCTGGAAGAGTGTAGCCTTGAAACGGGCGCTGGTTCATTCAGCTGTACACCCTTGCATTGCGCGATCAAAGCTGGAAAAACTGAGGCAGCGAGAACGCTTCTCCGATACAATGCTGATCCACGAGCTCTCGATTCTTGTGGCTATTCATGTAAGTTCAAGTATTAAGCATATACCATTCTAGATCAGCACTTATTCTTTTCCTTTTCCAGGTTTAGACATCGCCAGAACGTCAAAATGTCGCTCAACCTTAGATTTGATAGAAGCCGCTCTGCTATTACAGGAAACATGAAATCCGAGAAAACACAAAAAAGTTTTGTAAATAAACTACTATTCTTGAATATAAATAAACTGTTATTCTAAAATGTTAGTGTTTGACGATATTGAACATACCCTAAGCATCCAAAATATGGTAACTTCAAATTGAGACTTTGAGGGGATAATAAACTAGGTCAGCTAGTTTCGTCCATGTATATTCTATAATCACATACATACAGGAGTTTTGAGCGAGCTCAATCATTTTTTCGCCGCTTCGCTTTCGGCCCGCTTGACTTCGAAAAATCTGGATATTCTACGATGCCGCCAACCTCTTCTACAAGCCCTGAAGCCACTTCGCTTTCAGATCGTTTAACTGGCAACAAAATCACGAAACGCTAAGTTAAGAGGCTTCTATCTTAAATTGAGTCTCCGCAAAATATAGTTACCTTTCTTCGAAGCAAAGTCATTTGATATTTTAGAAGCTTGCTTTAGCTCAGCACGAGCTAACTTCCGTTTTTTCCTCTTTTCTTTCCGCTCTTCGACCGCGTCTTGTAAAGCTTCAACAGCAGACGGTTTCGGTCCCTTCACCGCGGCGTAGCTTCCATCACTGTTGATGCCCGATGTTATGAAGGCTTTCTTCGAGAGTTGCTCCACGGGATCAAACAACGGTTGTCTTAACAACACGTTTAAGCGTTTACGAATAGCAGCCGCTTTCTTCTTCACTTCGTCAACTTCGCCTCTTGAAGACCGAATCGGCCTACACAAGAGTCAAGGAAAACTCTCCACAAAACACAGAGGATTAATATTTACAGACAGGTAATCCATTATTTAAGTTCCTTATGTCGCTCCCAAAAGCAACTGCAAGTGGTTCCCATGGCCATGGGTACATAGATTAAATCCTTATCTCGCAATAAATCTCATTCTTATCACATAAATCTATGCGTGCATTTGTAAAAAAAAAAAAATAAAAAAAATACTGTGTTCAAAACTCAAACTCCTCCCGTCTCACGCCATCTTCCAACACTGGACCGAGATATTGGATAGATGGAACAAAAATTTATCAAGAATTTGAGAAATTCATTTTCACAAAATTTTGAGCCAAAATATTTACATTTACTTTATTTTTTATCACTTAAAAATGGCCTAAAAACAAAAAAGGTTTTTTTTTTTCAATGTTTAAAAAAAAACACATAAAAAAAAACATTACTTGAAAAACGCTTTGAAAGGATACATTTCGTCGTCACTAAGTTCAAGATCCATCTCGGTGACAGCTTTCTTCACCCAACTTTCCTCCGAAGAATATCGTTTCGCTTGCAACTCTAAGCTATCTAGTTGTCTCGCCAGCTTGACTCTGTCCTTAACTTTCGTCAAATATTTGTTTTCGATCGGGAAGTCCGGCAGAATTGGGTCTGGAAGAAACGCCGACCATTAAATACGATCAATGACCCTCAAGACAAACAGGTCATCTTACCTCGAGACAAAGTGTTGAAAATTTTAGTGTACGTCCGAACTTCGGAGCCATCCATTAAAAGTACTGTGAGACCATCTTCAGACGCCCGCGCCGTGCGCCCACTCCGATGAACGTAGCTCTGAGTGAAATAAAGAAGTTAGGAATAGAAAGCACGGTTTAGATATAGGGAACAAAAACTAGCACCTCACCTCAGCTGTTCTCGGAACCTGATAGTGAATTACATGCTGAACGTTAGGAACATCTAAGCCGCGGGCAGCGACATCTGTCGCCACTAGGATGCTATTCGGGTTTTGAGTAAACCTGAAAATCAGAAACGGTTTATAAACAGCCTTTCGAAATCTTCCCAAAACTAATGGATACACTCATTTTTACCTTTCGAGGTTTTTCAACCGCTGCCGTTGTTGGAGATTGGAATGTAAAGGATGCGGATTACATTGCAGCAAGGTGAAGAGGGAGTGCAAGCGCTGGACGCAGCCGATGCTGTTGCAGAAGACTAGTGTTCGTCCAGGATGCAATTTCAGGAAGTAGTAGAGATAGAAGTCTTTGTCTTCAGTCGTGCAAATTATGCGAGCTTCCTTGAGAGTTTTGGGTACACCTACAAGACAAGTTTGCTTTCAAAAGGACCGTAATTTTATGGTGCAATACTTACAAATAGAAAGCTGAAAATATTTACTTAATAAAACAGGTCTCATTTACTGAACGTTTCAATTGTACCAGAAAGTTCGACTTGAATGACTCTTAATAATTTAACAATTGTTCCGAAAAGGTTCGAAATAATATTTAAAGCTCAGTCCCCAACGTTTTCTGACCATTGATATTAAGATGAGAGAAGGCAAAATTGACATAATGAACAAACCTCTCCTCATTTTTTTTTCTGACCTTATCTCAATGCGCTGCTCCGCTGCTCTTTATTGCAATAATTATCAGTCAACAATGAAAATTTATGTCTACTTTATGTGTTACAGATGCTCATACAATCTCAACTTTGCCTCAAGCAAAAATTTAACAAATGCCAGGGCGCAATTTCACAAAATTTTAAGCCGAAGGTCTTGTTATGTTTAAGAAGGGATTTTCTAAAATGATTCCCCGGGCACCAAACGGTAAAATAAAACGAACTTACAATTTGGTTGTGTAATGTCGACTACTTTCGGGTTTTGCAAACCCATTTGTTTCACGATGTTTTGCAGTTTGGCTTCCGGGGTTAGCTGCGCGTTCTTCCGTTTCTTTTTCAGCCTTTTGATGTACGACGGTGGAGCATGAACCATCGTAAGAGTTGCAGAAAACAAGAAATTCTGGCGTTTGACTCCTTCTGGCTTGTTGTCATTCAAAAGCGTTAACAGTTGGGACAACTCCTCAAAATGCCCCTTTTCTAACATTCTGTCGGTTTCATCAATTGCTAAAAACCTGAAAAAAAAAGAAAAGAAAATAAGAATGGACAAAAGTATTTAACAACGGGAGCAAACGAGAAATATTTTTCACCCTCTCACAAAACTCAAAATTAACAATAGGAAGAATACATTATTTTTTTCATAGACATAAGAAATACAAAAGAACAAAAAAAAAAAGTTGCGGACATAACTTATGTTTTTCTCTCAAAAAGAGAAATAAAAGTTCAGATGTTTGATTACCTGATGTTTTCAATGTGAGATAAGTGAGGATGTCTCTGTTGAATCAATTCCCACAAACGGCCAGGGGTACCAACTACGATTTCAGGCCCGTAATTTAAGAGACGCTCTTGCTTCTGAGAAGAGAGACCTCCAACGACCAGCGCAACTTTAATGTCAGTCAAAGCTGCGGCATCCATAATGTGTTTCTTGATTTGAACTGCTAATTCGCGAGTGGGTGTTAGTATTAGCGCGTACAGAGGTTTTGGCTTGTATTTTCTAGAGGAGGATGTATCGTTCAATTTAAAAACAGCATTATCTACAACTTTGACGCAACCCAGGTCCCCAGCATCCTCGCCATCATCAGAGGAAGGCTCTTCAAAATCATCCTCAACCAATTCGTAGTTCTCATCTTCAAGTCCTTCCACTGAGTCCCTGTCGGTATCATTCTCGTCTTCAGTACCGCCTTCACTCCCAGAATTGACCTCATTTTCAGCATCGTTATCATCTTCAGCATCGTCTTCGCCTTCAGCCTCATTTTCAGCATCTTCCTCGGCGCCCGAAGAATTTTGTTCCTCACTTTCGCTGTCCGATTCCTTCTCATTGATATTCTTTTTCTCTGCTTCTCTAGCTTCTTTCTCTGCAACACAAACATCAAATGTAGATTTTATAAATTATATTTTTTTCCTGTGCATGCACAGCTTTGATTTCAACTTTAGCGTGCGTAGTGAAGAGGCGAGGATTTAGCGTACGATGTGACTGGCCATGTCATCTCAAACCAGTTCCAAACAAATTAATAAATCCACCTAATAGGAAAACACAGCTGCTTTCATTCAACATTAAAAACAAGCAATCATGCTCAACTCAATGCACACCTGCCAGTTCCTTTTGAATTAGGATCCCTTGGAGGATGGGCAATCCAAATGCCAAAGTTTTGCCACTGCCTGTTTCTGCAGCACCAAGAATGTCTCTCCTCCCCAATATTGCAGGCGGCAATGAAAGAGCCTGCAGGCAAACAAATGACACACAGGTAGAGCTTTCCACATAGGTATTCTCTAGTGCAACCAGTCACTTTTGAAAATGTTCCTACCTGAACCTGAGTAGGGGTTGTAAACCCTTTCAGTTGGAGAGCTTTGAGCAAGGGCTCACTAATCCCCATGCCAGCCCAGGCATCCATCCCTTCTGAAGGTTCATCAATCGCTACAAGCTGCAAGTAATGCTTCTGTTAAAAGTACTACGGAGCAATGAAACAAGTCATTTTTGATTGTCTAGGAAATTTTTAGACTAACCTGCAGTATCTCATCATCTGAGTTTTCCACTTCAAGAGGCTCATTGAGCTTCGTATGCTGCTTCTTTACAATTACTTTGGTGTTATTTGCTGATGAATTCTTTCTCTTTTTCTTCTTTTTTTCTCTAAAGGTAGACTTCAATCGTGAACTCTTGAGAAATAAAAAAGAAAGAAATATAGACATATTATCAATTAAACTGCCAATTTGGGAACTGTTTCTTGTACATTAACACTACTCACCTTCACTGTTTGACATTCAGGTTTAGTATTATCTTTATCTTTTATCTTTTTGATAGCTTTGCTATCAAACTTTGCTGATTTTTTTCCAGCTTCATTCTTAATACGTTTCTGATCACCTTTGTTTTTAGAACTCTTCTTAAGACTTGATCTAGATTCAGTTTGGACCTAGGAAATAAAATGTTCTGAAAGCTGGGTGTTCAAAGACAGGAGTTGTCAACATTCAGGAAGTTGGGCTATCTCAAGTTGACAAGTATGACACATAACACTACGCCAGCAGCAAATGAATATTGATTAAAAACTGTTGTAAAGAGACTTGCCTCATTAGACTTGGTTATTTTGTAGTCTGTGATTTCTTCGAAAGCTACGAGTCCTTCGAAGTCCGAAGCCACGAGGTTAGGATCCGCAGCGACAGAATCAGTTACGACAGCCGCTGCTTTCATATTGTTTTTCTTAGATTTAAACTTCCCCATCGTATTCAAATAAAATCTGATCACTTAATTCTTGAAGTAAGAAAATCGATTGCCTCATAAAACTTCTTAACCTCAAAACGCACATGGAACAACAACAATCAACGAGGTTGACTTCTTATTTTTGTTCTTCTTCAAAAGTACGCCTTCTATTTTATCACATGAGAAAACCGAGATTTTTGCGCGATTTTTGAAATACCAGGTACGGCGCCAATTTGATTAACCGTGAATAAGGCCACCGAACAGATGAGTCTTCATCTGCTCCTTTGAAATGCTTGACCTAAAAGGTGTAGTGGGTTTACCGCTTTTCAAACCATCAACGCTTTGAAATTGCAAGAAAAATTGGTGTCAATTTAGCATGCATTCATGTGTTAATTTATTAAATATCGAATCTCGTGAACTTGCGGCTTCCGATATCGCGCAATAAGCCACGTGAAGGGGGAAGGTGTGTAAGTCAAAACTTTATTCCGATCTCGTTGTCCAGCAACATTCTTCAAATCTTTACAGAAGAAAAAAAAAGGACAAGCACCTTTGTCACCAATACATACCTTCCAAAAGAACCAATTGGTCCTCATGTGAGGTAAAGTGTGTCTTCATTGTTGAATTCTAATGGATACTTATTAAAATTTTATTTTTTGACACACTTGCGGCAAGTGTTATCAGCGGGCAATCTTAGAGAACTAAACCGCGTCAGCTTGTCAACTGCTTACCCCATTTGTATCATGAAACTAGCTCAGTTCAACGATATAATAGTAGGGTTCCTCAAAGAGCGCAAATTGCAATTGACATTTGAACCATCTGGAATCAGTTAATACGATGATTTATGCCACAGTCTTAAGGCAGATACCCCAGAGATAAATCGGAATACCAAATATTAAAATAAGACCGACTGTAACACAGCAGATTAAATCCTCTAAGAGACAAAGTGAAAGGTTTAATGTTAAGTGACATTAACACATAGTTGGTGGAACAAATCCCATTTTATTATGTCTTAGGAGGTAACAGAATTAGGCAATACTGCTTGCGTTTGAAGCGATCCTTGGCCATAACTCCGCACACTCCTTCGCAACGGGGCCTGTTATAGCACTACCTGTAAAAACAAAAACTTACGATTAGATTTCAGGCAAAAATTTACGCATGCTTACATATCTTAAGCCTGTTCTGCACTAATGCAGGGGGCCGTATTAAAGATCATACAAAATCCGTTACGGGGAATGAAGATATGGAAAAAAAATCTAAAAGATACAAACAGCAGCCAGTCGGAGTTTAAATTAAAGTAATGATAAATTTTGTGTAAGGTGTACTTCATATGAGCAAGGAGTCCTTGATATGCGGAATAATGAACATGTAACTAGTGGTGCTTGCACATGACCTTACAGCCTTAAGGTGGTCCTAGCGGGTCGGGCCCGATCAGCGGAACAGGTAAAAAGAAGTTGCTCAAAAACTCGTAATTGCTGCAAGAGTCAAAGAAGGTGTATTTTACTGAGGTGGTTTTGAAATTTCGAAATACGAGGATCTGTAACGAGTTCAGCAGCTCCTACAACGCAAAAGGCTAATTCTACGAAAATACGGTTAAAATGAGGTTTTTGGGGCTGGTTTGTATGTTATTTTGCCGGTGACAACTAGATTTTCTGCTTGTAATTTATTTCTCATCTTGAATAGAGATTCAGTTAAGTTTTGGGAGAGAATCTTCACTGGAATATTACGGGAAACGTTTTTTCACGAAGATTAAGATGATGATGATGTAGGCGTCCAGTGAAGGCTATCACTGAGAGGGGAACACAAGGTTCTCTCCTTGAGAAAGCGAGTCTCGCTAAAACAAATCAGCGTGTCGCCATATCAGCGCATGCATTTTTCTGGACGCAGAGCTCATTTTAAGGGAAATGTACTTTAGTGAACCGCATTTTGTAATGGCGTTTTAGAAGCTTCTTGGTGTAGGGAACCTTCACACAAATTTTTTATAAAAGATCTGTTCCCTTGACCATACCCCCTGGGACCACCTTGATGCAAGCCACTTGCTTGAAGAAAAGAAAGAACAATTTGAAGATTAAATTGGTCAGCAAAAATATTTCCTTCAAATGTTAGGAAACAACTATTAGCAAAAATCTTTCCTTGAAATGTGAGGAAACAACTTTCTCATTCTAATAAGATACACAAAAGAGGGCATGATCAAACAAGATATTTCATCACAGCAGGGATTGTCAACAGCTACTTATGCCCTCCACTGTACAGCAAAGGCAAGGTGCTTACAGAGGCAGAATTGAGCTCCTACAAGGTGCACTTTGTATAAGAACTCATCAAGGAATTTTAATAATATCAAAAAGGCAAAGTATCTTTGCTATAAAAAACCAATAGAAATAACAATAATTTAATCAAAATATAGCCATGATGAACAAAGAATAATTTTACTTGTAGGGCCAGTAAGAAACATGATTGCAAACTTTCAAAAACTGTTAAATACATAAAAAGTAATTTTAAAGGGTCTTGCCATAAAAATTTCAACATAGCAAAAACCTTACAGGCATAAATAAATTTGATGCAAAATTTGGACATAAATGAATGAACGCATTAAATAAAATCTTACACCTTATTCAATAGGAACCAGATCACAGGATTAATTGAAATTCGTATAAAATTGTAAAGGACAGAGGATAGCAAGAGAGGGGAGCAACAGCCAAACATGTGAAAGCACTTGGTTGAATTAATGTTATGGCTTGTGACAGCGTTAGGAATTTCTAACGAACAATGCACAGGGAACCACACATTCTCTTGCACTGCTTTACGAACAACAAACACACAGTGTAAGCTGTAGATACCACAGTGCTGAGTATTTAAGTTAAAAGAACATACCTTTCATTTCTCCTTTATTATTTACTATGACCCCAGCATTATCTTCAAAGTATATAAACACCCCGTCCTTCCTCCTGAAAGGCTTTCTCTGACGGATGACCACTGCAGGCATTACTGTGGACAAACAAACTTTGAGACACTATTCTCAATAATAATTTACAGAAGTAAAAACAAGTACTTACCCTTTTTTCTGAGTTCAGGCTTTCCCTTCTTTACTGTCGCGACGATCATATCACCCGAGCCAGCCGCTGGCAAACGGTTCAGACGTCCCTTGATGCCATGGACAGCAATAACATACAAGTTCTTGGCACCTGAACAGAACAAGTGCACAACGTAAGAATAAACCATCGCAGTGAGGTAAAACGTGTTTTCACACGAGTGACAGCTGGCAGACAGGAAAAGGATACTATTTACCGAAGTAAAATACTACTCACTCATGTGGGGCCGGGGACAAGTTAAACATAACCTAACCAAAACACACGATGACAACAACGGCGACTCTTACCTGTGTTGTCGGCGCAGTTGATGACGGCGCCTACAGGGAGACCCAGGGAAATCCTGAATTTGGCTCCCGCGGAACCTCCGCGTCCTAAAAGAGCATAAATCACCAAATTTAGACGCACAACATGCGGCACATCACGTAGAAATCGTGATAAACCGGCCAACGAAAATCTGCCGAGAGTTGAGCCACGGCACTCGAGACGTGAGAAACTCGTATATAATTAAATGCGTGGTGAGAGTGTGGTAAAGAAACCCATGATTATAATGAACGATTAGGTTGGATTTAATAAAATCGAGAAGACCCACCTCGCTTCGACATGTTGACGAGTAAACTTAAATGAGGAAGTTCGAGGTTTGTTCTGCTCGTTGGTACACGCAAAAACCAATGAAAGCCCACGTTCCGAACTTCCGCTTCATGCAACGGCCTTGTAGAAAGGAGTCGAGAGACCAATCCTCTTTCGTGCTGATCAGAGGCGAAAGTACACCGCGCGCTGAATTTAAGCTTTGCGGTGTTCGGACCAGGTTCGGACAGTGAACCTCTAAGGATAGACAGAACTGTTATAAAAAAAAATACGCGGCGCAAAACTAGCTTTCATGTCGATTTACCTGTTTACCAAACAATCGACTTAACACATACAAAAAAAAAGAACCATGAAGGAATATTCCCCATGACTGAACGATAGAGAAGAAAAATACCGACTGCTACTTGTAACGATAGGCCTCTTACGGTGTAATTAAAAAGTCAAAAACCTAAATACAGTAACGAGAAACAGGGGGAAAGGGGAGAATTTTGAGGGTAAATATTCTCAATGACGCCAGAAAGCATTTAACTCATTTTTAGATACCTACCAGATATACGTAAACTTTAAGTCCTTACATGGCTATTAAGGGCTCTTCATAAACGATTTAATAACGATTATAAACAGTAAATTTCCCTGAATATTTGAATAGCGAGGTGAGTATTCCCTAATATACACAGTTATTGCCTTCATATAATAGTAAGAATATGAATCACGGAAGATCCCATTATTTGCAACGTGGAACCCTCCCCCTCCCTTCAAGAAATAAAGTAACGGCAAGTTATTCCTTCATTTTTTTATTTACTTTTGTGGAATTTGTAGATTAATAGTGAATAATGTCTTATGCAGTGGAAGCTCAATTTCAGCAGGGAGGCTTTGATCCACAAAGGAATGGTGAATCTAGATCTGGTGTGTAGCCCGTTTTTCTCTATGCTGCTTCCTCCCCGCCCGCGTAATTCAGGTATTGATATTTTTT
>Ga0058701_10004413_pt1 | contig 11422 bp, 7 predicted proteins | sample AgamicOrMae_FD_97039 | JGI IMG/M metagenome (GOLD analysis project Ga0058701, IMG submission 97039) | Agave microbial communities from Guanajuato, Mexico - Or.Ma.e | ecosystem: Host-associated > Plants > Phyllosphere > Phylloplane/Leaf | place: Guanajuato, Mexico | collected 2012-06-04 | reverse complement strand
TGGGTTAAGTTAGGTTAGGTAAGGTGCCTTGTGCCTCGCTTCGCTATCGCTCCGCTCGGCTTGACGGCGGAGGGTAGCACCAAATTTAAACTAAAAGGTTGAAAATGATACCTTAAAAAATTACAGTGTGGTGGCGCAGCTGAAGTGCCATCAGGCTTGGCGACCGTTCGGCTAGCTTGACAAGGTCAAGTGCCTCGTGTCTCGCTCCGCTCGGCTTCGGGCCGAAAGGCGGAGCATGAGAGGTAATACAAACTTTCCTAGTTCCAGGGTACGGGTATTCAGCGTGTAATTTGTAATTACCTGTCCCATATATGGGTATGCTGTTTCCGAATCGATGCCGTTGTTATGTTCAACGTAAAGGAAAGAGAACTCGGGAAGGCCTCCAAGACAGCCCAGGTTTCCTTCCCCGAAAGAACAGTCAATAATATTTTGCTCGCTGATATTCACCAATACTTTGTTCTGGCCCTTCAGGAATTGCTGGCCCTCCAAGGCACCCGTCTGCATCAATAAAGAGCCATGCAACGTATGTCCAAATCGTCATTTGTCCAAAGGGCGCTTGTCCAAAGGGTGTTTGAAAAAGACTGCCATTCTGTCCTGAAGGCAGCTAGTTCTTCTTCAATTTTTGGCTTTCTATACTCGCAAATCACTTGCTAAAAAAAGTTCGATTTTGGAGAATTAAAAGGTAATCAAAGGTTATTTTGATTTTTCTTTGTGAGGAAGCATTGTGGAACAGTTTAAGGTATTAGACTCGCGTCCGGCCCGATCCGCGGGACGGGTAAAAAAAAGTTGCTTCAAAACCCTTGAAATTTTTTGTGTGTGTTACGAAGGGTCTATATTATCACCTAACAAGTAAGGTCATAAAAATTCACCCTGTCTTTCTTGCGGACGAGTTCTCGATCTCCAAAAACACGCATAACGCAAATTTTACCAAAATGTGGCCAAAACAAGCTTTTTAAAGCTAGTTATTGTCATTATTTGATCGGTGACCCCCACATTTTCTTTTTTCTATTTGTTTTCCTCCTTGAAAAGAGCCTAGGATTTGTTTTTAAGGAAATTCTGATCACTAAAAGATAGCGTAAACCTAAAAAAACACATAAACACGAGCAAGGATATGCGTTTTCCCATAAGAACAATGTATAATTCAATCGTGTTTATTTCAAAATTGAGTTCGGTGACACTGGGTTTTCTTGTGAAAAATGGATTCGGCGTGTCCTAAAGAGCTTGTCACAAAAATTTTAAGCGATTCTGATCACTCGACCAAGGTCGCTCCTACTACCTTAAAAAGGCGATTTCGGGACAGCTAAAACTTGGCGTAATAATCTTTTAGAGGACGTAACATTTCAACTTTTAGAAGCCCAGTGCAATGTGACTGAAATCTTCGTGTATGAATCTTTTGCTACTCACCGCGCTGAAGGCATAGCATGATCTGCAGTCCTCCTGGTTTTTAACAGGAGTGACCGCCCCATGTTCCCGCCAGTCCCACTGCTCAGGGACGGGCGCGTTCTGAGGAACGAACACACTCGTTGGTTGTGGCGGTGGTTTAGTCGGCCGTAAACCTTTTCTTGCAGGCCTGTTGTAGCCGTTCATTAAATCAGCCACCTCGGCCGCCCTCTAAAATAAGATAATTTAACTCAGGTAAAATCGATTCAATTTTATAAGATGGTAATGAATTACAGGGATGCCAGTTTTCACGCATGAAAAGATTAACGTACTTATTTTGTGTAATTCTTCTCTTAGTTTTAGTACGGGTGTAGCACATATTTTGGTTCCGTGATTTTCAAGTTAGAATAACATATGAAATCAAAGGGCTCGCCAAGAGCTTTGACATGGTTTTAGAAGGATCTATCGTCTAAAACTAAAATACAGAACCCGTTAGACCCGAATAGGCAAAGTGGACTACCTAAAAACAGGTGTTGTTTTAATGTCAGTGTTTGGTGGTCCTATGTTTGGTAATGAAGGCAGGAAACGTATTTTTGTTATGTCTAAAGATATGTCGATAACGGTCCTGTTTTAGGTAGTTCTATACCTGCGTTTAATCTGAAGGTATAAACAGGGGAAGAACGTAATTTCGTTATTTTACGTAAACCTCTATCAATAAATATCAATTTCCATAACCGTATCAATTGGGGGCTCGCGATGAGATCCTTAATTGATATAATTGTCGATAGGTTTATCTTTATATTTTTCCCTGTTTTATCTTAATACCCAAAATAGTTTTGGGATTGTTAATAAAACGGGTTGCGGTTTTCACATTGATCAAAAGTGTTTTGGGACGAGTATTTGCTGTTTTATCCGATGGGAATGTCTTACCATATGAGTGAACTGGTTTACCCCAACTTTGAATCCCACTTTACCCTGAGCGTACTTGATGTTATGTTGCGCATGCGCGATGCGGTTTTCCAAGTAAATGTTCATTCGAAGGAAGTTCTCGGTCGCGTTTTTGAAGTCGACATGGTGTGTGAGCTGAACATGAAGACAACCTTAAGACACAAGCTTTAAAGCGGAACTTTTGACGAAGGCTGATGGTGCACATACCATATACTCTTTCCATTCGAGTGAAAATAACTCCTCATATTTTGATGCGTATGCTAACGCTCCTAAGGACGTGAGTACCAATAGTAGTCGCATGTTAAACCTGTGAATACTATGATCATCAAACTGTAAAATCGGAATAGTATTTTCAAATTTTAGTTCAGAAAATCGCCATTGAAAAACATCTACTCAACATCAAGTTCAATCGTACAACTTCATATTTTCTATCAGAAATCAACTTTTTTTGTCCTTAAAAAATGTTGTCATTCTCGATATGTAGTTATGAAGCAACATGGTTAAAAGCATTCTGATTCTAGAAAAAAAATCTATCGCCAATCATCATCATAATTATAGTCAAAACCGTTTTAATGAGGTGCATTGACAAAAAATATTTTTAAAAGAATTAAAAAAATATAAGAGATTTTTGACATTGAATTGAATAATTGTTAACTTTACGTGAAGTCGCCCCCGATTAAATGTACATATTTTTTTATGGAGATAACAATATTGCAACGTCTCTATGTGATTTCATTAAAAAAGTAAAAATTCGGAAAAATGAAAGAAAGATATTTTTTTGTTGAAACGAACGGAATGACTGAAATCAACTTTCCCTTACCTGTACCTATTTCTAACAAGCGGCAATCGTAGCTGTTACCGTGCTTAAGGAATCACAAGCAGTAGGCGATGAGTACTTCCGCAGAACTGAATTTATATCTTTGGCTTAAATCGTAAATCTAGTGGACTTTATTTCAACAAGTTATTTGTGCCGTTTACAATGCAGTAAATCGGCCTGTCGGTGATTTGTTTGTGTGCTCGTAAAATTGTTGACAAAATTATCTCAAGTTAAAATTGCTAAATTTTTCAGCCTATGGAAAAGAAAGGGGGGGGGCGCTTTGCTGACCAAATTGAAGAAATGATCGCACGACGCTTAGAAAGTACGACTGTGATGCGCTGGCCACCGGACCACAAAATCGCTATGAATTTTTATAAAAACTGTTGGTAGAATACATTTGAAAAAAAACAGTACCGGTGGGTGGGGCATCTCTAATGGGTGCTAGAGTGCTAACTCTGCTGTAGATCATCGGGTAGATCTATTGCGTCTCTAATTTTGGAAAGGTATGGAATTACGGTAATCAACCCTCTTTAATGAGACCTTAGACTTTGGTAGTGTTGTTTTAAGATGAAACAGTTTCGCGGTTTGGTTTATCCACATGCCGCAAAATATTTTTTTTTAAGGAACAGACCAACGTTTTGGTAGTATTCCTGTCTTCTTCAGGGTTCAAGATGCACTGCGAACCCTCTTCATATCGAAATTCTAGTATCATTCAAATTATTTGACCACATGGGCTATTTTATTGCCCAGCTTTTACCATCTTCAACAGCGTCAATGCGAATTCGAGAATGAAACACCGCGTCAAAGTATAAAATAAAAAAGGAACTACACATATTTCACGTGAGATACACTCATGCCAAGCACTTTGGGGACTTTCTCGAGTGTTTTTCTTTTGAACTAGGATTTAATATCTTATCCCTTGCCAGAGTCCTCAAATCGAAACATTAAGCCGACCGATCGTATTAGTGCTTTACATTGCGCCTCGGGGTAGCTACATCATAAACGCCCCAAAACAGCTGTCAGCAGGGCAAAACATTAAAAAAAAGTTTGTTTCTGGAAGAGCTAACTAACTGGCATCTCTCTACTATCTTGTAAGATCGCCTCTCTACTGAAACATCAAAAGACATTGAATCTATTATCTGGCGTTTCGTTGGTGAAAGTATTTCTTGTTTTATGGGACAGTCAAAGTTTCTTGTTAAGCCTGAGTCATCATTTCAAGACTAACGAAGCATCTATTTCTGATTCCTCAAATTGAGCATGATGAGCCCAAGTTTAGTGGACTGATCTTAATGGCCCTTCAGAACAACTGCGTTACTAATAGCGGTACAAATCGATTCCACGATCGCAATGAATATAGTCGTTATCTAGTATTACTTAAAAATCATGAGCCCCTGCGGTCAAAATGATAGGCAACACTCCACACTTATCTTTGTTGGTGGTTGCCTGTTTTCTTTTACCAATCGTGTGGTCTGTCCGCTAGACTTATCACTGGAGCAGAGTGAAGTTCGAAAAAAGTCTTTTCTATAGCAGACATCGGATTGCGATTCCGTGGATCGCAACAAAAATTTGAAATTGTCGATTCAAAATAATTATTCTATGATTCTTATTTCTCCGGGGTCGCTCGACTTTTCTTTACGATTTCTGTGGTAATTCGTAAAATGTTTATCTACTCTCTCGTCTATCCGATTGAGGGCAGCGCAGGTGAATTGCAAATCAAAACATAGACAAGGTGCAGTCCAAAGGAAAACTAAAGAAACTTTCAGAATGGTCGTATCGATTTAATAAATCACTAGAAATAAGGTAAATGAAAAAAATGATTACACGTAAAGAAATGTCTTATCTTTTGGTGTCGTTGTCGCGGACAGCCGTTGAAATATGAGTTAAGGATACCTCCTTCTCTTTCTCCTTGGAAGATCCACTATTCCAGGACTGAACTTCCGCCTTGTAGAAGAGAATATAAGGAAGTCCTCCCAGCAAATACGCTCCAGCTGCTACCAAGAAGATGTAGCGCCATCCGTGAAATGCGCCCTGGGAAAATACGGAAATGGAGAATTCAGTTCACATCCGTTTTGATCGCAAAGAGGAGGAAAAACTTACACTGCTTTCAAGCAAGGCTCCTGCCAGCGGAGTGGACACAACGGCCGTGACGGAGCCCACGCCGTTCATCACGCCCGTCAGCAATCCTACGGACCGAGCAATACTTAAGTTTTGACAAATCGACATTTTTTTTCCAGTATGCCCCTCACCAAAAAACACCCTCTTTTTTATTTTCCTCTGTCGGCTTAGAAATTGACAAGTCGGTTTTTCCAGTTCGTAAATTGACTAGTTCTTTTTTTTCGGAAAAATTGTATTCTCTGAAAGACCGAAGAATAAATATTTATTAATTATTTAATTTTTATCATGTACACATTTGACATCCCTACGACTATCATCTGCTATCTCATTAACAACACTGAAGGGTTCTTTCAGAGCTGCCATTGTATACCTAAATACTTACTTTTTATGATAAAGTAACGAAATTTGTCTTCAAAGAAAATGGAAGGAAACTAGCGATGAGAATTGGTCGTTCCTTGAACTGTCAAAATTAACTGGACGTATTTTGATTGGGGGCATCTAAAAGCGCTTTTCAAAATGTCTCAAACGCACAGAAATAGTTGCATTATCTGCCCGTTTGTCTCTTATGCACCACCGTGGTGCATTCTTGTGAGTTTTAGCGATATACGCGCGTCGGTTGGAAATTCGGTTTGGGCAAGTTAGGTTAGTTTAAGTTATGGTTTATTAAGTTGTATGAATTCGTTATTATAAGTTGTATGAATATGTTATTTTAAGTTAGGTTTGGTACCCTCTGACTGGTTTCTTTATCGCTAGCTGTCGCAGAGCCCGATTCCGCTAACTTCTTGGACAGCCCGTCGCCGAGAAATTAGTGGTTGGACTAGGCTTGGTGACCACAGGTTCATTTTTCTCCTTGCTACTGGCTGGCGACGAGAGGGAAACGCATGGGATGATGCAACATTTAAAAGTGAGAGTGCACTTAATGAATGACAACGTGGATTGTTAGTAATACCAACCGGCAAAGTTTGGCGCGATGTCCATCGGCATCTGGAAAAATCCTGACGTGACTGCGCCAATCATCGTGACGGAGAGAGTGAAGACCACGACGGACATGGCAACGTTGCAACCGGAGAGGGAGAGAAGCACAAGACCAAGGGTTGGTGCTAAGTGAGCTGGAGGACAAAACCATAATAAAGTTACCTCCAAAAAACTCGGAAACGCTTACCAGTGATTGCATCTTCGAGAGCTTTGAGGAACAGTGATTCGCGTGGTTATCAGGTCGTTTTGGGTGTTGGATACAATTCGCAAATACTTACATACTCCAACGGAGATCTTTCTCACTACGGAAAGTGGGACATGCTGTTTCGTCATCTGGTCAGCCACAGTCCCGTAAATCATGGCGAACACATACTGGGATAGGTAGGGCACGCTGGAGAGCCAGCTACTCTGAGAACAGAGAGGAACTTATGAAGATTTGAGAGATTGCATGATACTCCGGAGACATACCTCTTGGAGGTCGAAGCCAAGGGCGCCCTTCATGTACTTCGGGCCGAGAGTGAAGAAGGTGTGGAATCCCCAATCGCTTCCAATGGCAGCGAGAGTTCCTACCAGGAACTGGCGACAGCGGAGCACTTCCTTCCAGGGAACGCTCATGTGCTCCTCCTCTTCGGTTCCAGCAACCGGATCCAGGTTCTGCTCCAGGTAGCTGCGCTCGGACGCACCGAGCCGCGGATGCTGCGACGGAGTGTCGAAGACCAGGAACCACCAGGCCGTCGCCCACAACAGGGTCACGGTGCCGGAGAAGAAGAACACGGATTCCCATCCCCATGTGGTCACCACCCAGGCGCATACGGGCATAGCCACGACCGTACCCAAGGATGCTCCTGAAGGAGAAAGATAGATTTAGACTCTGTTGTGAAGTCAGATGTTTCACGCCTGTGATCCACCCATTTCCGACTTTTCATTGAGAGGATATTGATTACGTACAACTGCGCTGGTTGGTTGACGAAGGCTGGATCAAGTGCCTTGTACCTTGTTGGATGAAAGTGGAACGAAATTCTACCCTTCAAATTAACACGGAACGAGATCTTCAATCAACTTTATAATTGAAAATTTTACCTTGAAAGGCGAAGGATACGAAGCGTGCTCTCTCAGCCAACGGGACCCAGCGAACAACGATGGCGTTGAGCGCGGGGAAAACCACACCCTGTAAGTCGATACCTCATTAAATCGGTACATCAGCGTTGGAAATAGTTCGCAAACCAACCTGAGCAAGTCCTTGGAGAGCTCGTATCAGCAGGAGGAGTGTCCAGTGAGCCTTGGCAGCGAACGGCAGGAAGAAGCAGAGAACGCCGTTGATAAAAAGTGCCAGTCCGTAGACAGTTTTGGTCCCATGGACTTCAGCTATACGTCCCCCTGGAACCTGTTTATTGGTTAAATTTCACGCCGCGTATTTGGAAGGTGAATTTTCCCACCTCGTAGGCTCCACCTCTTGGCGTGAGGAGCCAATCAGCGGCAGGGACTGTCTCGCCGGCAGTCGCAGACGACCAATCAGCTTTAGACGACTGTATATTTACCTGGAAGAAGAGGTATCCCCAGAAGAAAGAACCAAGGATGACGGACTGCTGGAACTCTGTCCACTCAAAGTCACCGCCCTGAAAGGTATCAGCTGTGTCAGTAACTTCCTTTATACTATCTTAGACAGAAGAAAACGTCCTCCCCTGCAACGCACCGATGTCCAGGTGGTTGCAGGGGGAGACGTTTTTTCCATGACTGTGGTACTTCACTTCTTAGTACTTCACTTCTTGGTACTTCTATTCATACCTTGTGTTTCTCCGGTTTGACAGTAGGTGGTGCTGAGGTCTGGTTTGTCTGGAAGCAGTAGGATGTGCCGACGGCGTTGAGGGGGTCACCTGCCGAGGAGACGGGCTGCTTTACCATGGCGACGATGGCGACGTTGAGGTTTGCGCGGAGGAGGAAAGTCACCATGAAGCCGAGGAAGAGCATGAAGCACAGGACGTAGCGCGCCTGGATGGCATCTGAGATCAAGCGTGAAATTTTGATTTCAACGCAGTTGCTACTGTAATGCAACTACCGCTACCATAACATACCTGCTGAACAAGTCATTTTGACTGTTTGTCGTCCTCAGATCGCTGAAGTGTTCTTCCCTCCTCCCTGCTCGCGTGCACCGAAGGCCTGTTATTCAAAGAAGGTGTTTTTTTGCTTTCCTACTGTGGTTTTTCCTGTGAAAGTTTTTGTTTCAAAACGTTCATCTTTTTAACTAATGTAAATTAATATTTAAAATACGGGTACATTATTCTGGATTGTTCAACTCTGAGAACTTACAATACAAGCGAGGTTACCTCCAGTACCTTCTCGCGATAGTCGCTGTCAAGTTTTATAAATCCCTGAATTTGGTAGCTGATGTGTGCGTTGTGAAAAAATCTTTAAACTTTTCAGCTAAATGATTTTCTGTTCAACATTTACTCCCAGGAAACAATAAACGCCGATCTACATCCATAAATCGCTATACCAATGAGAGTTTGCCAGCCATCAGAAATACTAAATGATGGTTATTAATGCGTTAGGGCATGACTTAAAGATACACTAACAAGAAGCTTGAAGGAAGGTTGATGATGTAAGGATCTTTCAAGATTGAAGAAATCCTAATAGCTCGCTCTTCATCAAATCATTTTTATTAGATTTGAACGGTATAGAGTCACAGGACATTTCGTTGCAAAGTGATCTGTGTTCATTGCTAGAGACCTAACAAGTTGATCTTACCAACCGAAAAGATCATAGTATTTTGATTCCGGCAATATTTTTCACTAACTGTACAGTACAACAAATAGAGAATTTATTGCCACAGTTCCTTCAGCATTTGTAACACTGACACATTTCAGTTGCGTTGAGTAACTAGACTAATGATTGCGAGTCCCCGGGAAAAACGAGACAAGCAAAACGATGTATGACTTTCATTATTTTGCTGGCCTATTTACTTTTTCATATCTTTGGACGAAGCATGCCAATACCTTTATCAAATGTTGGGAAAGGTGCCGCCCCCCTTTTTTTGATTGAATATATTTTTCATATATTTTCCGTTAGACTATGATATTTATTCTGGTATATTGTCTAAAACTAGTTCCCCATCGATTAAGTTTTAACAATGTGTCATTTCCGCCTGGATCTTGGTCACATGCTTTCGTTTGAGTTTCCTTTTATTTTTGTGTTTGAAGAACAAACCAAACTATTGTTTTCATTGTTTGCCGATTTTGACAAAGCGAATATCTCGAAAAACTGAATGGTCAAAGTTTCTTCAACTTTGGAGTCTGAACTGCACCTCTTTCAAGATAAGATATTCCGTTAAAATTAGATTTACACACCAACAGACGCAAAACCTATAGAATTCCCCTCCCACCCACCCCGGCATATTGTTTCCGCTTCAAACGATTATCATGTCATCAAAAATAAGAATTTAATTTATTGAAATACGTTATTCGTGTGATACTCCTGCTGATATCACCGGTGTTAAATAGAAGAATGTTGGACGTAACGAAATTACCAGTAAATGACCTTTATCTTTTGGCAAAAGTAAGGATCAAAGGAGATTTCTTTGAAAACGTGTTGTAATTATATTTTCAAGTTTTACGTAATAACAAGTCAGTTCAAGTGATTTTCATATTTTTATGTACCAGCATTCGTTGCACTGTGTAAAAGTACTGTCACCCTGTCGATTTTTTTTCTTTTATTCTTGTACTTGTTTGAGGTATGGTGAAATACAGTAAAGCACGCGTTTTTATTAAGTTATTGATACGTTAATTCGGATACATCAATCGAAAGCTCTCTGTTTGATATGGCTTTTGAAAACTAACCCAAAAGTTTGCACGCGTTTCATTTTATCCCCACAACACGCATAGGACTACCTAAAATAGGCAATGTTTTTATCGGCGCGACGCTGAGGAAATATTGCATTTGCCTAACGTAACTGACAGTTAATGACATTGGTTAGGTGCGTAGCAGTCGTTCAACGAGAGGATTTTAACGGTGTTAATGTCGGCCAATTAATGGAAACATAGGCTATTTATGTTTGTTTTTCTTGACGTTGACGTACGGTAATTGACGTAATGGCAACAACATTTTTTTTTAATTTGGATGCAACACTGCAAAACCAAGATCTTCCGCAACCGATAAGGCTCCCAAGTGACCGAAGAGGGCAGGCAATATTTATGATTATGAAAGAAAAATAAATAAAGATATTTGTATGCGGCTTTAATCGATAGCAGCCAGGCGTTACCATTTTCTTATTATTTTTTTTAGCGTACGAAAACGTAATAGTCCTTTTATATAAGTCCTTACGGAAGAAGCTCTTACGTCGATCTATTAAATACGGTATAAATAAGTTATTTAGGTTATTTACAGCACAGCGCTGAAAATCTTAATTTCATGACACGTCCAAAAAACACTGCAGTATTTTCCATGCTGCAAACCATTTATCCACAAGTACCGGAAACAACAACTCGTCTCTTAAGCTATTTTCCGCTTCCCCAACTTTAGTGATACACCGGTATGTCACTGTCATGCGTGTAAACAACTATCAAACCTTTCCGAAAAAAAGTTTAAAACAAAAAAAAAATAATAACCTTTTTCTTTTTCACACACGTTTTCACTGACACTGGAGTTTTTCACTACAATAAAACACTTTGATTCCATCCACTATACGGCAGTGAGAAGTGTAAGCAGAGCAGGCTCATGGATCCCTCGTCAGTCACCCACTGGCCAGCGCCTCTTCGCTACTCGACTATTCTGACCTTCTAACCGTCCCGGGTCCCGCTCTTTCCGTTTTAGCGACTTTTATCACTTTTTTGTCGAACAGTCGCTTCGCATCGGCTGATTGCCCCAATCATTCTGGGATGACAACACCAGAAATGACACGGAATATTGCATTGGCGACCCGTTCTTTAAACCCTGCAACGTGAGGTTTTAAGGTCGCATTTTCCACCGCATGTTCCACTTTACGTCACTGTGAGTGGAGCGAGACACCCGCGCAAAAAAAGACTTTGTCACGGTAACAAATATCTGTGACACTGACAATTGCGCTTTGTTCCTACAACAGTATCTGTTGAAATAACAGTCATTTTTTGCGGCCCTTACTATTGTCTCGTCACCATTACATTTTTTTAGTAACTGTAACCAAATAAAAATTATCGTCTGAAAATAGTAATTTTG
>Ga0058701_10004412_pt1 | contig 11422 bp, 4 predicted proteins | sample AgamicOrMae_FD_97039 | JGI IMG/M metagenome (GOLD analysis project Ga0058701, IMG submission 97039) | Agave microbial communities from Guanajuato, Mexico - Or.Ma.e | ecosystem: Host-associated > Plants > Phyllosphere > Phylloplane/Leaf | place: Guanajuato, Mexico | collected 2012-06-04 | reverse complement strand
TGGTACGCGTGAGGTGGACTCCGTTTGATCAACATGGTTCGGACACGGTACGTATACGGTACGGATGCAGCACACTTCAGGTAAGGGCAAGAAGATGGTACGACGAAGGTACGTTACGCGAGTCAACACCGTACGCACAGGGTGTGAGGCCCAAGAGGGTAGCTACAATCGAGGTAGGTCTGCATTCGATCGACAGTGTACGGAGAGAGTACGGGAAGGGTACGAGGGTACGGGGAATATAAGTAGGGTGCGACGACTTCACAACGTCTACTACGTGGTGTACAGTCTGGGTATATTCCGTATTCGTACCCTCTAAATCTGTAAAACATTCTCGCTAGGGTGCCCCAGTCATAAGTTTGCTGTTTGTTTTTGTTTTCAGTTGGAGAGAGTTTAAAAAGAGATACACAGACTATTCTATGAACCTCTCCCATGCCAGGCCGTTTCTGGCAGCATGTTGGGATATCAAAATTGCAAGGGAATTGCCTAATTTTCTTTTAGATGGTATCTACACTCCTCGAAAGTTAACGGAACTTGCCTATTTGAAATTGTATTATGGTGCGTATTACCTTGCAAAAATATTATTTTGCTTTTCTATTATCACCTCCGTGTTTAAAGGAAGTGCTGCTGCGAAAAACCCAGTTTGAGATTAGGTAACGATGGGTTGTCACAAGATCTCATTTTCAAAATTTCCTGACTTTTTCTCGACTTTTCCTGGCCACACTCCATCGTTTTTCGGGCGGCCCGTCAGCCACGCTCCGTGAAGCGTTTGAGAATGGTGATGTCTCTGTCGGTGCGGCGTCGCGTTCACAATCAAGGGACAATTTTTTTATATATTTGGATCAGAAATAGGAGTTTTATTGACCTTGCAACTGCAACAATTTTTTTTCAAATTTTTCCTGACTCTCCTTACCGATTTTTTCACTGTTTCCTGACTTTTCTGCATTACCCTTGAAGCCCCTGTGAGACACTTTGATTCTACACCCTTCAGATTGTATGACAAGCAGGTCAGGCAAAAGGGCTGTGTATACGTGTGTTTGTGTGTGCGTGTCTGTTTGTGTCTGTCCCTGTGCCTAAGCTAACGTCACAAGTCCGTTTGGTTCTTGTCGCGGCCTTTCCCCTCTCCTTCCCCGTTGTATTATTATTTTGGGGGGGGGTCCAATCTTGATAGGTTCATTTTGCGCATTTTAAAGGAACCTCAACACCCATTGGCTTTGTGGGAGTACACTTTTACTGTCGCAAGAAAAAAAATGAGTTAAGGGTGGGGAGGGTCAGAATTACCATCTATGGACGGGGCTAAGGAGGAGGCAATATTTTACAGTGAACTAATCGAACGGCTATCGTTTTCAATTTTTCTCTCGGTGTTGACTTCATTTCGGGTCACTCGTCTCCAAAGCGAGTCGAACATTGTGTATGACAATCGTAACGTGGAAATGCCAGTCCACACGACTTTCTAAGACGCTCACCAAATCGCCTAATTAACCTACCCTACAAAGATTCAAATTAGATCCAGAACTTGGCAAAGGTTCCTATTCCTATGGCGGATATTCACGGACGCGAAACCTATCCCGCAATATACGAAACCAACTCGACGAGTCCACAAAAAAGCTTTTAGTTGTAGGTACAAAAAAATGTATCACTTTGTGAGCATTCCACTTTAAATGTGTTTATTTTTTAAGTTTTTCCCCTACTTCAATTGGGAATAAAACGTTATGAATGTTTAGTAACATTGCAATAAAACCAGTTAGCCAGGTTTACTTGATAGTTAAGATGATATTCGACAGTATAATATAACGAGAAAACCGTGCGTTCATGAAAAGATGTTCTCATTGGCAAGGACCAACCTACAATTCGCACGAGGAAGAAACTGAGCTTATGAGAAAACGAGAGTTTCCGACTGTAGCCTACTCTATATATTTTGAAACAATTTTCAAAGCTGGCTAAATTTACTTTAAAGGTTGAATTTTTTTAAGCGGGTGAAAACAAGTAATAAAATAGGTTTCGGTAGAGTTCAGAGTTTCTGGTCGACGAGTACTGACCGGAATAATTATTTGCAGATTTTACTTACTAACAACTTTGGTTCAAGAACAAATTCGCTGTTTTCATAAGGGGTTAGGCTAGATTTGAGGTGCTTTGCCAAAAATATTCTTGTTTCTGATATGCGCACTTTCAAAGTGTATTCCCACTGCAAATAAACTAATACAACTTTGAACTGAGTCGCATTCGTTAGCGAGTTCTTTGTTTGAAAGCGTTTTTGTCAAGTTCTAAGTGAAATCCTAATCATGAACATTACGCTCGTGTAGTGGTTGTGCGTGTCAGTATTTCACCGCGTTCGCACGCTTCAGTAGTAGCCTACCTAGATTATTACGCAAATTAATTTTAAGTGGACGCGAACGTATATCGTATTTCACGTGGATTATTAAACATCGAATTCTTAAGTCTACTTTTGCCTGGTCAAATATGCATGTTCCATTCCGCAGAGTGGGAGCCAATCCGACGCATTGCGCGCGTTGGTTTGGTGGCAGATGGATTTTCACGTCGCCTCATTGACCTTCAAATCGTACCGGTCTTACTGGTTATTTGACTCGCTATCTTATTTAGTTTTGATTAACTTCCCACTTTGGTTAACTCGACTAAGATGCCTAGATTTCGAAGGCAAATATTTTACTTCATAGGATAAACGAATGCAATGCTATTTTTACTGCGTGTCTATTCTGACAGGTCAAATCTTCTTGCATGGTAGGTGCAACAACAAAACATGGCTGGCTACGCGCACCACTCTTCAAATGGGACCTACTTTCTCTTTCACCGAAGTTTCACTTCATGGGCCTACTTTTCAAAAATGCCGTAAAAAAACTGAAGCAAAATAACTTAATCTTACGTTTCAGCAGACATAACCCACGTTTAAACCAGTAAAATCTAACCCCCGTTTTTTTTTTCGTCCCGTCCTTTTTAGGGTAAAAATGTAAAACACGGGATGGGCGTTATGGATTTTTTTCTTTTTTCTTATTAACAGCTACCTCAATAAAACGCCATCGTCTGGAGCTCTCCATTGATGCAGTTATTTATATAGATATTTTCAAAGTAAACCAAATTACGCCCTAACGCTGGTGTATCTACTCATACCTAACTCATGAGTGGGACTACCTAAGAGTGGTTAGTGTTTACCGTAAACCAACCTAAGTTACGCCTACTTCTTGTTAAATACAAAATCAAATCCATTTAAAATAATCTGGCGGTAACGACATGGAATAATCCACATTCGCTCGCACACACGAATTGAGACACACGTCTGTTGAGATCCAAAATACCTCATATTGCCCGTGTAGCTGATATTGCTGGTAAAAACTTTTATTCTAAAGGTTACTAAAAATGGCATTATCACAAGGTCATCTCATCATTTGGTCCTGTATAAGTTGCAAATTTATTGATATGCACGTGTCTTCTGGTTGTGCCAATCAGACTTAAGGAATCTTTGTGCACGTACCTTATACTGTATACTAAAATAACGACGGTAGAACTGTTCACGCCTTTCCTAATAAGCATCCGGTTAGGCGTTCGTAACATCATAGAGGTTCCTGCATGGTAACGTAGACTCTTCTGGTGTTTATCTAATGGAAAAAAAGGAACATTGCAAAAGATATATTATCAAAAAGTAAAAAACTTGTTTTGAAGTTGGCCAAAGTCTTGCTTTCTGTAAATTTAGTTCCTTTTCACGCTTTTTAGGACAAAAGAAAATGACGAACAAAGACGAAATGTGAAGACTCCAAGATGGCTTAGCTCTCAAACGTAACGGGTTTCTTTTTTGCAAGACACCATCAATAAGGTAACAGCCATCCGTGTAAATTAAAACCGCTTAGTATATACTGTATAAACCAAGCCTCTTTGTTATAATAGTTCGCTTTAAATATGAAGACTATACAGGCCGGCGTTCATTCAGGACGAATAATCTTGTACTCCAAACACGAAGTGATTGGCGCAGAAAAAAGTCACCGCATCTCATTATTTAAAGAAATGAATTAAGACGAACTTTTTTTTCGTACACTTCTTACCATGCCATTTTTGTCTTTTCTTCTTACTGTGCATAAAACCGTTTTCACGTACATCTTACTGCTCGTGTTCCTTAAATTGTCTGGTACCGGTGCGCCAATCAAATCTGCGTCAATATCGCTCGTATGTTTCTGACATTTTCTTGTACGCAAACCATGAATTGAATTTTGTCCATTCGTGCCGATAGTTCATTTGAGTTTCCACCGCTTTCTTTTATTTTCCATACTTTCTTAAACCTCTTTACGTTTCTTCTTTTTTTCAATATTTTGATTGATCTATTCAGCTCTATATTTTGTTACTTTTTTTTCGGCACTTGTAACTTTGCAGAACATGTTTCAGAATCCAAAACAAAATAGTATAATTGTTAAGTCCATTTTTGTTTAATGGGAATATTGTCCGTCTTATGGTCCGCAAAATGAGAGAAGATCGAAATAGGCTTAAGTCTGGCTTCCTTTAATCGCGATCCATTTACCTCGCAATTCGTAGGAAATCCATTATGTAATAATATCTGTACGCGTTTCCTTCTGTGACTCATTTTCTAATAATAATACAAAAACTTTGAGCTCTATAAACCGATTTATAATAGACTACTGTGTTTTTGAATGATTAAAAACATACATAATTGTTACATTATTATTTATTTATCAAATATCCATATTTACATGGTACTTACAAGAAAATTCGTATCTCTTTACACAAATATGTTCACAATTAATTAACCTATATCAGACTTGTTCGGAAAGAATTGATGTACACAGCAAAATAGAAACGGGAAGATTCTATAAATATAGTGACCAGTGTATTTAGTCTAGCCAGCTACGCGGTAATAAATACATTGTCCAGTTTGCTGTGACAAAATTAAGTTCATCGTATGCACCAAAATTCTGGAATGCCAATCATTCCCTACAACTTTTGTGCCTGGTTAAGGGAACTAAAAGATAATAGACTTAATTCCAGGCACACTATCACATAATACTTAAAGTATTTCCGTGAAATCCCTTCTAAATCGTCTTACGCTCGAAGGGAATTAACAACGGTATCACATTTCAGCTTCAGGATTTAATATAAATCAACAAATAATAATTTATGCATAAAACAAAACTGGGAAGATTCACGATAACTACATAAAAATAAATTAAATTAGAAACACAGATGAAAATAAATTGCTTTTTGGTGGCGGGGATATTGTCACGATTCATGCTTCACCACCTCCACATTTCAAACAACAAGCATAAACGAAATTCGTATCAACACCAAGCGCACACAGACACGTCCTCTGCACAACGTACAAAATTCTTTTCTGAGCACAAGGTAAAGAAGAATAACCAATTACGTACTGACGCGGCTCTACTTCTGATAGGCGAACGAAAGATCCAGAGCACCATTCATTACGACGATAAAGTCGCTCTCTTTACTCAGATATTTTTTAAAATGTCAGAAAGAATGAGAGTTTACTCGAACGGCATAAAGAAGCGAAAATAAATAAATGGCCAATTATTATTGTTAACCTTCAAAGCCCCACTCAGTACAGTATCCTCGTCGATGAGAAAGAAAGCATGGTCCATTTTAAGTTAATTGTGCTTAGGTCAAAATTCGAGGCAATACTGCATGCGGTTCGGTTGATAGCTTTGTCATTCATGACAAAGAAAAGGCTTATAAAAACCGTAACGCTTAGTAATTTCCGCTACAGTCGAAACAAAAGGCAAAGGCATTACAATCCAAATTAGGGCGGGAATCACATTGACAGAAGGAAACACAAATTGGTCCGATATAGCAAAAATAAGTGATATTTTAACGCATTGATATTATATACAATTGTGTACTTTTCTAAGCGGAGAAAAAAGAATGTACGCTGAGACTGAATGAATGCAGTGAGTAAAGAAGAACGTAGGAACACTTAATCTGTGTCGAGCTTTGTGCTCCACCCAGTAAGAGTGCCTCCAAGCCCTTTTGAGTATTTATAATACCCATCCCAAGGAATGATTTATAATACGTAACTTCCGCGTCTCGACTCGGTCTAAACATAAAGGACGAGCCTATCCTTTACGACCTTATGATTCAGTCAATGGTCAGTCACTCTTTTACATCCAAAAAAGCAATACGTAGATCCTACTTTTGGTATCGTCATTAATTTAAGTCGTCGTTAATATGAAAACAGCTTAGTTTGACAACAAATCAACAAGCTTTTAGGCACCCGTACCAAGTTGTAATTATTGCGGCTGCCCCACATTTTAACGTAGTGTAGCATGATGCTACGGTCTGCTCGGCTGGGCTTATGGCAGTGAAAAATGCTATTCAACGGAAAAAGCCGTGCGCTTCCGTCGCAAAACGCTACTCAACAACAGTCGACAAGAGACCCTGTAATTGAAGTAATATCCTCACCAATTTTGTTTTAGCATACAAACATCACATACTCACACAAAATATGTCCGACCAGGAGCATTAGGAACCAAACCATTGACGCAATGGGGCGCCGCCTGAATAACGGCTATCTCACCGTTGGCAAGTCGACACAGTGTAGGGGTGTAGGACGCGGGCCCGGCCGGGGCCACCGGCAGGTTATCGGGGATCGTCGAGTACACATGGTTGCTGCCGCTCGAGTCCCGGTGATGTTTGGTCAGCGAGGCATTCCTATGCCTCTGGAGCGAGTAGTGCAGCTGGTAAGGGTTATGGCGGCCGTCGATGGACACGTAACTGTGCTGGCTCTGGACGTCTGCGATCGACGGCGCCGTGGCGTAGTTATACGCTGGTCGCTCGTCCTCTTCGTCCCTCTGGCCCGAGGAGCCCTCGGACACGTATGTGGACTGCGTCGGCGTGGGCGTCGGCAACACCGCCTGATTCATGAGAGGCGGCGCTGTCGGATGCGGCTGCGTCGGCGGCGTGATCACAGCGTACTTGTACCAGGCGTCGAGGGACGTCGGTGCCGCGGTGTACCTCGCCTTCCCGCTCACACCAAGACCACCACCGCCATGGCCTTTGGGATCCGTATTTAAACCTTTGGATGCCCGCTTTGTTCGTGACGCTGGCACCACGTCTGGCATGGCGAACCGGAGTTTCTCCCAAAACCTCTTGTCACCCCACGAGATAACGGTGCAAGTCCTCAACAGGAGCTGGAGCTCAGGGTCTAGGTGCACGGTGTCGACGGCGGTCGTCAAGAGGACGATTACTTTGTGGCGGCGCATTTTGCGCTTCTGTTCCAGCGAGGCCTGGAGGGCAGTGCGGAACTCGGCTCTGTCCCACTCGTTCTGCAGAAAACTTAGGGACAGCACTAGGACGATGCGGCGAGACGCATCCGATGCCCCTAAGACGGCGTCGGCCAAGTAGCTGGTGCCGCTCATCAGGTGGATGTCCCGGTAGTGAAGACACAGTGAATACCCGCTTTGCTCGAGCTCCGATGCAATTACCTGGCTCACAAAGTCCTCGTCCTTTATGGAGTAGGCCATGTAAGCGTCGTAGAGGCGATCCTTCTCTTCGTCGGCGTCGGTAGAGGTCATCGGGTCTCTGAAGATGCGGATACCGTAACGGGAGTGGACCCAGAGGCGCACATCGTTCCGGAAGATGAAGAGCACGGCGCTCAGCAGGAACACGACGATGATGGTGACAAGGGTGGCGGCGACGATCGGCACGTAATCGTTGCCCAAGAGGGTCGTATTGTAAAACGAACTGCGCTGCACCGCAGACGTCACCACAGCGTTCGCGTCGTTGTTACTCTTGGAGCATCGAGCGATCACTTCAGCCATAGTTTCTTTCGCCTTATTACCGCTGCAATGCATTTTCTCCAGGTCAATCGCCTTACCGGCGGCGGCGTTCTCCTTGAGCCACACTTCCAATTTAAACACCGAGTCGCAGTCACACGTCCACAAATTGCCCTCGAGTGACAGTTGGGCAAGCTTGCCTAGTACGGACTGGTTTGACAGCTGCTGCCACGGTGAAAAATCGACTATTTTATTGTTGTCGAGACGGAGAACTTCAAGGGACTGCATCGACCTGAAGGTCTGGTTACCCACATGGGAGATACTGTTATGATCCAGGAAAAGCTCTTTCAGGTTCTCTAGCTGATTGAACTCGAAGCCTCGGAGCTCTTGCAGCTGATTGTTCTCCATATGCAGGACACGCAGCGAGGGCACCCCGTTAAAAGTGCGATTATGGATAGTGCCAATGTTGCTCCCGTTTAGGTATAGTACTTGCAGCTTCTTCTTCCCAATAAACACGTGGCTTCCGAGGTCACCCAAGTCGTTGCCGTCCAGATAAATTTCCGTGGCGTCCATTGGAATGCCGGTCGGTACCGAGCGGTAGCCGGCGTTTGAGCAATCCACCACATTCGAAGTCCATGAGTGATCGTGATAACATTTGCAGTTGTCCGGGCAGGTCATTTCGCAGTCGCAGGCGTCGAAGTCGCAGCAATGGCACACCGAAAAACAATGAGTTTCGTATTGGCAGAGAAACTGGGAAGGCCTCATATCCAAAAGAGGCCGCGTGGGAGCGCCGCGACTGTGTGGGAGGTTGCAAGTCACGGAATCCAAATCCGAGATCAGGGGGCGATTCCGCTGAGGTGACGGTTTATTCACATTTGTAAGCCACTCCATTGTGCAGTCACAAAAGAACGGGTTTCCACCAATGTAGAACTCGGGCATTTTCTTGTCTCCAGGTACTGATTGCACTAACAAGGCCGATTCCTCCAAGTTTTGAATTTTATTACCGTAAAGCACTACCCTACTTAAGTTAACTTTGTTTAGAAAAGTTCCGGGTTTCACTTCCCTAATATAATTGTCATTGAGCACAAGGGTCTCGACACTATTGGGGATTGCGTTGTCGTTGATATCAGTCAGCTTGTTAAAACTCGCGTCTAAATGCTTAATTGGAATATTGTCTTTTCTGTCGTGATTATTTTCAAGCTCGGGAATTCGATTTTTATGCATATCAAGCCATTCGAGACTTGCCGGTAGAAGAAAATAGTCGAACCATTTGATTTGATTGGCTGACACATTCAACCACACAAGTCCGGGGAGATCGGAAAACATTCCAGTTAAATCAGTCAATTTATTTCCGTCCAGGCGAATCGCGTGCAGAGTTGGGCTGGATCCAAGCGCGCCTCTCTCTACGTGTTGAATCTTGTTGTCGGCGATGCTTAAGATTCGGAGGGAAGGCAGACTGGAAAACGTATCCTTCGTAATATTGACAATGTCGTTGTCAATGAGACGAAGTCCGGTCAGCTGCTCTAGTCCATGGAACGAGTCGTTGTTTAACTCGGAAATGTGATTTTCACCCAGATCGAGCGTTTTCAAAAAGCGCAAATAGTTCAGTCCTTCGGGGACTTTGGTCAGTTTGTTGCCGGCCAGTCCCAACTGTTGCAAATTTGAGCAGTTTTCGAACGATTGCGGATGTATTGACACGATAGAGTTGTGGTCGAGGTACAACTCGTGCAGCACGTACAGTCCAGAAAAATGATGATCCTCGACGCGGATGAGATTATTGTGGGACAACGTAATGGCGTGAATGTTCGTCAGCGCGGCGAAGGCGCCTTCCGCAATCACTTCGATGTTATTGTGATGTAGATTGAGTATCTGCAGACTGTACAAGTCTTGCAACACGTGAGAGTCCAACCGCGTAATTTTATTGTGAGCGAGATTCAAGATCACTAGCCGAACGAGTCCCGAAAAAGTGTCCCGATTGACCCATGTGTTGGTCAACTGATTGTTGGAAAGGTCCAAAACGAGTAACTGATCCAGGCCGGCAAGTAAGCCCGGCGCGAGCACACTGATGGAATTGTTGTTGAGATGCAACTCTTTGATGTCTCGCGAAGATTGGAAAAGTTCGGGGGGTAGGTTGGTCAACTGATTACTGGAAACATTAAGCCTCTGCAAGGCGACGAGTCCCACAAAAGCGCGTTCAGCTAAGTTGGTCATCTTGTTGTCTTGGAGAAAGAGGTTCTGCAACTGGCGGAGACTTGTGAAGCCGTTGTCCGGCAGCGAGGGCAAATCGTTGTTGGACAAGTCAAGCACCTCGAGACCGACGTTGCAAGATTTGCCTGGAGCCGTCGGCCCTTCGCCCCAGTCGGAAAAACCGAGCTCAGACGCATTCTGGAGACGATTGCGAGTCATATTAAGATGAGTTAAACTGACCAGCGGACAGAACAGCTCCTGTGGCAGCGCCCAGATGTTGTTGTCTGACAGATCGAGGCTACGAAGCTGGGAAAGGCCGCGGAAACTGTCCGTGTTGAATTCCATCGTCATCGTAGACCAATCGTCATTATGGGTCCTGATGGTGAGATGTCTCAGATCTTGGAGCGGCGCGAGGACCGAACTAGGCACATAACGGATCTTACAATACTCTATCGTCAACTTATGGAGGTGGCGCAGCTGGCTGAGGAAGCCGCCGCCGCCCTGGTGACGGTTCTCCTCGAGAGTGCTCTCGTAGAAAAAGGTATCAGAGCACTCGAGACGAAGAGCAGTTATGCGCTCCGTCTGCGAAGACGTCAGGTTGTCGAGGAGGCCGTCTGTGCCGCCGATGGTGCGCAGGCGGCAGGATAACTGGACGATGTCGTCGTTCAGCGACGATTCGCCTTCCATCGGGGAGACACGTTCCCACTTGCAGTCGTGCGGGGCATCGGAACCTCCACGACTCGCCACGGTCACCGAGTAGGCCGCTGTGAGGCACACTACAGCAACCACGGACAGGGCCGTCAACACGAAACGACACCACATGCCACTTACGTCGCTCATCACGCCCAAACTAAAAATAAATAAATAAAAAGGCGCGTTGCCCCGGCGCCGAAATAAAAATAATAACCAAACGGGCAAAAGGCACTCACTGCACTCAGCCTAAAAGGTCCTCTGGCTGTCGAGTGTATTTTGTTTCGCGAGTTAGTCTGCCCATGTCGGGCTTGCTAACGATGCTACCGGCTCGAAGCACTCACTCGCGACACAACGCACGACGCAGGATAACGCATCCTGTCCGACCATCAGCACTGCACTAGTGTTTGGTTTCAAATCCTGGGCGAAACCAACACGGACTGAGAAATGCACTTTTAGAAGGGCACTCATATGAACTTCACAACACTAACACTGCCAAGTAGAAAATCACTGTCACGTTGAAGACTTCTCTCAATAAATCCAAGGGAATATCACACGCGTAAGTCCAGTACAACGAAATGAGACACAAAGAAAGCGTCATCCCCGAAAACTTCGCGAAGGTGAAGTGATGGCACGAAACGTGTCCTAACGTACAAGCTCCTCCATGGCCAGACACGGACTGAAGCCAGCCGCTCCGCTATGCGTTGCGCTGCTATGCCCCCCCCGCTCCACTCGCCTGCCTTAACTTCCAAACATACTCACAGCGAAGCTTGGCAGCACCAGTCAGGCACCTTCCCCTCTCC
>Ga0058701_10004411_pt1 | contig 11423 bp, 9 predicted proteins | sample AgamicOrMae_FD_97039 | JGI IMG/M metagenome (GOLD analysis project Ga0058701, IMG submission 97039) | Agave microbial communities from Guanajuato, Mexico - Or.Ma.e | ecosystem: Host-associated > Plants > Phyllosphere > Phylloplane/Leaf | place: Guanajuato, Mexico | collected 2012-06-04 | reverse complement strand
CGTTTTGGACTGTTTATTCAAGTATTAACCCTCCAGCTCTGCCAACTCCAACATTTGTGTACAGTCTCTCGGGTACATACAATGCATGATTTAAGCTCAGTAGCGGAACAGGATCAAGTTTTTATTTTTGCATATGTGCTCTGTTAGACTGGTGCGGAAATGATTATCCGAAAAGCTCATCTCAAGGCGAAGGTTGAAGAAGGCGAAGTTTTGCGGAGTGAAACTTTACAAAATAAGGAAGGGTAGCGATAGCCGAAAAGAGATTCCATGTCTTATTTCAACTTGTTGTTTAATTATAAACTCTCGCAAGAAAATTCCAAGAATGTTTATTGATTTGAATGGCTGTGGAATGTGTATTTTGTGAGAAATATACAAGCTTCTGTGCTGTCTTTAATATAAAATTAGCTCCATTTATCCAGACTGCTCAGCTGGAGGGTTGTAACTATATAAAAACTTTAACTTTTAGAAAGTTTTTTTCTATTTTTTTTTTTCGTGAACTGAAGCCTGTGATCCAATTGCTTAAAGACGAAATGTAATCCAGCAACGAATGCATAATTAAAACTCTCACAATTTTCCTGAAATGAAGTACCTTATGCTCTAGAATCACAAAATTTATTTTTAAAAATGGTCACAACAAAATATTGCTAATTTTCTCATCCAGTAAAACCAGTTGTTAGAGGTTAGCTCTTCACCAGCGGCCGCAAGTCATACATTTCATCAGTAGTCAAAAACTTTATCCTTTCTTTTTTGGAGCAAACAAAATTTTAGGAAATGTTCAGCTGAGACGAAAAACATGTTTTAAACAGTAGTGAGCAGAATAAAAAGGAAATCTCAGATACTTTGTGTCTGCGTAGCTGCTGGAACTGCTAGCTATTGAAAAATGATATAACTCCTAAATATGATATTTCTTACCCTTTGGGGAAAAAATGCTTTTAGAGAGAGGAAAACCCCATTCAGCTTATACCGTAAAATGTTCCTTTTTAAAGCGGACATTGGATTTTTTTCCCTCGTCCGTCACGAAAATGCATTTGAGTGCGGTGCTCGTCCGGATTCACCACGAAGTTGGGTGGACGACCGCTAGATGGTGTTAGTGCGCCGACTGCTTTTGTTTTTTATCACAGCAAATCCCTGTCGTGTACGTTGAGCAGACAAAAACACTTTTCACAGTTTTCCTCCGAGGCCCTCCTTTTCAATACGATCGGCATCTCGAGACCTGTTTAATCACAGCAAGTCTCGGGAGGCTCGCTACTTTTCCTATTTTAGTTTGATTTGAAGTTCTCCGAAAAAAAGAAAAAGAAAAGCTGAGTGGCTTCGTTTGTACAGGAAAAGTCAGTTCACGATGGAAACCAGTAAAACGCGCCGTTCTTTTAAATAAGAAAGTCGAGGACAGTCTTCGACACCGCACTGATGTTCAACATTGACGAGGAACGGGATAATCTGCACATTACAACATACTTCTCTGAGTAAAACATGTTTCGAACCGAATTTACATTGGTGCATTTATTCCTCTTCTATATATATTACATCTTCTTGATAATTGGTTCAAGATAAACTCTCACTGTGCGTCGTTTCAAGAACCGTATAAATTGAACACTAACCGACCATTCTGCTTCCAACTGGATATCCTACGGGGAAGAGATAAAATTCGAAATAGTCATTTTTCGACTAAATGCTTTAATCATTTTTGTTTGACTATTTAATTTAGTCATTTTTGAATTCAGTGTAAAATTGTCAAAATTGACTTATATTCAGCGGTTAAAACATTTATACCCTTTTTAGTATCAATATTTTGTAACACCAACATAAGTTTGGTCCCTAAGTCTGAAATAGGTCTGTTTTTTATGTTACAGCGATATTTTTTCTTTTTTTCTCCACTATTTAAAGAGTCATTTTTGACTAAATATATTCAAAATTGACTATTTGAAACATCAAAATTTTAGCTTCTATTCTTTAGTCAAATTTGACCATTTCGCATTTACAGTGATGGCAGTTTTCACCTCCGACCGATTTGTGGTATATCTGCTTACCTTGAAGACTCCCACCCCTGCGGAAACGTCGCCGGAGGTAACCGATCCATCTTTTGTCGAACCCAAAATAAATTTGCCTTTATTTGTTAGCAATGCGAATACGTGTTATTTTTGGGCTGTTGGCGAGCGGGAGGTTTATATGGCTCCCAGATGAACCGTCAGAACTGAACGCTTCTCCAAAACTTGGAGGCCAGAATAGCTCGCCCCCCAAGTGATATGACCAAAGTCCATCTCCCACCATCATAAAGCAATATATGCACAGTGATTCATTGGCTGTAAATGACGCGTTGACTATAGACTGATTTACTTTTGTTTCCAACATAATTATTTGGGACCAGTGGAATTTTTTATTGGCCCGTTTCTAACTTCAACTTTGTTTTAAAAAGGATCCATAGATCTCCTTTGTATGTACACGGGATCTTTGGTTGGGAAATTTGGTGGACTTTTCAATTTTCAATTCTTGTGTTCCACCTTTTGTCACGAAGTCAAGTGGAGTTAGACAGGAGGCTCTAAACCTAAGCAAGGTTAACCCAACAGTATGGAGCTTGGTGACAGCTGAGCAGAGCAGACTGTAGGCACACAACATAACCTATTTCAATCTTACATAGGTCAACGTAGTAGGTTAAAATAACCAATATACTTGTGTGTCATTTTTGTCATATTATTTTATTTTTCATTCAACGTTATGTTAATCTTGGTCAATTGTGTATACTTGTATTTTTTCTAGGCTGTTATTTTATTTAAGGCACCTGCACGTTATTCGATTATTCTCAGGGCAATGTTGCGAAGGATGGGAAATCCTAGTGCAGGAGACAAGAATCGAACCCTGAACCGTTTAGTTTGCTTTGCAGCTCCATGCGCTAGCATCTACGCCAAGCGGCGGCACAGATTTAATCAATCGTGGAAGGGGAAGTTTATCCGAATGCCCAGCACGCATTTGTTTGCCTTGGAAATAATCGCTTTGATTTAAAAAAAAAAATCTCAAATGTTTTGAAAATAGTTTGCGGTTCTGTTAGAATCGATCGTTTGCTTTTGAGTCATTCTTAACCTCTCGTTTTGTGACAAGCTGAGGTTCTTCCGCAAAGATTATCTTGTGGTGTGCGTCCACCGATTTTGCACTACTGAAAGAGTCGTTTTTAACCCCTGATCTCGAGGCGGCGAGCACTAAAACTCGCTCGTAAAGAAGAGCGTATTTACCTCGGACTGTGTCTACATTCTGAACTCCACTCGAGATCTGTCCCTGTTTACGATTGGAAATCAGCAAATCCACGCGCTTTTCATTCCTGTCGCATCACAGTTTTATAGTCCCCCTTTTACGGCGTGCTCTGTGTGAATCTAATTGAGATTAAGAGCCTTTGTAAGGATGTCATCATTACGACGACAGTCGTTTGGTAATGTTTTATTCGCACGTTGCTGGCGATCAATGAAGATTTCTGAAACGGGCTGCAAATTTCCGACGTTACATTTACCAACGCTTTTATCCATCGCTAATTTGAGAGGAGTGACAGTCGAGTGAAGCAGACGACAACCTAAACTGACTAAAGCTGAGTATTGTTCGGTGCAAATAGCCTACCGCTAAGAAGTAATCAAGAAGCTCCTTAAGCTGCTAAGAAGCCTAGTGCAAATCGAAGTAATAGTGATTTAAGAGGTCAAGTACAACACCTCTTTCGTCTGAACCTTATAATGTTTTCGCTTTATTTACCTTAACTGCTTGAATTCATAGTAGGCTTTTGGCGCAGTGGCCGGCGGGGTGCTCCGTCGTGACTGGACGGACCGTAGGAATCCCGTCCTTCCTTTGTGTAAACTGCCATTACCACTGACATCTCATGTCATCGCCGACGGCCTGATGTTCCCAGGATCTGGACTCTGATATTACATCGTGGATATATTGCTTCTGACCAGGATCCCGAATATTGATGTCTCCTTGGGCAATATCATCACCATATTAGTCAGTATATCTTAATGAATTGTCTGTCAATGTCTTATGGCTTCTTATTTTCGTTGCATACGTTTCTAAAAGCTTAGAATATCATTTTGGGTAATTTTCTATGGACCTGACGTATGTTACAATATATTTCCTAGTCTAAGGGTTCTTGAAAAATTATGGGAAATCTTTGGGTAATTCTTGATTATGAACACTAAGGTTGCGGCTTACTGAGATCTATCGAAATAATCCTGCCACTCCATCTTTTGTTTCATTCAGTATTACCTTAATATCATACCCTTCTTGTTTTAATAAGTTTCGACGCCGCCATCGATTCCGCCTCAGAGTTTAAATTTTGTGTGTCACCAAAGTGTACTCGTAAAAAATAGGTGAATCTTTAAGAATTCATAGGATTAAAATCAAAGCACTCTTTGAACTTCAGTGACTTAAACGGTCTAATTTTAAATACATTACCTGATTGCAAATGTGTCATTCAGCTTTTTTTCGTGATCGCGTCAGACAGTGCGATGCATTCCAGCATTTATGGCTGTGTAGTTCTCGTCCGAAAAGAACACTTTTCCGCGATCCAATGAGAAGTGTAAATTCGTGTACTCCGCACTAATGGAATCCTTGTCAGAGTTTTATTTATGTCTCATTTACTGCATCCGCATTTGCGATCTGTTCACGTTTGGATTGAGCCTGAGGGCAAGTCCCATTGTTACCGCTTTCTCCCGACAATATTTCTACTATAGTGATATTCTCTGTAAAAGGGAGTTCCTTTTCTTATGTAAATCGCTTAAGAGTGCGTTGTGTGAGGGATTTGTGCTCGCGGACGGCGTGAGGAAAGGACCCTTCCGTAGCAACCATACGCGTAGGAGCACGGCGCAGGACACGATCTGTTGACTGTCGTACTAAATCAAGCGAGAGCGCAGTTCACCGGGCTTGGCTACTGTACACACTGGTAATGGCGTCTTAATGCATTGCTTTAAGTCGCGTTGCTCCTTCCGCGACTCTGGGAAATTCGCGTCCTATGGACGTGGAGGAAGTCCTTTCCTTGGACTAAGTACTGCGACTACCAAGATATATGACTGGCTACAAACGCTTTGTGAACTTTCATCTGTGAGTTTAAATGTAGGAAGTTTTTCTGCATGGCTTCCGACCTTCGGCAAGCTGACGGAAGGTGTGGGAATTCCCTCGGGTGATATTTCTACGAGTACCTGATATTGGGTGTCTTTTAAGATTGATCGAGGTACCATCTGGGTCGCGATTTTCTTCCTCTGCAACTCAGTGTTTCCTCTTCGCGACTTATATTTGATCGAATCGCAACTAGACTTTCGCCCTATCTTTCTGCAATGCCCTTTCGAATGCATGGAGTGTTCTAGTTCAGTCGACGAATCTATACGCGATTATTTGGCTTTGAAAGCTGACTTGGGAATGACCATGAAAAGACGTAAAGATGTCAAACCCCCCCGAATCTTGTGGCAGTTTGAATTTATTTGCATTTCCTAAGCAGGCACACCTAATGAAGAAAATAAGAATAAAAAAAATCGTTTGCCATAAGAACATCATCCTAATAAATCTCCCCGTGGGTTTTACAGACTTTTTGCATAATTTAATAGGTTTTCAGAGAGTTTAATCGTCGTGGAGAAATAACGATCCATAGTGACCCGTAGACATAAAGTTGTAGAGTTCTATAGAATCGGCAAGAGTTGTAGAATCGAAAAGATCTCTACAGTCAAAGAGACATTTACACAGGAGTGCTGACGGTACTTCCAAACAACGAACACATCAGTGTATCTCGCATCACGCAAGCAATGGATTTAACAAGGCACAACCCAGCTTAAGTTTTGTTTCAAGTGTATCAATCTTCACGGGGGGCATTCGATAGCGCCAAAAACCACAAGCGCCAACGCCGGTAGCGCCAGTCCGTAACCGCCAAACGAGAAAAGTCGCAAACGCCAAAGTTCGTATAGGTTAGGTCAAGTTAGGTTAGGTTAAGTTAGGTTAGGTTATGTTAGGTTAAATTAGGTTTGGTTAAGTTAGGTTAGGTAAGGTTAGTATTACTGTTAAGAACTTTGGCGTTTGCGACTTTTCTCGTTTGGCGGTTACGGATTGGCGCTTGCGGCGTTGGCGCTTGTGGTTTTTGGCGCTTATGACAGCTACCCAATTTTCTCATATCAATTCAATGTACCCTAAAGCAAACTATTTCTGGATAAACTGTTATTTTATAGTTTTTCTATCTAGTGAGTCCACGCAGGTTTTCCCTGTGAATCTGAATAGTTATTAATAGGCTTCTCCTCACGCGCTGTGATTCTCTGACCAGAGCTTTGTTTGAAAACACACGGCCCATCCCTTGTTACATCGTACACGCAGCTTACACAATATCTATTTCAGCTCTGATGGGACCCAACTAAACGAACATGTACATTGGGTCACAACGCGAAAGGCTGATAACGTCGCTTGTAGTTGCGATAATGCTTAGCCCATTAGTCACATTCGAGATTGGCTATTATATGATTGGGTTCTTGGTGCACATGAGCAAAAATTTGCGCTTACGCTTTTTGTCGACGTGTTCTGTTGATGAGTGGCGTAGCGTAGTGCGACAAACAAAAAAGTTCCACTGCACCAAACCTTTTGCCCTTTAAAATTGTTGAACTTATGTTGTTATTCAAAGGAATATAAAGAACTGTTGCTTCAGGTGAGCTTGAGTGGATTTATATGGTCCCTCAATATGTTTGATTTACTGTCCACTACGTATTTACTTACTTATTATAAAAAGAAACTTAGTTATTTACTAATTTTATGAGTTACTTTTATGATTATTGTTGCAGTGAGACGATATTTGCTGGCCTACTATTTCTCAACGGACTAATAAAAGAACAAAGCAACAATAAAATCAGTTCTTTTGACAAAAAAAAGAACTTGAAGATTGTATTTTTTTTCTGTGTTTTATTTTTAGATCAGAGAGCCTGATATTTGTCGGTTTCAAAAACACACCACCAAGGATAAAATTACTTACCAGACCATTCATACTGTACACCAGCGAACAAAACAATACCTCTTTTATCCTTATGAAAAAAATATATCTGGGTTTGAATATCACCGGGGCATCAGGTTTTGTCTTATTCGCCCGCCAACTGTGTGAGAAATAACGATGTCCTTTCAGTGTCATATTCGTCGTTTTGAACACCAGCTGGTACTCAAATAAGGCTCAAGGAGCCTTTCAATGCGCTCACGCTCTTTTCCTAAGTTCATTTTTAGATCACACGCCGGCAGGAAAACCAGAAAAGGTCCTTTGTTGGAGAGCGGTTCCTAATGAGCAGCGGTGTCCCATTAAGTATAGTGTGAAAGGGTTCCCACGAGCTCCTTTTCGGTCACTCTTGTCCCGGCTTTTCTTGCACTTCTGGCGACGCGATGCTTGAGATTAAAGCAGAGCAATTCTCAAACGAATTTCCCTGGCGACACCTCTCTCTCTTGCCCGCCCCGCTGAAGATCAATTTCGAGCAAACGTTTACTAAAATATGGAGAAATAACGCCTTCTTCAAAGTAGACTACACATAAACTCTGAAAGTCAAGTTTTCATGGACGCTTTGGTGACGAACTTTAGAAACGATTAAAGGGGATACGACGATGGCAGCGGGATTCTCAGCTGGTTAGGCCCTGTTCTGTCCCATATGTTACCTTCGGAGATTCGGATATCACGTCGATTACCACTTGCTCTCATTCTGTCGTCGCCTTGCCCGAGGTAATCTGAATCTAAAAGGTTTTTCACCTCGGTGAACGTGCTTTTCGCATCGTCGGTAGTTACCAGCGGCTGTACCATTCGATGGTATGGCAAATTTGTGCATGGTACCAAAGGAAGCGAAGCCCTGAAATTCTCCAAAACGGGGATCGATCCTCGATGATATTCGCTCTTGCTGATGATTCTCAAAACTGACCTAACAGCCTAACCTATCCCATCCTAAACTACACTTTCGATCCGTGCTTCAATGTATATTCTTCCTTATAATCTACCTTAACTTATACAAACCTAACTTATTTCACCCCTATCTACACTGCCCTAACCGTACCAAACGCAAGCCCTACCTTACTTATACTTATCTACCACATAACTAACCCTTCCTTATTTAATTTAACCGACCTGAACTTCGCTTGTCGATGAACATCTCAAACATCAGTCACTGATCCTTACCGAGTCTACACAAGCATCACTTCGTATGGCCTATCCCATTGTAACTGAACGTGGCCCCCACCACTTTGTAGCATAACCAGCATAACCAAGTATATCATGACCTTTCCCAAGCTAAATTAGATTAGGTTAGGATCGAGAAGGTGTACACCTTTTTGATATTCTAATCTTACCTATCTAAAAAGCTAGTAACGCTGCAGCCTAGCCTTATTGGTATCAGCCGCTTTACCTTTTCGTAAATTATAGCGAATATCTGCACCGTTCCATGTAACACGAATTTTCTGTTGTCATCTCCCCATTCCAGGAACAACCCCATTACCCTTCCGCCGGTGAAGGTGGGGTTAGTGTTGACAAAAGTGTCCCCCAACCCCTTTTGTGTCCGATTTATGTCAACTTCCATTATTGCAGGCCATTGTTGCTGTAAGTACAGCCAGTAACTTGGTTATATTGACTATTGTTGTGTTGGAGCTAGCTCCGGGCAAAGAAAGTGTTTTAATTTTAGTTCTCAGTTCTTGGGCCGATTTGCTCTTGCGCTTGACTTCATGTTCCTATCTCTGGCGCCAAATATTTGTGAAACACGGACTGGAGTAAGGAGTGGGGGGGTCTTTTGTCAACGCCACCGCGGCGGCCGCGCCCAGCAATCGCTCCTCGAACTCCCCGCCCCCGCAACCTGCCCAAGGTGCGGTAGTGGCCGTAATTTGACACAAGTTTCTCTTCCTATACTGCTTGTTTGCCCCGGAACATGTGGATAATTTTTATGGGGTAACCCAGCTCCCTCAATCAACACCACGCGCTGAAAAAAAAAAGGTTTAAGAATATTTTTAGAAAAAAAAATGTATGTAAAAAAATAAAAAATAAAAAAATGATAGAGTATATTTAAAAAAATATTTTTTCAAAATATTTTTTATTTAAAAAAATTAAAAAAAATCTCATTTTTTTAAAAGATATTTCAAATATTTTTTTTTAAAACAAACATATTTTCAAAAATACATTGTTGAAAAATCTAAGTTTTTGTTTCCTGTTTTTCGCTTTTTTAAAGCAATGCAGATAGCGGCGTGGCTGAAACTTGCTCAACCCAGCCCTACCAAACCTAATACGAGGAATCTAAAACTTAGGTGTAGTTTAGGTCCAAAACTAAGCTAACCCTACCTTACCACACGAAGTCTCTCAATATATTCCGTGGTCTAGTTCAACAGTTCTATCGCTGTCAAATTTACGACCTTCGCCCTGTTCGGCGATATTTCAAGATCCAAACCATAATGCGAAAGCTGACTATCAGCCTTAATTTGACAGGTGGTAGTATTAACGACCGCGAGTCTGTATTCTGGGGGTTCGAACAGAAACGCTGGCTCCGAAACGACTTACTGCGTGTGACCCACTTTTGAATGACCCCATTAAAGCAGCAAAGTTAAGTGTTACGCTGATCGGAATGATCCCCGCCTGGTTCGGCCCAAACAAACGAGTTTAAGCGAAACAGGGTTACTAATGGTCGGAGCCCATTCAATGTTCCTAGTGATGCGCTCTGAATTGCCAACTAATGCCGTGATTTTCGAGCGCGATTTAGGGTTTGAACGAAAGGACCTGCTTTTCAAAGGAATTTCATCGTTCATGCTGAAGGGAACGATACTTCGTCAAGATGTTGTGGAGGTATTTCTACCGGAAAAAGTTAATCGTGTTGGACTTACAAAGTACGTTTGAGTTCATCGAAGCAGATAAAGTAGATAGTCGCTATACATTCATTTTCAGAGGATTTCAACTTCTGTGATTCAACTTTGTTCTAATTCGTAATATTAAGGGGATTAATGATTTATTTTCGCGAAGGTCAAATTCATCAAGGTTTCACTGAGTTCTTTCACTACCACTCCGCTGTTATTGAGCTTGATGCCGCTTACTTCTCGCCGATAGTTACTGCTGCCTAGAACTAAGTGGCATGTTGTAAACTGCCTGGATAGGTTAAGTCGGGTTAAGTTAGACGAAATGCCGTGTGCGGCGCTAATACTAAGTTTTGTTGCTTCTAAGGTAAAAGATACTTCAAACTTTTATTTTTTTTCATAGATGACACGCATCTTGCTTCTCTACTTGGCGACAGACAGTAAAACACTAATGACCGGATGGTCAATGCTTAAGAGTAATACAGTAAGGTAAACGAAAATATTTTTGTTTAAAAGTTTTGATTGATGGTCGTAAACAACGCTAAAAAAGCAAAGACCGAGTTTTCCTCTTCCTTTTTTTAATCGAAAACCGTAATAAAATATAGAAGGTGACTCGGTTTAGGGCTCTAATTGTACCACATTGTCTGCAGTCGCTAACATAATGAACAATGAATACTTATTGAGCTAATTCCATCATCATTTAGTCTAACGGCCAAACCCCGGGATAAAAGTCCTCCGCTTCCCGTCAATGCGTAATTTATTCAAGTGGGTTCCAGTTTAGCCGAAAGTCCTGGCCAGTCGGTGAAACAGCGCTACCGTTTTTATCGACTCCTATCTGTCACACAGGCAATCATAGAAGATATATCTTTGGTATAATTATCCTTTCCATATCAAGGTCACTAGGGAGGGAGCGTATGTGGAGTTGATCACAAAAAAACAGAGCAAGTTTCCGATGTTACTCCGAGTTGTCGGGCGGATACGAGCTTTGTCTAATGGAAAAAATATTAGAAGAAACGTGCCCACATACGGAATCTGCTCTTTTGGGAAGAGAAAACGAAGCACAGATTCCTTTGTGTATATCGGCTTTAGCTTGGGTCATTAGGACTTGACTATTTATGCATTTATCGGAAGTAGGATTATGTACATGGCGTGCAGTTACGAGGACAGCTTACTTGTAATGTAGTTCACAGCCTTTTGGGCCAAACAGCGGATCATGCTTTTGGACGCTTTTTCTTTTGGGTGTGCTTGGTCGCTTAATCGGTGTTTAAATAGGATGTCTCGCAATTTATTTAAGCCCAAATAATCATGTTTTTGTCATAATTAAAGAGAGATTTGTGGATATCTGGAGGCTAAGTCAGGCCGAGATTTTCGGGACCGACTATTATTGTCGATATGATTTGTGTGTGTAGCAAACGATCCCATGATAATCAACCAACGTTGCTTATTCGGATCGAGGATCACTCCCAACTTTTCCAATACGGTTTATTGTTCGGTTGGAAGGTGAAACTCTTCAGGGCTGTTATCGTTACTTTTTTTTTGGTAAAGCGTTACGTTACTAGTTACTTTTCTTAAAATGGTAACGCGTTACTTTACTCGTTACTTTTCTGTTTTTAGTAACGAGTAACGCCGTT